>Ga0114999_10001685_pt1 | contig 30375 bp, 27 predicted proteins | sample ArcticOcean_MG_C_3_FD_89820 | JGI IMG/M metagenome (GOLD analysis project Ga0114999, IMG submission 89820) | Marine microbial communities from western Arctic Ocean - ArcticOcean_MG_CB8_126 | ecosystem: Environmental > Aquatic > Marine > Oceanic | place: Arctic Ocean: Canada Basin | collected...
ATAGAGTAAAAAAAGCTTTTGCTAATATAGACATAGTAATACATGCAGCAGCTATGAAAATAGTCCCTTCTGCAGAATATAACCCTAGTGAGTGCATAGATACAAATATTGGTGGAGCACAAAATGTTATAGATGCATCAATATTAAATAAAGTTTCAAAAGTTATAGCATTATCAACCGACAAAGCAGCTAATCCTATTAATCTTTATGGTGCATCTAAATTATGTTCAGATAAGCTTTTTATAGCCGCTAATAATTTGTCAGGGGAAATTAAAACTAGGTTTTCAGTAGTGCGGTATGGAAATGTTTTAGGGTCTAGAGGAAGCGTGTTGCCTTTTTTTAATTCATTAATTGATAAAGGAATAGAAACTCTTCCTATAACAGATATTAATATGACACGTTTTGTAATTACAATAGAACATGGTGTACAAGTTGTTCTTAATGGTATTAAAAATATGGTAGGAGGTGAAATAATTGTCCCTAAACTACCTAGTTTCAAAATTTTATCTTTGGTCGAGGCCCTATCAAAAGATTTAAAATATGAAATTATAGGTATAAGGCCTGGAGAAAAATTACATGAGATAATGATTCCAGAGGAAGAATCGTTAAATTGTATAGATATGGGTGATTATTTTATAATTCAACCTATGCATTATTGGTGGAATAATAATAAGCTTAAAAAAATTATTGGTAATTCTGGAAAAGCTGTTTCTAATAGTTTTGAGTACTCAAGTAACAAAAATGATCAATGGTTAAATGTAGAAGATTTAAAATATTTTATTAAACATAATAAATTTAAAAAGTAATATTAATATAATATGTTAAAGATTGCATTCAGAGTTTCAACTTTAAAAAAATTTGGAAATGGACATATAAATAGATGCTTATCCATAAGGTCTTATATAGATGGAGAAGTCAGTTGGTTTATAGATAATTCAAAGCTAGATATTAGATCTATATTTCCCCCTCTAGATAAAGTTTTTATAGAAGAGAATGAAAATTCATGTTTTAATCTAATTGATCAGGCTAAAAATAATAATATTAAAACTATTTTAGTCGACAGCTACAATATTAATAATGATATTAAAAATCAATTATCTAAAAATTTTTCTGTTATTCTTCTGGAAGACGAAGATTGCCTATTAAAGGCAGATATGATTATTTGTCCACAACCAATAAAAAATTTTAACAATAATAATATTAAATATTACGGCCCAATCTATGCACCAATATCTAGTCAATTTAAAAGGAAACCTAAAGAAAATATTAAAAGCTTAAAGATTAATCATATATTAATATCTATGGGTTATATTGATACTAAAGGTGTAACATTAGGTATTATTACTTCTATAATGAATAAATTTGATAGTAGTTTCAAAGTAACTATTGTGTTAGGAAAATATGCGCCTCATATAAAAGATATAAAAGAAAAAATAAAACCTTATAGTAACTTTAAACTAATAATTGAACCTAATAATATGAACGCAATATATCATAATAATAACATAGCTTTAGGTGCTCCGGGCCTATCTCATTTAGAAAGGTTATTCGTAGGGCTACCAACTATATTGATTCCACAGAATAAGAGTCATAGTATTTTAATAAAGCAGTGGGAAGACTTGGAATGTTGTATTCAGGCAAAGAATACTATATTTTCAATTCAAAGAGCAATAAAAAAACTTATATCATCTAATGATTTGCGTCATAATATTATTAGCAAAGGTCAAAATCTAGTTGATGGTTTGGGAACTAAAAGAATTGCAAAAGAAATAATGAAGTTATTAAAAAAAAATGATTAAATTTCCATATTCAAAACCTGAAATAACAACAGAAGATATTAACACAGTAGTTGATACTTTAAAAAGTGGTTATTTGACTCAAGGAGATAAATTAATAGAATTTGAAAATAGTATATCTAAAAGTTTTGGCAGTAAGAATACAATAGTATGTAATTCTGGAACTGCAGCATTACACATGATATACAGTGAGTTAGGATTAAATTCTAAAAACGCACTTTTAACGAGTTCTATTACTTTTTTAGCTACAGCAAATGCGGCGAGAATGTGCAATGCACCAGTTGTATTGGCAGATGTTGATCCTGAAACAGGCCTTATGACAGCAGAAACAATAGAAAATGCTTTAAAAATATCAAAATATAAAATAGCAGTTATAACTGTAGTCCATTTGGCTGGACGGGTATGTAATTTAAAAGCTATATCTAAGGTTGCAAAGAAATTTGGATGCTTAATTGTTGAAGATGCTTGTCATGCTCCAGGTGCCTATTTAAATGATAAAAATATTAAAGAGAATAGAATAGGTGCTTGTAAATATAGTGTGGCATGTACTTTTAGTTTTCATGCAATTAAACATATTACAATGGGTGAGGGAGGTTGTATTACAACAAATAATAGTAAAATTAGTGAATCACTTAGGTTAGCTAGAAGTCACGGTATTATTAGAGATTTAAGTAAGCTAGAAAGTAAACCAGAAAAAAATCCTATTTGGTATTATGAAATGCAGAAGTTAGGATGGAACTATAGAGCGGATGAAATGAGCTGTGCGCTTGGTACAAGTCAATTAAAAAGACTAAATATTAATATTAAAAAAAGAAGAAAATTAGTAAAAATATATGATAAAAAATTTAAAAATAATATTTATATCAATACTCCCAAAAAGCCTATTAATAAAGAAAATCATGTTTGGCATTTATATGCCATAGCCGTCGACTTTGAAAAGATTAGCAAAACAAGGGGGTGAGATAACGCAAATATTATTAGAACGAGGTATAGGTACTCAAGTACATTATATTCCATTATTTTTACAACCATATTATAAGGATAAATTTTCAAAAAAATATGATGGGGCTATAAAGTATTATAATAAAACATTAAGTATTCCACTATATCCTAATTTAAGCTTAGAGGATATAGAACACATAGCAGATACAATAAATAAAATTATTATTAAATAAATTTGAAAAATTTTTCTAAAATAATATTTTGTGATTCTATTGAAGCATTAAATTATTTCTCTAATAGAGGCATGTTAAAAACCGCATTAGTTTTAACAAAATCACCGTCTTTATTATCTCTCAAAAAAGATAATATTCTAAATATAGAAGATAATTTAGAAGAAAGTGACCGTATTAAATTTAGGAATAATTCTGAATTACTAATAAAGTCTTTTTTTAATAAAATTAAAGATTATAATGATGGTAAACATAGTATATTTTTGACCGCAAAATTTTCAGCATTTCTTTTTTATGTTTTTAACGCCATGCTGATTAAAGAGGAGTATATTTCTAAAAAGTTTATCATAGCGTCTCCAAGAGTAAAAAATAAAATACTAGAAGAAGCTGTTACAACTAGTTTTGAAAGTATTTTAAAAGAACATAAAAATTGTGAAATTATTAAGATACCTATCAGAGTAACCAAAGAAAGGTCAGCTAGAGGTGAGAGTAAAATAAATATATTTAATAGGTTGAAATCTGTAGGTTTTAATGGATTAATTTGGTTCGTAATTAATCTTTTATCTAAATATAAATTTTGGAGAAAAAATAATAAAGTAGGTACTATTTTTTATAATGAACTAGTAAGAGGCATTTCTATCAGCTATATGTTACATAATTTTAGAACAGTAGTTAATTATAAAAATCATATAAACTTTTTTAATAAAAATAATATTATTTCAGATACAAATAATCATGTTAATAATTTATGTGATCTTTCTAGTACTGTATTAGAAGAAGCATTCAAAGATATTAAACCTATTATTATAAAAAATAATCTAAAAAAACTGTGGCATGAAATCCTTACTAATGAGATTCATAATTATGAAAATTATTACACAGCAGCAGATAATTTTTTAAAACACAACAAATCTTTAAAGGTTTTAGTAACAGGATACATTGAACCTGTAAAAGCTGCAGCATTATATCAAACATGTAAGAGTAAAAATGTGAGTCTGATAACATGTCAACATGGCATTACAAGAGAATTAATTGATAAACCTATGCTGAAAGCAATTAATTTTGAAAATACTTTTAGTGATCACTTTTTTTGTTTTAATCAATACGGAAAATACATTACGGAAAAATCTTTTTTTCATACTTTCAATAAAAAAATATATATTGCTGGTCTGCCTAAAGACTATTTTTACCAAAAATTATTTAATAAACCTTTAAAGTATAATTCTATATTATATGTATCTACATTTTTACTATCTGGAGGTCGACCAAATATCCTAGCTGCTCCTTCAGACTTTAGTATGGTTAAATGGGAAAAAGAATTAATTAATAATGTCTTTACTAAAATAAAATCTAAATTAGATTTTAAGCCTTACCCAGCTTTTAGATATGCAGATGATGATGAAGTAATAAAATCTATAAAAAATCACAATAATATAAGGTTAGTAGGAGCTTACAAAGACTTACGGTATATTATAAATAATTATAAATTAATTATAACAAGTGGCGCAACTAGCACAGTTAGCTGGTGCGTTCAAACTACAAAACCTTTAATTTATATTGATAGAAAGGGACCATCAAAATTATCTCAAAAAGCAAAAGTAGATTTTGAAGGTGCTTTTTTTGTTTTTAGTGATGAGACCTTAGGGTGGGAAAAATTATTAATAGAATTTATCAACCAGCCTTTGAAAAATATTATAGCAGAATGGGAATGTAAGTATGATAAAAGAAAGACTATTGTTAAGGAGTATTTTGGGGAAAAGCAAAATATGGTTGGAGTCAATGCAATAGAAGAAATAATCAAGCAGTAATGAAAGTAATATTGTAAATGTATAAATATAGAGTGCTAATGACTTCAGTAGGAGGAATGTTTGGCATTAAAAATATTGAAGCTATGAAAAAATCATTTCCAGGTGAAGTATGGGTAATTGGAGTAGATATCAATTATATTGAAGGTGTAGAATATATTGCCGATAAATTTATAAAAGTGGCTTCAGGTTCTTCCAAAGAATATGCTAACCAAGTATGTGAAATTATTAAAAAATACAAAATTAATAAAATTTTACCTTGCTCTGATGAAGAAGCTATAACTTTATCAAAAATTAAAATAAATATAGAAAAATTAGGAGCAGATTTATTAACTACAAATTATTCTGAAATAAAAATCATGTCTAACAAAATAAGTACTTATAAGCTATTAAGCAATAACAATATAGCAGTGCCATATTATAAAGAATTAAATTCTTTCGAAGAATTGGATTATTATACAGATAAATTTTATAAAAAGATGAAATCTTTTGTAATTAAGGAGGCAGTAGCAAGAGGCAATAGGGGAACAATTTTAGTAGATAAAGAAATTAAAGGTAAAGTTGATTATATGGGTTCAAGAGAAATTCATAGTAGCTTTGTTTATTATAAAAAATTAATAAGACCCAAATTAGATAAAAATTTTCCTAAAATAATAACTGAAAGATTATATGCTCCTGCATATGATGTAGATGTATTAGCAAAAAATGGTGCTTCTATTCATATTGTTCCTAGGGAAAGGATTAATCCTGCGGGAGTACCTTATAAAGGAAATATTATTAGAAATAATTCTAATTTAATAGACTTGTCAAAGCAAGTTGCCAAAATATTAAAATTATCTTTTTTGTATGACGTAGATATAATGACAAGAAAAGATGGCACACTAGTAGTATTAGAAGTAAATCCTAGGCCTAGTGGAAGTTGTATTGCATCTATAGAATTTGGTGTGCCATTATATAAAGATTTACTGCAGCTTTTTGATACAGATAATTTTCAAGCTAAAAAAGTTCTTAAGGATGGTACAAGAATAATACCTTTTGTAACATGTAATATTGTGCCTTCTCAATAAATGTATATCTTATGAAAAAAATAGCTTGTATAATTCAAGCCAGAATGTCTTCTTCAAGGTTTCCTGGAAAATCAATGAAAGATATTAATGGTAAGCCTACTATCAAAAGAGTCGTTGAAAGAGTTAGTAAAAGTAGATTGATATCTGAGGTTTGGCTAGCGTGCTCAAAACATAATACTGATGATATTCTTGAAGAATTTTCTATAAGTAATGCAATAAATATTTATCGTGGAAGTATGAACGATGTTTTATCCAGGTATGTAAATATATCAAAAAATATAAAAGCTGATATTATTGTAAGGATTACTGGAGATTGCCCCTTAATTGATCCAGAAATCATTGATAAAGTTATTGAAAAACATCAAAATTTATTTGCAGATTATACTTCTAATACTTTAGTTAGGAGTTTTCCTGATGGATTAGATGTAGAAGTTTTTTCTAGTAAATCATTATATGAAGCAGATTTATATTCTAATAATTCTTTTATGAGAGAGCATGTTACTCCATATATACATGGTAGATTATCAGATAAATTTTTATCTGGAAATTTCAAAAGGGAACAATTGATTAGTACCGTTGATTATAGTAAATATAGATGGACTTTAGATGAAGAGGAAGACCTAATTTTTTTAAATAAAGTGTATAATTACTTAAATGATTATTGTACATGGAAAGATGTTATTAATTTATTAAAAATAAAACCTCAATTAGTAGATATAAATAAGAATATTAAATTTAATGAAGGAACCTTAATAGGTCTAAAAAATTATAAAGACCAGAGTCACTAAAATGCAATTTAAAAAAAATGATATAGTATTAAGATTAATTAAAGAGAGTGATATAACTGAAAGATATTTATCATGGTTTTCTGATAAATCTGTTATTCAATTTTTAGAAGTAAATAACCTTAAAAAAAAAGAAGTTTTAGATTATATAAAATTGGGTATCAAAAATAAAACATATTTTATGTTTGCAGTATGTATTGCAGATACTGGTTTGCATATTGGCAATATTAAAATTGGCAAATCAAACACAAATATTTTGTTACTGACCTCGTTACTGTTATAGGAGATAAAAATTATTGGGGAAAAGGCATTGCAAGTTGTACAATTAAAAAAGCTATAGATATTGATTTTAATATAGGTGGTTTAAGGAAGATTAGTGCAAGCATTGATTCACTAAATGTAGGGTCTCTAAAAGCATATATGAATGCAGGAATGCAAGTTCAGGCTAATATACCTAATTACTTTATGCATAATAATACTTTATCTTACAAAATTTTTGTAGGATGTGATAACAATAAGTTTAAAATTAAAAATTTTAATTTAGAAATAATGGGGAATACTTTTGAAACATATTAAGTTTCAGGATACTACTCTTAGAGATGGAGAGCAAACTCCTGGCATAGCTTATAATTTAAAGGATAAGTTAGAACTTACAGAGGCTATTATTAGTTTAGGAATAGACAGTATAGAAATAGGCTTTCCAGCAGCTTCTGAGGAGGAAGCGAAGATAATTGAAATTATTGGCTCTCAGTTTAATAACAGTAAAACAGAATTCGTAGTTTTCTCAAGAGCTAAGGAAGAAGACATTAATATAGCTTATAAAAGTTTAAAAAATACTAGAAATAAAAAAATACAAATAGTTGCGCCTGCTTCAGATTTACATATTTTGCATTCTACTAAGGATAATAAAAGTTCTTTATTAAAAAATTTAGAAAAATCTTTGATTTTTGCCAAAGAAAAATTTACAAATGTTCAGTTTACGGCACAAGATGCTCCTAGAGCAGATCTAAGTTTTTTAAAAGAGATGGTGGAAATTGCAATAAGCAAAGGAGTGCAAACAATTTGCTTGCCTGATACTACTGGATTTAGTCTACCAAACGATTATGCAGATTTAATAAGTTCAATAAAATCTATAATAGATACGGATAAAGGTATTATACTGTCAGCTCATTGTCACAATGATCTAGGATTAGCTACTGCAAATACAATTGCTGCTATAAACGCAGGTGCTGATCAAGTGGAAGGGACAATAAACGGAATAGGTGAAAGAGCAGGTAATACGCCTATTGAAGAAATTGTAGCAATATTAGATTTAAAATATAAAGATTTATTGTCAAGCAATTTGAATTTAAGTTTATTTAAAAAAGTTAGTAAGCAAGTAGAAAAAATTACATGTATTAGTACTCATGCTAATAAACCTATCTTTGGAAAAAATGTTTTTATGCATGCTTCTGGTATGCATCAAAGAGCAATGATTGAAAATAGTAATACATTTGAAATTATAAACTCTAAAAAATTTGGTATAGAAGGCGGTAATATTGCCATAGGCAAATTATCTGGAAGGGCAGGAGTTCAAAAAGTACTAGATGATTTGAATATAAATATAGAACCGGACAGAATTAATGAATTTTTAGCATTTATTAAAAATAAATCGATTGATTTAAAGGAAATTAATAATTCAATTATGAAGAGTTTAGTTAAAGACTTCATTAATAAATAAGGGCTATTTGTTGAGTAATAAAAAAAATAATTCTTTTATTAAATCTAACAGATTATATAATAGAGCATTAAAATCTATTCCTTTAGCGACGCAGACTTTTTCTAAGTCTAGTTTACAATGGCCATTGGGTGCATCTCCAATGTTTATTAAAAAGGGTAAAGGATGCCACATATATGATGTAGATAATAACAAATATATAGATTATTTATTAGCTTTAATGCCTATTATATTAGGTTATGGAGATGCAGAAGTAAATAATGCTGTAAAAAAGCAAATGCAAGATGGTATTATTTTTTCTATGCCTCATCCAATAGAGTTAGAGTTAGCAGAAAATTTAATTAATATTATTCCTTATGCAGAAATGGTTCGGTTTGGTAAAAATGGTTCAGACGCTCTTAGCGCAGCGATAAGACTAGCAAGAGCGCACACAAAAAGAGATAAAATTTTAGTCTCTGGATATCATGGATGGCACGATTGGTACATAGGAAGTACTTCTAGAAACTTAGGTGTTCCTAAAGCTATAGCTGAATTAACAAAAAAATTTATATTTAACGATATTGATTCTTTAAAGAAGGTTTTAAAAGATAATAACTATAATTTTGCGGCTATAGTAGTCGAACCTGATGGATTTATACCTCCGGCGCCTGGTTTTTTACAAGAAATTAGGAGTCTATGTGACAAACATGGTATAATTTTAATTTTTGATGAGATAGTTTGTGGCTTTAGAACTAATATTGGAGGTGCTGCAAAAGAATATGGGGTAAATGCTGATTTAGGATGTTTTGGAAAAGCATTAGCAAATGGCTATCCTTTGTCTGCTGTAGTAGGAAGAAAAGATATAATGGAGCAAATGAAAAATGTTTTTGTATCAGGAACATTTTCAGGGGAAACATTATCTATAGCTGCAGCATTAGCTACTATCAAAAAACTTCAAAATCTAGATGTGACTAATAAGTTAAAACATCATGGGAAAAAGCTATTTATAGAAAGTAATAAAATTATTTCTAATAAAGGTTTTTCAGACATAGTTAAATTTGAAGGTAATTATTGGTGGCCAAGACTAGTCTTTAAAAAAATGCCTATTGAAGATAATATATTTCTAACTTTATTTCGTCAGCAGCTTATTTCAAATGGTTTATTTATGGGGTCAAGTTACAATTTATGTTTGTCGCATAATAAAGAAAGTGTTTTCAAATCAACAATCAAATCCTTTGCTGACACATTAACAGATATGCAGACTATTTTAAACTCTAATAATCCTATAAAACATATAAAAGGATCATTGATTGAGCCAGTTTTTAAAGTTAGATGAATAAGGATATTTCAATACATGATATATCTTTTGATGATTGTTTATTATTATATTCTTGGGTTAATAATGAAGATTCTATAAAAAATAAGCTAACTACCTCTAAAAAGATTATTTTAAATGAACATAAAAAATGGTTTAAAGATAGAATAGCTGATCCAAATACTTTTATATGGATTATTAAAGACAAGTTTAGCAATAAAATAGGTCAAATAAGGTTTCAAATGGCCTTAGATGGATTTTATGACATTGATATTTTTATTATAAAATCAGCAAGAAGGTCAGGAATAGCTAGCAAGGCAATAAAAATGGCACAAATACAAGCTAATGTCTATCCCTTAAGGGCAATAATTAAAAAGAGTAATCACAAATCTTATTTATACTTTTTAAGTAACGGTTTTAAATTAATTTCGGAGGATGAAGATTTATGGCAATTAGTTCTCAGCTTAACCTAAAGCATTCTATGCAAATTCCTGGTTTTAGTATCAATAAAAATTCTAATTGTTTTATTATTGCTGAAATAGGCATTAATCATGGGGGGGACTATATAGTAGCTCAAGAAATGATAGATGCCGCATTTAATGCAGGAGCAGATGGGGTAAAATTACAAATAGTTGATCCGGATGATTCTTATTCAAAAAATAATGAATCACACTCAATTTTCTCTAAATCTATATTAACTGAAAAACAAATATATGATTTAGTTAATAATAATATAAATAAAGGAATTGTTTTTGCTACAGCAGGAGATGTAAGCAGTTTTAAGAAATGTGTTAATGCTAAGGTCCAATTATATAAGATATCTTCAGGCTTATTGACCAATAGGCCTCTAATAAATCTAGTTGCCAATAGTAAGAAACCTATGATCTTTTCCTCTGGTATGGCTACTCTTAAAGAAATTAAAAGTGCAGTAGAATACGCAAGGTTATCAGGATGTGAGGAAATCAGTGTTTTGCAATGTACTTCAATTTACCCTGCTCCAGAAGAGACTTTAAATTTATCAGCTATGAATATATTAGAACAAAATTGCAATTGCATCATTGGTTATTCAGATCATTGTTTAGGTTGGTTAGCTTGTAATACAGCAGTTGCATTAGGAGCAAAAATTATAGAAAAGCATTTCACGTTAAATAATAAGCTGAATGGAGCAGATCATAAGATTTCATTAAATTATAAAGATTTTAGTTTAATGGTAAAAGATATTAGAAATATAGAAAAAATGTATGGAAATGGAATAAAAGAGCCTCATAAAGATGAAATTAAAAAACGAAATTCTTTAAGAAGGTATTGTGTAGCAAAAAACAATATTTATCCTGGTGAATTATTTAATATTAATAATGTTGTTTTTAGAAGGTTGGGAGAAGAAGAAAAAGGTATTAAAGCTTTAAACTTCGATAAGATAGAGAATAAAAAAGCAAAGAAACTTTATAAATCAGGTTCAATAATTATATAAAGGTAAAAATAAATGGTAAATAAAAATCCTAGGGTAGCTTTAGTTGGATTAGGTTATTGGGGTAAAAATATTGCAAGAAATCTTTATGCATTAAATGTATTAAATGCAATATGTGATAATAGCGCTGTTAATTTAAAAAAATATAAAAATTTATACCCCGATATAAATTATTATAGTAATATTGATAGCTTGCTTGAATCTGATATTGAAGCAATTGTAATAGCTACCCCAGCAATAACGCATGGTGATTTGGTAAAAAAGGCTCTAGATGCTAATAAACATGTATTTGTAGAAAAACCTTTGTGTCTAGATGTGAATGAAGGAAGCAACTTAGTTGACCTTGCAAAGAAAAAAAAATTAAAATTAATGGTAGGGCATTTACTCTTATATCATCCTGCATTTATTGCTTTAAAAAAATTAATAATCTCAGGAGGTATTGGAAATATAAGGTATATTTATTCTAACAGGCTATCATTAGGAAAGCTTAGAAAAGAGGAGAATGCTTTATGGTCATTTGCTCCACACGATATATCAATGATCTTATCTTTGTTAGAAAGAGAACCTTTAAAAATAAATGCCTTTGGAGGTTATTATTTAACAGAAAATGTAGCAGATACTACTATTACAATTATGGAATTTTCTAAAGGAGTAAAAGCTCATGTATATGTTTCATGGCTGCACCCATTTAAAGATCAAAGATTAGTTGTTATAGGCGACAAAGGAATGGCAACTTTTATAGATATAGAAGAAAAAGAAAAAAAATTATTATTATATAATCATGATGTATCTTGGGATAATAATATCCCTATAATAGAAAAAGCTGAAGGAACTCCAATAAAATATGAAATGAATAAAGAGCCATTAACAGTAGAATGCAAAAGTTTTGTTGAATGGATTAAGGGAATGAAAACTCCACCTTCTACAGGGGAGGAAGGTTTGCGTGTATTAAAAGTATTAGATAGAGCTGAAAAAAAATTAAAGGAAGATATTTATGGTAAATAACTTATTTATTCATGAAACTGCTATTGTAAGCGAAGATTCAATAATAGGGCCTGAAACTAAAATTTGGCATTTTAGTCATGTTTTTGGGAAAAGTGTAGTAGGAAAGAATTGTGTTTTAGGTCAAAATGTGATGGTAGGACCAGAGGTAAAAGTAGGCTCTAATTGTAAAATTCAAAATAATGTTTCTTTATATAAAGGTCTTATTCTAGAAGATAATGTATTTTGTGGACCTTCATGTGTATTTACAAATGTTAAAACGCCTAGAGCATTTATAGACCGCAGTAATGAATTTTCTCAAACATTAATAAAAAAAGGTTGCTCTATAGGAGCTAATGCCACAATTATTTGTGGTATAGAGTTAGGCGAATATTCAATGATTGGAGCAGGAGCTTTAGTTACTAAAAACGTGCGCCCTTACTCTTTGGTAATTGGCTCTCCTGCAAAACATATAGGATGGATATCAGAATCTGGTGAAAGGTTAGGGCCAGATTTAATTTGTAAAAGGACTGGAGAAATATATGAGGAAAAAAATGGTAATTTATATAAAAAATAATTGTGATATTAACTATGATTAAACCTATTCCTTTCATAGATTTACAAGCCCAGAAAAATCGATTAAATCATAAAATCACTAACAGAGTAAGTGATGTTCTGAAGCATGGTCAATTCATTATGGGACCTGAAGTTGTCGAGTTAGAAAAAAAATTAGAGGACTTTACGGGCGCAAGATATGCTGTCACTTGTGGTAGTGGAACTGATGCTTTAATTTTAGCATTAATGGCTTATAACATAGGACCTGGAGACGTTGTTTTTTGCCCGTCTTTTACTTTCCCCGCAACAGCTGAAGCAATAGCAATATTAGGAGCAGAGCCATATTTTGTTGATGTAGAAAGTGACACTTTTAATATATCTATTAAAAGTCTTGAACAAGGTATTAAAGAAATAAATGATAAAAATCAGTTAAAAAACAAAGCTATTATTGCTGTAGATTTATATGGTTTGCCAGCAGATTATGATAGATTAATAAACCTTTCTAAAGAAAATAATATGGTATTAATTGCAGATGCAGCACAAAGTTTTGGAGCTAAGCATAATAATAAAAATGTAGGCGCAATTGCTGATATAACTTGTGTTTCTTTTTTTCCAGCAAAACCATTAGGTTGTTATGGAGATGGAGGCGTAGTCTTAACAGATAATCTTGAAATTAAAGATAAATTATCAAGTCTAAGGGCTCATGGAAAAGGTAAGAGTAAATACGAGATAGATTATATAGGACTGAATTCTCGTCTAGATACTATACAGGCAGCAATATTATTAGCTAAATTAGAAGACTTTAAATGGGAATTCCATCAACGAAACTTAATAGCTGAGAAATATTCCTTAGCTTTAAAGAATATAACTAATGTGCCTGAAATTCCAAAAGGATTTAAATCAATATGGGCGCAATACACTATTAAAGTTGATAATAGAGAATATATTCAAAATTCTCTAAAAGAAAAAAATATTCCATCAATAGTATATTATCCTATCCCTATGCATCTCCAGCCAGCCTATAAAAAATATTATAGAAAACCATTAATAAATTCGGAAGAATTGTCTAAGGTTGTTTTAAGTTTACCTATGTATCCAGATATGACAGAAGAAATACAAGATTACATAATAACTAATTTAATGGTTATATTATAATTTAATGAAACTTATTAATATTATGGTAATAATTCCATCTTTGGCGGGTGGAGGAGCAGAAAAAGTAATATTAAATTTTTTTGAAAATATTAATACTAAACATTTTTCAGCTACTTTAGTTACTCAAAATAAAACAGGGCCTCTTAAACATAATATTCACCCATCTAAAATTATAGATCTTGATTATAAAAAATTTAGATATGCTCTGCCTAAATTATTATTAGTTATTAAAAATAAGCAACCTGACATAATTTTATCTACATTTCCTCACATTACATTATCTTTACTTTTTTTTAAAAAATTTATTTACAAAAATACTATAATAATATCTCGCGAACCAAATATGGTAAAACCATCCTTGAATAACAGTCCTTTTTCTATGCTTTTTAAGTTTTTATATAAAGTATACATGCCGCGAGCTAATAAAATTATTGTAACGTCAACCGCTATGAAAAAAGATTTAATTGCTAGAGGTATAAAAAAAGAAAATTTATCCTTAATATATAATCCAGTTAATAGTAAAAATATTAGAAATTTAAAAAAAGTAATAAGACAACCAGGAAAAGGTTTAAGATTTATTTTTGCAGGCAGATTAGTATATCAAAAAGGTTTAGATAGAATATTACCTATAATAAGAGATATCGATAATTGTCATATCACTATATTAGGAGAGGGAAATAATAAAACCGCATTAGAAACATTAGTAAAAGAATTAGATATTAATAATAAAGTAAAATTCATAGGCTTTTCACAGAATGCTAATTCTTATATAGCTGGAGCTGATTATTTTTTATTACCTTCACGTTGGGAGGGGTTGCCTAATGTGGTTTTGGAATCACTAGTATTAGGAACCCCAGTAATTAGTTTTAAAGAAATTGTGGGCCTACATGACATAATTCCATTAGTAAAAAATAAACAATTACATTTATGCGACAATGAAAATACTTTGCAAAAAACTCTAGAAAAATTAAATTTTCGTGAAGACTATGCTGATCCATCTCTAAGAGATAATTTGTTAAATACTTTTAATACTCCTAAAGAATATGCGCAAAAAATAGAAGCAGTAATTGAGGAACTAATTTGTGAATAAAGAAATAAAAGTATTGCATATTATACCTAATCTTACTTTAGGTGGAGCTGAAAGGCAATTGATAGAAATATTAAGTCATAATAAAGAACATGAGGCATGCCTTTTACTGTCTGATAATGAAGATCAAAAATATAAAAATATTAATAATAATATTCATTCACTAAATATGAAAAGAAAAATTCCTGATATAAGGGCATTCTTCAGACTTAATAAAATTATAAATATAATTAATCCCCAGATAATACACTGTTGGATGTACCATTCTTCTTTAATAGAGGTAATAATTCGTAAATTTATAAGAAATAAAAATATACCTTTAATTTGGGGTTTAAGATGCTCTAATATGGATGTAAATTATTATTCTATTCAGTTTAATTTCGTTATTAAGGCATGTAGACATTTTTCAGGTATTCCAAACCTAATTATTAATAATTCACATCAAGGAAAAGTTATTCACGATAAAATAGGTTTTAATAATAAAAGCATAGTAATTCCTAATGGTATTGATACAAAAAAATTTTCTCCTAATAAAAAATATAAAAATAATTTTCGTGCATCCTATAATTTAGGAGAAAATGTAAAAGTTTTACTATGCGTTGCTAGATTTGATGCAATGAAAGATCATTTAACTTTAATAGAAGCATTTCAAAAAATAATTAAAAAATATTCTAATACTTATCTAATACTTGCAGGGCTAGGTACAGAAAGATTTTCTAATATAAAAAATGTGATTGCCCTGGGAGCTTATAAAAAAATAGAAGAAGTATATGCGTCTGCAGATATAATAATTTCTTCTTCAGCATTTGGAGAAGGTTTTTCAAATGCTATAGGTGAAGGAATGTCTAGTGAATTAATAGCTGTATCAACAAATGTAGGAGATGCAAAATACATTATAAAAGATTCAGGGTTAGTAGTTCCCCCTAAAAGTATTAATGAGCTTGCTGGCGCAGTAATAAAAATTATTGATTTACCTAATAAGGATTTTATTAAAATGAGAAAAAAAGCTAGAATAAGGATAGTCAAAAATTTTTCCAAGGAATTAATGCTAAAGAACTATTCTAAAGTATATAATAAGTTATTACCTAACAGAGGTTATTAATATGTGTGGGTTTGCAGGCAACATAAATCTAGATGGGATAGATAGAAATAAAAATTTAGATGATAGAATGCAAAAAGCATTAAACCGTCTTTATCCTAGAGGTCCAGATCAACAAGGTAAATGGTTAGATAATAAGGCTTATTTAGTGCATTCACGTCTTAGTATTATTGATACATCAGAAGCAGCTAAGCAACCCATGAATAAGTATAATAAAACTATAGTATATAACGGAGAAATATATAACTTTAAAGAATTAAGAATAAAGTTATTAGAAAGTGGTTATCATTTTAATTCTGATTCAGATTGTGAAGTCTTGCTAGCAGGTTGGGATAAATGGGGAAAAGGCCTTTTAAAGCTTTTAAATGGAATGTATTCATTTGCAATTTGGGATGGAGATTTAGAAAGACTAACCTTAGTAAGAGACCCTTATGGCAAAAAACCTTTATTATATTACATTAATAAAAATAATATAATTTTTGCATCAGATTTGAAAAGTCTAGAATGCATTAAAATTGACAATGAGATAAACCCAATTGCAATAGAGAGTTTATTTCGATTCAGGTTTATTCATGACCCATACACAATATATAAAAATATTAATAAACTACCTGCCGGCCACCTTATAGAATTTAATACTAAAGGTTATGAATTAGAAAAGTGGTATAATATTCCAACAAGAAATAATTATAATTATAATAAACAAGATACACAGGAAAAAATTACTGAATTATTTGATAGCGCTGTAAAAAGAAGACTTATTTCGGATGTGCCAATAGGTATATTATTGTCAGGCGGAATAGATTCTAGCTTAATTGTAGCCTCTTTAGCCGAACAAGGTTTAAAATTACCTTGCTATACAATGGGTTTTAAAGGAGTTAGCGATTATTATGAAGAGAGGCCAGCTGCAAAAAGATTAGCAGAATACTTTGGTATGAAACATTATAATTTAGAAATGTCTTCTAAAAATTTATTAAATATTGTTCCGCAAGTTTTTGATGCAAGCGATGAGCCTTTTGCAGATAGTAGCGCTTTACCATTTTTTGCTCTGTCAAAAGAAGTATCAAAGAATACAACTGTAGTTTTATCTGGTGATGGAAGTGATGAAGTATTTGGCGGATATAGAAAGTATATAGGAGAAAAATGGGCTAGAATTGGCATGATGTTACCTAATCCTCTTAGAAATTTTTTGGCATCTTTATTAATTGAAAATAAGGATACAAAATATGGTGAGTTTTCTAGAAAATTAAGAAGGTTTTTAAATAATATCTCTGAAGATGAAATTACTAGACATATAAATTGGCTTGAACAACTTAATGCAGCTGATATAAAATTATTATTGGGAAATAACCCATCCAACGTCAGAGATATGTTTATTAGCTCTAGAGGCAACTTAAAAGATAATATTAATGCGGTATTATTAGGAGATATGTACATATCTTTAACTGGAGACATGCTTGTAAAATTAGATAGGATGAGTATGGCTAATAGTTTAGAAGTAAGGTCTCCATTTTTAGATAAAGATCTAGTTGAATTTGCATTTACTATTCCTGGAAAATATAAGGTAGGAGCTTTTAATGGAAAGAAAGTTTTAAAGGAAACGTTTTCCAATAGGCTACCAAAATGGTCATCTAATCTTCCTAAAAAAGGTTTTGAGGTTCCTATAGCAAATTGGTTAAAAAAAGATTTAAAGAATATGCTAGATCATGCTTCTTTGCCAAAAAATTTAGATAAAATAGGTATTGTAAATCATTCTATGGTTGATGAATGGAAAAAATCTCTGTTTTCAGGCACAAGGGATACTTCATGGAAATTATGGACTTTAATTTCTTATTATTATTGGGCAGAATCAAAAGGTATAACATAGATTGAAGGATGCATTAAATAATATTATATATTTCCCTTTGCCTATATTTTGGTTAATAATATTCATCTCAGTATTTGCAAAGAAAAAGAATATTTCTTTTTATATTAAAATATTAGGTATACTTTTTTATATAACTTTAACTCCTATTTTTGCTAGTTTAATAGATTATCCATTGAGAAAAAATTCTCATACTTATACTGGTGAAAATATATTAGCAGTTTTGGTGCCAACCGCAGGTATTTATAAAGATATTCAATCAAAGTGGCATCCTTCTTCAAATACTGTTCAGAGAGTTGCTCAAGGGGAGCTTTTAGCAAAAGAATTAAAAAAGCCTTTAATTATTTCTGGCGGCATACTAAATATTGAAGGGGTCTCAGAAACAAGTATAACAAGGAAATTAGTGACTTATCAAAATACAAAATATGAAAATAAAAGTAAAAATAGCTATGAAACTGTTATCAACTTAAAAACTTTTTACAATCCAGTTTTATATAAAAAAGAAAAAATATTATTAGTAACTAGTCCCAAACATATTTTAAGAATGTCTTTATTACTTAGTACACATGGGTTTTCAGTAGTTAGTTATAATAAACATTTTAATCAAGATATAAATATCTATTCTTTTCTGCCAGATATTAGAACAGTAAGTTCTAACAATGCCTCCTTATATGAGTATTTTGCAATTATTAATTACATATATAAAAAATATATAGTATTGCTTTAGAATATGCATAAAACTATATTATATTTAGTTTCTGAAGATTGGTATTTTTTATCACATAGATTATCTTTAGCATTGGAAGCTAAAAAAAATGGTTATTTTGTTCATGTTGCTTGTAAAGATACTGGCAAACTGAACGAAATCAAAAACTATGGATTTGTTTGTCATAAATTAATGTCAAATAAACGAAGCACCTCGTTAAAAAATATAATTAAAGAAATAATAAATATTAGATATATCGTAAAAAGTATTAATCCATCAATCTTTCATTTAATAGCATTTCGTTCAATTTTACTAGGTTTATTTTGTGTAGCTTTTAATAAAAAAATAAATATTATTGCTACTATAACTGGTTTAGGATCAGTTTTTTTATCAAAAAATATAAAAATACAATTTTTAAAGTTTATAATCACTTTTTTTTTAATGATGAGCTTAAAAAAAAATAATATTAAGTTAATAGTTCAGAATAAAGATGATTATAATTTTTGTTTAAATACTTTAAAATGTAATTTTAAAAAAGTATTTTTAATTCGTGGTTCTGGAGTTGATATAAATCATTTTAGCTTTCAACCAGAACCACCTCATCCACCGATAGTTATTGCTTTTGTCGGAAGGTTAATAAAAGATAAGGGTATAGAAGTCCTGCTTGATGCATTTGAATATGCTAGTAAAAACAATAATATTCGGCTATATCTGGCCGGAAGCATAGACCATTTAAACCCAAGTGCAATAACTGAAGATTATTTAAAAAATAAATTAATACAAAATAAAAATATTATATGGTTAGGTGAAGTTAAAGATATAAAAAGTCTTTGGAAAAAAAGTCATATAGCTGTTTTGCCAAGCAGGAGAGAAGGTTTACCTATGAGTTTATTAGAGGCGGCAGCATCTGGAAAGGCTATAATTGCTACTGATGTGCCAGGGTGCAGAGAAATTGCGATAAATAATATTAATGCTATAACTGTACCATTAGATAATACTATTAAACTGACAGAAGCAATAATTTATTTATCTAAAAATAATGAAATTAGAAAGAGGTTTGGTTTAAAAAGCAGAGAAATAGTTGAAAAAGATATGTCAGAGAATTTTATTATTAATAAAACTATTTCTATTTATAAAAACCTATATATAAAAGCTTAAGAAGAAGTATATAAAGGAATTAGGGTTTTGAATTATTTAAATAAAGAAATAGTAGTTATAGGGCTAGGTTATGTTGGTTTACCTTTAGCAGTTAAGTTATCCAATTCCTTTGATGTTATTGGCTATGATATATCCACCAAGCGAATTACTGAATTAAATAATTTAAATGATACTACAAAAGAAGTAAGTGTTAGTACATTGAGAAAGGCAAAACGTCTAAGAATTAGTTCAAACACAGTTAGTATTAAAGATAAATATATATATATTATAACAGTCCCAACTCCCGTGAATAAAAAAAATCTACCTGATTTAAGCCTTATAAAAAAAGCTTGTATATTAGTGGGAAAATTAATGGCAAAACAATCCATTGTGATTTTTGAAAGCACAGTTTATCCAGGTGTAACAGAAGATATTTGCGCGCCAATTCTATCTAAGGTTTCTGGACTAGTTTTAAATAAAACATTTTTTTTAGGCTATAGTCCTGAGCGTATTAATCCTGGAGATAAAAAGCATTCAGTAGACAAAATAACAAAAGTTGTGTCGGGAAGTAATAAAGAAATAACAAAAACTATTGGAAAAATATATAAAACCATTATTAAAGCAGGAGTTTTCTATGCTAAAAGTATAGAAGTTGCAGAAACAGCAAAAGCAATTGAAAATGCGCAAAGAGATATAAATATAGCCTTTGTAAATGAAATAGCTCTTTTATGTCAAAAACTAAATATTTCAGTTTATGATGTCTTAGATGCTGCAAAAACTAAGTGGAATTTTTTATCCTTTGAGCCAGGGTTAGTAGGAGGACATTGTATAGGAGTAGATCCGTATTACTTAGCGCATATAGCTAAAAAGCTTGGAGCTAAAGCAGATATAATTTTATCTGGCAGAAGGTTAAATGATAATATGACAAGTATAATATTTAATGAAATAGAAAAACAAGTATCATTAAATGATAGGATATTACAAATAGGTATTTCATTTAAAGAGAATGTTCCAGATATAAGGAATTCAAAATCTGCAGAATTAGCCAAAGCATTTATTGATAAAAACTATAACATTCATGTTTATGATTCAATTGTTAATAGTAATGAGGTAAATAAAATTTTTGGTATAAAATTATCTAAATTGATAGGACATTATGACGTTATTATTATAGCAGTGTCACATAAATTTTTGTCAAATAAGAGTATAGACCTCTTAAAACACATTAAAAAATCTACCAAAATATTTGATATATCAGGGAAATATAGAAACATGTTTTCTTCTGAAGGTATTAAGTATTGGTCTCTATAATTTTAGGAAATTTTATGTCATTAAAAAACAAGAAAATTATTAATAAGCATTTAATTAAAGAGCATTTTGATAAGTTAGCACCTAAACGAGAATCATGGATAAAAAAATCTAAAGGATTTTACTTTGAAGATATAAAAGCTATGCAAGAGCTTATTCCGGATGGGAGTTCTATTCTAGAAATAGGATGTGGAAATGGTCATCTTATAGGGGCTTTAAAACCTTTAAGTGGAGTAGGCATAGATATAAGTTCAGAAATGATAAAAGAAGCAAAAAAAATATATAAAAATTTAAATTTTATTTTGGCTGATATTGAAGATACTAATTGTATAAAAGATTTAGATCAAACTTTTGATTTTGTTATTATATCTGACACAATAGGATACTTAAATGATATTGAGAATACTTTTGAAAAACTACATAAAGTTTGTAATGCGGATACTAGAATTATAGTAGCTTACTATTCTCCATTTTGGGAGCCTATTTTAAATATTACTGCACGCTTTAAATTTAAGATGCCTGAGTTGCCAAAAGCGCTGTTAAATGAGACAGATATTTCTAGTTTATTAGGTTCTGCAGGTTATGAAACTGTTAAATATCAAAAAAAAATAATTTTTCCTTTTACATTTTTTGGTATTGGTCGAATTCTAAATAGATTTCTATCTTGTGTCCCAATATTATCTTATTTGTGCATAAGAAGTTATGTTGTATCTAGGTCATTAAAATCAGTATTATTAGATTTACCAAATTCAGCAAGTGTAATAATTCCATGCAGAAATGAAAAAGGAAATATTAAAAATGCTTTAAAAAGGTTACCTTTATTTACTAAAAACTTAGAGATAATTTTTGTTGAAGGACACTCTAAGGATGGCACCTGGGATGAGGTGAAAAAAACTATTTTAGATAAAAGTTTTATAAAAAAAGGCTTTAAAATGAGAGCTATTAAACAAAAAGGTATAGGAAAAGCAGATGCTGTGTTTCAAGCTTTTTCGTTAGCTACTAATGATGTTTTAATTATTTTGGATGGAGATTTAACCGTTCCGCCAGAAGATATACCAAAGTTTTGGAAAAAAATTAGTAGTGGTGAGGCTGAATATGTAAATGGTAGCCGATTAATATATCCTATGGAAAATGAGGCTATGAGATTTTTAAATTATATTGCAAATAAAATATTCTCCATATTATTTACTTGGCTTTTAGGGCAAAGATATACCGATACATTATGTGGAACTAAAGTAATTAGAAAAAGACATTTTGATAAGGTATGCGAGAGAAATAAAGATTTAGGAAATTTTGATCCTTTTGGAGACTTTTTTATAATTTTTGGAGCTGCTCGACTAAATTTAAAAATGTTAGAAGTTCCAATAAGATATAAGGCAAGAGAATACGGAGAAACTCAAATTTCTAGGTTTAGCCATGGTTTTTTATTAATTAAAATGGTTATTTTTGCATTTTTTAAATTGAAGGCAACCTAAATGAAATTAGGGTTAATAGTCTTTCTGTTAGCTTTTACAATAAGGTTTATTAACTTATATTTTTTAGATTTGGACGTACAAACTTATATTATTGAAGACCAGAAATTATACTGGGAATGGGCTTTAAAGGGTGCTTATTTACCATGGGGAGATATATCTCTTAGTTTGCTCAGCGAAAGAATGCCAGGAGCGTTTTTTGTACTTGAACTCTTGCAAAGGATAACTGATCAAAATTTATTTTTTGTATTAGTGTTTCAATCTATTATTGATTCTTTCACATGTGTCATAATTTTTAATTGTGCAGGTCTAATAAATAAAAAATATCAATTATATACTGGATTATTTGCGTGCTTTTCACCATTAATGATTATTATTAGCTCACAAATTTTATCTGATACAATATTTTTATTCACTTTTTCTTCTTGCTTGTTTTTTTTATTAAAGTTTATATATAAAAATGACTCATATTATTCATTGTATTTATCAGCACTATTTTTAGGAGTTTCTACATTTATAAGAGCTGCTACTTTTCCTTTAATATTTTTATCTATACCGATCATATATTTAGTAATTAGATCATATAGAAGCAGCAATAAAAAAATATTTATTAGTTTAATAGCCTTTGTGTTAATATCATTAATTCCGGTATCATATAGATGGGCAAATAATATTATATATCATGATACTTATTCATTAACTTCTCAATCTGGTTCTCATGTAGCCTATTGGATGGTGCCGGGTGTATTATCAATTAGTCAGAATTTAGATAGAAAATCATCTGTAGATTTTGTGAATCGAGAAATTAATAAGATTGGAGGTCTAACTAATAGTCCATATAAAGATAGTAAAACTATGTTAAATATTTCAAAGGAGATACTTAGTAATGAAAGTCTATTTTATATATCATACGCATGGCTTAGATCTTCAGCTTTAAATATTATAGCTTCTCCAATCTTAATTGATAGCAGGGTAAGAAATATGACTCATCCCTCATTTGCTCAGGAAGGTAATATTATTAAATGGGTGAAAAGTATTATTGCTAATAAAGAGAGTTTGATTTATTTAAATATTTTACTGCTTTCTTCTATTCTATCTTTATTTAGTGGTTTAGCCTTTATAATAGGATATTGTATATTCTTTAAATCTAATTTTTATTTATCAATTATATCTATTTTTATTATAATGTTTTTTTGTTTAATTACAGGGCCCACTTTATCTCCAAAATATTGTCTACCATATCTTCCCATTATTTTATATTTACAGGCAATAAGCACAGATAAATTATTTCTTTTTATTAAGAAAAGAAAATATAGATAGGCATACTAATATTTCTATGAATGGTATTGCAGTTACCATATATCGGGTTTCAAAATTAGAACTTAAACTAAAAAATAATGATCTAGACGTCATATATGAAATGGTTATGAAATTTAAAGCAAAAAGAGGGTTTTCTTTTTTTAATTTATAAAAGTTAAAAAAACTAAAGATTAATAAAAGCATTAAAATTAACCTATAAAAAGCATTAAAGCCTTTAGATATGGCATGGAATGGGTATTCAACAGCCTTTTGCATAAGTATACTAATATTACCTTTAGCTGCTGCTAACCTTTCATTTTTGCTTAAGCCTCTATCTGGCATTTCATTTGGCCAACCAAAGCTTGAAAAAGGATTAGTCCACATGCGTATAGCTCTTATTGAGGGGTAAATAAGCCAATATTGTAATGGGTTATTTACTATCTTTAGTTGAGCAATTCTCTTAAATTCATTATCTATTTCTATAGGAAAATTTTGTCCATTCAATAGCTTTAATTTTTTTACTAATAATTTAATTTCTTTTTTTTCTTTATTATTTTCATATGCTCTATCTGGTATGTTTATTGAAATATAATTTTTTCTATTGATTCCCCATAATGCGCCTGGTCTTTCATATTCATGAGTAATCCAAGTTTTAGTCCATTTTAAATAACCAGAAGGAGGTCTGCTTCCGTCAGGCATAATCATGTCAGTAGGAATTAAGTTTGGTAATTTTACTATAATATTTCTTGTAGTCCAGGTAGCCCAGGTTGATGAAAGTATGGTGGCAATTAATATGCCTTTTATGATACCATTTCTAAATCCGTGTATATAAATAACTGTAATCGCAACAGGTATTGTTAGAAAAATATTATCTAGTCTAATCCAGGTTGCAAAGATTAGTGCTAAGCTAATAGAAATAACCCGAATTTTTTTTATTGATAATGATAAGATTATTTCTGCAAGTAAATAGATAGTTGCAGCTAGTGATAAAGTTTCAGTTTGAACATATCTTGGCCAAGCAATCAATAATGGAGATAAAGCTAATAAAAGCCCAACTACTGTTAACAATTTTTTATTATTTGTTAATAGGTATGCTGATCTTATTAGCCATAAGCAAGAAATACTATAAATAATACTTTGTATTATTCTTACAGCAAGGTCAGAATGGTTAAATACCTTCCATACTAGTGAAATAAATAACGGATAACCAGGACCATGATTTCCTCCAAAATGTGGAACACACTCTTCTGTTAAAGGGTTAGACAGAGATACTCCACAACCACTTAATATATTTTCTGCGACAGTAGTATAAATTTCAGAATCACCGCCAAGCTCAGGATAAAATAATATAAATAATATACGCGGTACTAGTATAATAATAAAAAATACAATATAGGTAGTATGCATTTTAATAAGTCTCTATAATTAAATAAAATTATTATTACATCATTGGTCTAAATAAGTAAGTATAATTTTTTAAGGATATAAATTTTGAATTTAAGAAAATCATTAAGAAACTCATATAGTATTATTAATCCAAACCAAGTTAGTTATATGATTTTTTATATTACAAACAGATGTAACTTTAGATGTAATTTTTGCTTTTATAGTGCAGAGATTGAGAAGGGTTTAAAGCCTGATGAAATGAGTGTTGAAGAGATTAGAAAATTTGCTCCTACAATTGGACCATTGGTTCAATTGTCTATGACAGGAGGAGAAACTTTTCTAAGAAAAGAGTTTCCTGAAATTGCTGGTATTTTAATAGATGCTACAGATGCTAGATGGGTAACAATTCCAACCAATGCTTCACTTACAAACAAAATGGTTAGTTTTTTGGAAGATATTCTGCCAAGGTTTCCCGATACGTATTTTAGGCTTACATTTTCAATAGAGGGAGTTGGTGATGATCATGATAATTTAAGGTCTATGCCTGGATCATATAAAAAAATCCAAAAAAGTTATAAAATTATAAGTCCTTTAAGAGCTAAGTACCCTAATCTTGTTTTAGATTGTAATTCAGTTTTTACTGCATCGTCTGAAATATATTTATTAGATGCACTTAAAACTATTAATAAAGACTTTGGATTCGACAATATGTCAGTTACTTATGCAAGAGGAGTAATAAAAGATGATTCTCTTAAAAATGTATCTAAAAATAGATATAAAGAAATTAATAAATTTTTAGAAGAAAGAGAAAAAAATAAAGAAAAAAGATTATTGTATCCTTTATGGAGAGGTGTAAATAGTGTTTCTCGTGAAAACCTAATGAGGACTGTATTTGATGATGAATTTGTAACATCATGTGTGGCTGGAAGAAAACTTTTAGTAGTTAGTGAGACAGGAGAAGTGCAGCCTTGTGAAATTCTTGGTAAAAGTATTGGTAATCTAAGAAACCATGATTGGGACCTTAATAAATTACTAAAAGAAAATTCTGTAAATAAAATGCAAAAATGGATTAAAAAAACTAAGTGTAAATGTTCCTTTGAATGTGCTTTAGCTGCAAATGTTGTATGGAAACCTAAAAATTATCCTAAAGTAATATCTTCGGCTATAAAAAATATTGGTAAATCTCACCTAAATCATTAAATTTTTCGGATTGAATATTGATCAAAACTTCTCTTATTATTCCTGCCTGGAATGCAGAAAACACAATAGAAGATTGTTTGTTAAGTGCACTAAAAGCTAAAAGCTCACCCACTGAAATTATTGTTATTGATGATGTTTCAACTGATGACACTGTTAAAATTGTTAATAAACTAACAAAAAAATATTCTAAGATTAAGTTACTAAAACTAGATAAAAATATTGGGCCTGCTGGTGCTCGTGATTATGGAGCAAAAGTTGCATCTGGAGATATATTTTTCTTTACAGATAGTTATACTTTGATTCTAGATTGCACTTTTACAAATTGCCTTCATACGATAAAAGAATATAAAGCAGATGCAGTTTCAGGCATATATCATCCGGAGCCTATAAATAAAGGTATAGCACAACTTTATAAAGCTTTATTTTTCTACTATCAGTTTGCTAGACATAACAAACCTTTTACATATGAAACATTTAATGGGCAAATAGCAGCAATTAAAAAAGAAGTATATGAAGATACTGGTGGTTATAATAAAGAAATTTTATGGGGAATGGATAATGAAAATGAGGAATTTGGCAGAAGAATTATAAAAAAAAACGTATTATTACTAGATCCAACTTTTCAAGTAAAACATAATTTTCCAGGTTTAAGGAAGTTAACTAAGACGTATTTTTATAGAGTTTCTACCTGGATGTTTGTTTTTATGGAAGATTTAAAGTTTGAATCTGGTGGGCCCGCCGCACGAGATTCAGGCTTAGCTGCAGTAAGCGTGCCACTATTCATATTATTCTTTTTACTGAGTATATTTTTTACTAAAATATTTATAGTATGTTTTTTAATATTTTTGTTAGTTTGGTTGTTTGGATATATAAAGTTTTTCACATTTGTTTATAAAACTAATGCATCATTCTTATTATCAGCAATATTATTAAATATATGGTTTAGTACTGTTATCAGTTTTGGAGCATTTTGGGGTGTTTTAAAATGGATTAATGGTTATAGAATAAAAAAAAAATAGTTGGTTATTTTTTCTTTGCCATAACTGACCATGAGCATTGATTTACCCACTCTATTTTATGATCAAAAAGATATTTATGGTTTAATAACTGTAAAGCCTCATTTTTTTTATAATATTTTGCAGTTTTTGGAAGCATTTGGTCAAATACAATTTGTTGTATCTGAATAAAGGTAAGTTTTTTTAATAATTTAAAATATTCTAGTTTGCTGATGCCTAAATGAATATAAATATATAATAAAAAAGTTGGAATATATGACATGAATCTTACTATTGGCAACGGAGCTTTAGAGAATAAAATTTTTCTAATTGGGTTTAATACGTGAACATATATTGCCATATTTTCATAGCCATAGAGCCATACTAAAACATTACCACCTGGCTTTGTAGCTTGTACTAGTTTATCAATAGCTTTTTCAGGAAATTCTAAATGGTGAACTACTCCAATAGAAAAACTAATATCAAACTCATTTTTATAAGGAATGTCGTATATACTTAATTTTTCTATACTTGCTTCTTGATACTTTTTTAAATTGCTTGCTGCAGCTTTAAGAGTTCTGTCATCCATATCAAAAGAGACAGCAGATTTTGCGCCATAACTCATTGGCCAATAAGTATTTCTTCCAATTCCACAGCCAGCATCCAAAATATTTTTTTCTGACCAAAATTTTTTATTTTTAATAACTTTAGTCCAGTTTAAAAACTGAATTTCATTTATTTTAGTAATTTTTGAAGCTATATTCCACGCATAGCCAAATCTTTCAGGAGTTCCAGGTTTTACATCTATATTTTTATTTTGTTTCTTGTCATTCATTGTTCAGTCCAATTAAAAAATTTTAATTAGTATTTAGATAAACTTTCTGTAGCTTTATATAGCATATATATGGCCCAAATTGGTTTTCTATTATCTATGCCTTTCTCATGATCTTTTAAAGTCTTTTCTATATTTTTTCGATCAAAAAATTCATTTGCCATATTGTTTGAAGCTAAAAGTGTATCTTCAATTTTTTCTTTAAGAGGCCCTCTCATCATTTTGGCTAGAGGTATTGCAAAACCATGCTTTTTTCTTTTTGTTATAATTTTTGGAAGTTTTGTTTTACTTAAATGCCTTAATAAAAATTTAGTTTTTCCATTATTAAATTTATATTTATTAGGTAAATTAAGAGAAAAATTTATAATTTCTTTAGATAAAAAAGGAGAACGAACTTCTAAACCATTATACATAGAAGCCCTATCTACTTTCGTAAGAATGTCATTTGGTAAATATAGTTCTCTGAATATTGTACTAAGCTCATCAATAGAATTACTCTTATTATATTTTTCTTTAGGTAAAATTTCATTCCACATATTTTTAGCAGAATATTCCGAAGTAAATTCTTTATTTAAGAGTTTTGAAATATTATTATCAGAAAATGGAGACATCCACCTAAAAACTTGTTGATGGGAAGGCCAACCAAAACCTCTACTTATATGCTTTATTAAAAAATGATAACTCATATAATGATCTTGAGAAGGAATTCTTTCCATAAATGATGTTATCATGTGTCCAAAATTTTGAGGTATTAAACTTAAAATTTTAAGATAATTGGCAGATTGGAAAGGAGAGTAGCCACAAAAAAGTTCATCTGCACCATCTCCTGAGAGAGCTACTTTAACACTTTGTTTTGCAAACTTTGATAATAAAAAAGTAGGAAGAATAGATGGGTCACCAAGCGGCTCATCCATTTTTTTTTCAATTATTTCTAAAGATTTAGTAATTTCATTATTATTAAATTCGGCAATATTATTTTGAATACCTAGTTTTTCAGATACTAATTTAGCATAGTTAGATTCATCATATGTATCATTTTTCATCTTTATAGTAAAACTTGCAATATTTGAGTGAAATTTTTTTGCATAGTAAGCTATTAGACTGGAATCTATCCCTCCCGATAAAAATATACCAACTGGCACGTCAGCTATTAATCTTTCTTTAATAGATTTTTCTAATAGAAAATCTATAGATTCTGTAGCTTCTTTAAGTGTAGTTGACTTCGCTTCATTTTGATTGAAAGAACAATAGTTTATTTTTTTTATTTCATTTTTTGATATTTTTATAAATTGACCAGGTAGAACTTTTTGAACTCCTTCTAAAAGACTTTTGTTTCCTGGAATATAGTCAAGATGTAGGTATTGTAGCAAAGCATCCTTGTTGATATTCTTAGGTTTATGAATATCACTTGCAGCTATACCAGAAGCTTCTGAGCTAAAATATATATTATTTGCAAATGAAGAATAATAAAGCGGCTTTTCTCCCATAGGGTCACGAACCAACCATAAAGTATCATTTTTTCCTTCATAAAATACGAATGCGTACATGCCATCTATCATTTCTAAAGTTTTTTCTACCCCTAAATGCATTAAAGATTGAAACAAAACTTCAGTATCTGATTGATCTTTTAGATTAATTTTATAACTTTGCAATAATTTTGCATGTTTCTTATACCCATATATTTCCCCATTAAATACAAGATAGCTTTTACCTTCATTATCAATACGTGGCTGGTGGCCACCATCTATATCAATAATAGATAATCTATAATGGCCTAACGCTATTTTATCATTAATAAAAATAGACTCAGCATCAGGTCCTCTATGCTTAATTGGAGCCATCATATTTTTTAAAATAAACTCTGCTGTTTTTTCAGATGAAGGGTTGGTAAATCCTGAAAATCCGCACATTATTTATTATTATCTATATTTTTATTTTTAAGATTTTTTCTGACTAAGTATACAGGGCGATTTATTGATTCAAAGTAAATTCTAGATTGAATTTCAGCAACTAAACCTAAAAAAATGCATAATAAACCTGACATAGCAAAAAACACTACTAATAAAGGTAAGGGTGTAAGTATAAAAGAAATGTTCATAAATATTTTCAAAAATATAGCTAACACGGATAATAAAAAAGCTATGAAAAACATCATTAATCCAAATTGACCAAAAAGATGAATAGGTCTATCTAAA
>Ga0114999_10001686_pt1 | contig 30371 bp, 25 predicted proteins | sample ArcticOcean_MG_C_3_FD_89820 | JGI IMG/M metagenome (GOLD analysis project Ga0114999, IMG submission 89820) | Marine microbial communities from western Arctic Ocean - ArcticOcean_MG_CB8_126 | ecosystem: Environmental > Aquatic > Marine > Oceanic | place: Arctic Ocean: Canada Basin | collected...
CGGAGTACGTGGGAGCGCCGCACCAGCAGCGGGAGCTCGCGGCGCTGCGCGACGCCCAGCCCCTCCTCCAGCGTCGTGACCGTGGCACCGGGCGGCTGGGGTACACCGATGCGCTCCATCAGCTCCCCGAAGCGCTTACGATCGGAGGCAATGTCGATGGCGTCGGCGGATGATCCCAGCAGCGACAGCCCCGCTCTGCTCAGCGACTGGCTGAGGTTGATCGCGGTCTGCCCACCGAATTGGACGACAGATGGCGGGTACTCTCCACGCGTTGGGCCGACGCTGCCGGTACCGGCCTTCTCCAGCACGGCTTTCGGGTCCGGGTTGGGCATGCCCTTGTGCGCCTCGTTTTCGAGTACGTCGCGCACGCTCTCGTTGTCCAGTGGTTCGAAGTACAGTCGGTCTGAGGTGTCGAAGTCTGTCGACACGGTCTCGGGGTTCGAGTTGATCATGATCGAACTCACGCCCGCTTCGTGCAGCGCCCATGCGGCGTGGACCGAGCAGTAGTCGAACTCGATGCCTTGGCCGATGCGAATTGGGCCGCTGCCGATGACCAGCGCGCGCGGGCCCAGCAACGGGGGAGCTTCGTTCTCCTCGTCGTAGCACGAGTAGAAGTAAGGAGTCGCCGCCTCAAACTCGGCCGCGCAAGTGTCGACCATTTTGTACACCGGGCGGATGCCCCATTCGGCCCGCAGCTCGCGCACCTGCTCGCCCAGCCGGTCGGCGAGCGTGCCGACGACATCGTCCGGGAAGCCGAGGCGTTTGGCCGCGCGCAATAGGCCGGGCGATAGCTCCTCGGCAAGCAGGCGTTTTTCCATGCCGACGATGCGCTTGAGCCCGGACAGGAACCACGGGTCGACGTGGCTGGCTTTGGCGAGAGCGGCCACGTCGACCCCGCGGCGAAGCGCGGCCATCAGCGCCCACAGTCGCTGGTCGTGCGGGCCCACCGGCAAGTCCATTCCATCGACGCCGGACCAGGCTGAGTCTTCCCACAAGAGCGTATGCCCCCCAATCTCTAAGGCGCGTACAGCCTTTTGCATGGCGGCCTCGAACCCGCGGTCGATGGCCATGACCTCGCCGGTTGCCTTCATTTGTGTGCCGACGCTGCGGTTTCCGCCAGGGAACTTGTCGAAAGGCCAGCGCGGAATCTTCACCACGCAGTAGTCGAGGGCCGGCTCGAACGCCGCTGTAGTCCGCTGGGTGACTGCGTTGGGAATGTCGTCCAGCCGGCGCCCGGCGGCGATCTTCGCGGCGACGCGGGCGATGGGGTAGCCCGTCGCCTTCGAGGCCAGCGCGGACGACCGGCTCACCCGCGGATTGACCTCGATGACGTAGTAGGAGAGAGGTGCAGGGGCGCCTCCGGGCAGCGTCGCGCCGACGATAGGGTGGGGGGCGAGCGCGTACTGAACGTTGCACCCGCCTTCGATACCTAGCGCCCTGATGATCCGTAGGCTGGCCGAGCGGAGCATCTGGTACTCCTTGTCGGACAGTGTCTGACTGGGCGCAACAACGATGCTGTCGCCAGTGTGGACCCCCATGGGGTCCAGGTTTTCCATGTTGCAGATAGTGATGCAAGTGTCCGCCGCGTCCCGCATCACCTCGTACTCGATTTCCTTCCAGCCGAGCAACGACTTCTCGATGAGCACCTGGTCGATGGGGCTGGCCGCGATGCCGCTGCGCGCGACCTCGGTGAGCTCCGCCATGGTGGTCGCGAAGCCACCCCCGGTGCCGCCGAGCGTGTAGGCGGGGCGTATCGCGACCGGCAGGCCGATCTGCTCAGCGGCAGCGAGCGCCGCTTCGACCGTCGTCACTGTTTCGCTGGGTGGGACCGGCTCACCGAGCGAGCGCAGCAGCTCACGAAACAGATCGCGGTCCTCGGCTTTGCGAATGGTGTCGAGCGGGGTGCCGAGCAGGCGCACGTTGTAGCGGTCCAGTACTCCTGCGTCGGCAAGGGCGACCGCCAGGTTCAGTCCCGTCTGGCCACCGAGTGTCGGGAGGAGCCCGTCGGGGCGCTCGATGTCGATGATGCGCTCGAGCATGTCAACGGTCAGAGGTTCGACGTAGACGCGGTCGGCGACGTCGGCGTCTGTCATGATGGTCGCTGGGTTGGAGTTGACTAGCACCGTCGTTACGCCCTCCTCGCGGAGGGCCTTGCACGCCTGAGTGCCGGCGTAGTCGAACTCGGCCGCTTGGCCGATGACGATGGGCCCCGACCCGATGACGAGGACCTTTGAGGGTTTGGGTTGCGGTGCGTTCATGTCAGCCACCACAGCGCCCACCACGCCCCGGCGGTAAGCCATGAGAGGGCGTACAACGATGACCTTCCGGCTCGACCAAGCCTTACGATTGGGTGCGCGAAGATTCCTTGGACCACCCGGGCCGGCAACAGCGGCCATTCCCTAAGCCAACCCCATCTCAAGTGTTCGGTGCGTCGAGCCTCAGCGACGTACTCGGAAAGCTCGTCGAAATGAGATGACTCCAGCCGCGACCGGTAATGCTCTATCCCTTTATGCCCGCTATCGGCAGCGTAGATCCCGATGCTTTTGAGAAGGCCGAGCTGCTGCTCGATTTGGCGTTGCCGAACGAAGAGCTGGTGCCGTACCGAGAATGAACGCTCCGCGAATGCCATCCAAATGATCTGGGCAAATGTCGCGAACGCTGCCGCGTACCTGAGATCAAAGGACAGACGATCGACGTTTACGGCTACGTACGCCAGCCCCAATAGCCACGCGGCGATGAAGATTGTTGTGCTCGCCCAGAGCCAGTTTGCAGTGGCCGCTGCCTCCTGCTGGCACAACTCATACTCCTTCAGCAGGGCGGCTTGTCGAGGGTTCGCCACGCGATTCTCAATGGCGAACCGCAATTGGTCCAACAAGGGCCACAGGTCTCGTGAAGCCTTTAGAAGCGTGAGTAGGTTCATCATATTTCCGGCGTGACTACGCCTCGCTACCCACCCGCGGCTGGCCTTTCGAGGGAGAACATCGCGAGGAACTCATCGAAGATGTACTCGCTGTCCAGCGGGCCCGGCGATGCCTCAGAGTGGTATTGGATAGTAATCACGGGCGCCTCGCGGTGGCGTAGGCCCTCGATCGTGCCGTCGTTGAGGTTCAGGTGCGAGACCTCTAGCGTCGGCGGTAGCGAGTCGGCGTCGACGGCGTAGCCGTGGTTCTGCGCCGTAATGTGGACACGGCCGGTTGCCAAGTCTTGCACCGGATGGTTGCCGCCGCGGTGGCCGAACTTCAGCTTGTAGGTCGTCGCCCCGAGAGCGCGGGCCACCACTTGATGCCCAAGGCAGATGCCGAGAATGGGTACATGCCCGATCAGGCTGCGCGCCGTCTCTACCGCCGTCTCGTTGTGGACCGGGTCACCGGGGCCTGGCGAGAAGACCACTCCGTCGGGGCGCAGCGCGAGCACGTCGTTGGCCGTGGCCGTCGCGGGCAGCACCCAGACCTGAGCGCCGCGGCTGGCCAGCTCACGCAGGATGTTGTACTTCACGCCGCAGTCGACGACGGCGATGCGCCTTGATGGACGCTCACCCTGCGCGAAGTCAAAGGGCCATTCGAAGTGCTTGGCGACCGTGACGCGCTCGACGAAGTTGATGCTGTCGTACCCAGGCATCGCCCGCAGACGTTCGAGCGCCGCCTCGGGGTCGCCGCCGGTGACGGCTCCCATCATGACGCCCTGTGCGCGGATGCGCCGCGTCACGGCGCGCGTGTCGATGCCTGTGATGCCGGCCACGCCCTCTTCCGTGAGGTATTCGGCGAGCGTGCGTTCGCTGTCGTAATGACTGGGTGTCGGCGTCTGGTCGCGGACGGCGAAGGCGGCAACCTGGATGCGCCGGGACTCCGCGTCCTCGCCGTTGATGCCGTAGTTGCCCTGGAGCGGATAGGTGGGCACGACGATCTGGCCCGCGTATGACGGGTCCGTCAGCATTTCCTGGTAGCCGGTCATCGAGGTGTTGAACACGACCTCGCCGAAGGCTTCAGCTAGGGCACCGAAGGACTCGCCGCGGTAAATCGTCCCATCGGCGAGGACCAGATAGGTGGTCGTCATGCGCTCGTCCCATGGGTGAGGCCTGCGGCGTCAAAGGCGATGATGCCCTGCGCAACCGTGAGCGTAACGCGGCCCTTCAGGCGGTCGCCAGCAAGGGGAGTGTTGCGCCCCTTCGAGGCGAACGCAGCCGGGTCGACAGCCCACTCTTCGTCGGGGTCGAACAGCACAATGTCGGCGGGTGCGCCGACGGCGAGCGAGCCCAAGGCTGCGAGCGCCCCGCCAAAGACCATCGCGGGGGCCACCGTGAGCCGATGGACCAGCGTCGGTAGGCTCAGTGAACCGGCGTGGACGAGCCCCATCAGCGATCCCAGCGCCGTTTCCAGCACAGAGATGCCGACCATCGCTTCGTCGAAAGGAACCGTCTTGTCGGCGAAAGTGTGCGGCGCATGGTCGGTGGCGATGCAGTCGATAGTGCCGTCGCGTAGCGCGTCAATGAGCGCAGCGCGGTCGGCCGGCGTGCGCAGCGGTGGGCTGACCTTGGCCATTGTGTCGTAGGCGCTGAGCTCCAGCGCGTTGGCGGGCGCGACTGCACCGTGAACGCCAAGCACCCACTCCTCGCTCATCGTGAGATGGTGCGGTGTCGCCTCGGCGGTTACGCGGATCCCGCGTGCCTTTGCCTGGCGGACCAGCTCGACGCCACCCGCCGTGCTGACGTGCGCCGCGTGGAAGTGGCCGCCGGTGAGCTCGGCCAGCGCGATGTCCCGGGCCATGGTCGACTCTTCGCCCGCGGACGGGTACCCCTCAAGCCCGAGTCGCGAGGCGACCCAGCCCTCGTGGACACCGAGCCCTCTGGTGATTGAATGGTCTTCGCAGTGATCGATCACCGGCAGGCCGAGCTCGGAGGCATATGTCAGCGCCATCTGCATCAGGTGCCCAGTGGCCACTGGGGAGCCGTCATCGCTGAACGCTACGGCACCTGCGCTAGCCATCTCCTCCATCTCCGCCAGCTCTTTGCCGGCGCGGCCGCGCGTTACGGCGCCGATGGCCAACATGCGCACAGGCCCTGCCTCGCGAGCCTTGGCGGCGATGAATTCGACCATCATGGCGCTGTCGATGGCGGGTTCGGTGTTGGGCATGCAGCAGACGGTCGTGAAGCCGCCCCTAGCTGCGGCGGCCGCTCCGGTGGCGACCGTCTCTCTGTCTTCGCGGCCCGGCTCGCGCAGGTGCGCATGGAGGTCAATGAACCCTGGCGCGAGAACTTGGCCGGTGCCGTTCACCACCAACGCACCGTCGGGCGCGCTCACGGCTCTGCCTTTGGCTGCGATGACCCCGTCGCGCACCAGCACGTCGCCGACCTCGTCGGTCCCGTCCGCGGGGTCAATAACGCGCGCGCCCTTGATGAGGATCTGCTGGGAGTCGGTCATGCTGTTTGCAACTCCCCGCCGGTGAGCAGCTGGTACAGGATCGCCATGCGGATAGCGACGCCGTTGGTCACCTGCTCTTCGATGACCGATGCGACGCCATGCGCCAGAGACGATGACAACTCTATGCCTTCGTTTACTGGGCCAGGGTGCATGACTAGGGCACTGGGCTTGGCCCGCCCCATCCGCGCCTCAGTCACCTGCCAGCGGCGCGTGTACTCGCGGACGCTCGGCAGCATGCCGGCGGTCTGGCGCTCGGTTTGCAGACGCAGCGCCATGACGACGTCGGCGTCGTCCATCGCGGCGTCCAGATCGGGCTCGTAGGCTGCGCCTCCCAGGCTGCCCTGCGAATGGGACGTACGGGAAAGATCCAACGGTATCAGCGTCGGTGGTCCGCTAATCACAACGCGGGCACCCATCGCAGCCAGGCCGAAGACGTTGGAGCGCGCGACCCGGCTGTGGAGTAAATCGCCCACGATGACGACCTTTTTGCCGTCAAGGGAGCCGAGGTGTCGGCGCATAGTCATGAGATCCAGCAGCGCCTGCGTCGGGTGGGCGTGACGCCCATCGCCCGCATTGATGATGCCCGTGCGGGAAAGGTGGCGAGCCATGAAATAGGGCGCGCCTGCCTGAGGGTGGCGAACGACGATGAGGTCGGCGTGCATGGCCTGGAGCGTGAGTGTCGTGTTCAACAGCGACTCACCCTTTTCCGCACTTGAGCCGGAGCCGGCGATGTTGATGACGTCGGCCGATAGCATCTTGCCCGCCTGCTCGAAGCTGACTCGTGTGCGCGTGGAGGGCTCAAGGAAAAGAGTGAGGATGACCTTGCCGCGCAGCGACGGCACCTTCTTGATGTCTCGGTCCAAGACCTCGCGCATGGCCAGTGCCGTGTCGAGAACGATATCGATCTCGGTGCGGGAGAAGTCGTCGAGGTCAAGGACATGCCTCCGTGGAGCCAGCGTCGTTGCGGGCAGCGCGATAGGCTCGGCTGGGGCCTGGGAGGTCATGGCTTAACGCTCCTGACGGCACGTGGCACGAGATCAACGCCGTCGTACCCGTCGACCTCGATGAGACGGACCTCGACTATTTCGTCGAGCGACGTGGGGACGTTCTTGCCGACGTAGTCGGCGCGGACGGGGAGCTCTCGGTGGCCGCGGTCGATCAGCGCTGCGAGCTGGATGGAGTCAGGGCGTCCGTGGTCCATGAGTGCGTCCATCGCGGCGCGGATGCTGCGGCCAGTGAAGAGCACATCGTCAACCAGCACGACCCGCGTGCCGTCAAGGCCGGCGGGCAGTGTCGTCGGGCGCACGAGAGGTTGGGGACGGCTGGTGAGGTCGTCGCGGTAGAGGTTGATGTCGAGCGCACCCACCGGCACTTCGACCTGCTCGAAGTCGGCGATGGCATCAGCGACGCGATGCGCCAGCGGGACCCCGCGGCGCTGCAGTCCGACGAGCATGAGGGCGTGCGCCCCTTGATTGCGCTCCACGATCTCGTGGGCCATGCGTACAAGGGCTTGGCGAATGTCGTCGGCGGAGAGGATCTCCCGTTCGTCGGCCAAAAAAATACCTCGCCCGGTACTTGGCGAAGTATTGTCCGCTGCCGCGCAAGCCCATGCACATGGCTTGTCCGGTTCTAGACCCAGTACCTTGCCAGCCTCGCGGGACTGAATTAAAGGCTCGGGCTGTTATGCCATCGTTGCGAGAATTATGACAGGGTGGGGCGTTGACGAGCAAGTGGTGGGGCTAGTTGCGGACTCGTTTGCAGCGATTGGTTATGTAGTCAACCAAGACGTACTCGTCAAGCTCGTCCGGCGTGGCGTAGAGCGCATGGCAAACGGTGAGGGGCTACTTCGATGTGCGGTCGAAACAAGACTTCGCAAGCGTCCGGGCGCTGCTGGCCGGCGGGCTGTCGATTCGCGGTCCCTGCGACGTATTCGGCAACGCCGACGACTTCGTGGGCGCCGTCAGCCAGCTGCGTGGGCTGGTGAAGGCCGTTGAAGCCCATAAGGTGTTCGACTGAGCCATCGATTCGATATGCTTGATCTTCGACATGGCCGCCTTCTCCTCCATCTTTCCCGGCTGAGCCTCGCGCCCGGCCACTGCTAAAATACAGACTGCTTCACCTTGACCGCGGAGGTTTCACGATGGCCCTCGCCGACAAAGCACGCCTCGGCTACCCGCTCCCGCAGGTCTTCATTGATGGCGCAGTTGACCTCAACCTGATCCGTACTATCGCCGAAGGAGCGGAGCGCTACGGCTTCGACAGCCTCTGGGACCAAGAGCAGACGCTGGGGCATGCCTCAGCGCTGGAGCCTGTCTCGCTGCTGAGTGCCGCCGCCGCCATGACCTCGACCGTCAAGCTCGGCGTCTCGGTGTTGGTCATGGCGCGCCATGACCCGGTGCAACTGGCCAAGGAGCTTGCCTCTGTCGACCAACTCTCCGGCGGCAGGCTCATCGTGGGCGTGGGCGCCGGCAACCGTGACGTGGCACCGAGTGTCGAAGGTACGCCTAAGGACCGACGCCTGCTGCGTCTAGCCGAGGGCGTCGAAGTGATGAAGGCTCTGTGGGCCGACGGCACGGCGACCTTCGCGGGCAAAATCTGGCGGCTGACGGACGCTCCGATGAACCCTAAGCCGGCCCAGCGCCCACACCCGCCGATCTGGTTCGGCGCACGAGCCGAACCAGCGATCCGCCGTGCTGTCCGGCATGGCGACGGCTGGATGGGTGCCGGGTCATCGACAGCCGATGACTTCGATGAACAGCTGGGGCTGCTGCGCCAAGTGTTGGAGTCCGAGGGCCGAGACCCGGCCACGTTCGCAGTGTCGAAGCGAGTCTATATCGCCATCGACGACGACTCGGCTAGGGCTGAGCGGCGGTTGCGCGAATGGTTCGGCGCCTACTATGGCAACGTCGAAATGGCATCGCGGGTCAGCGTCTGGGGTCCCGAGCGCATCGTGCAAGAACGGCTCGCGGCCGTGGCTGACGCGGGTGCTGAGATGATCCTTGTGAGCCCGGTCTACGACTACGTCGAGCACCAAGAAGCACTCGCAAGCATGTGGGGCATGGCCTAGCGGGTCTCGCGAATTACTCCAACGCCCCCACGGAGTACAGCGCGGCGATCTCATCGTCGCGCATGCCCAGCAGCTCACGGCAGACCTTCTCGTTGTGCTGTCCCAGCAAAGGAGCCGGCCTGACGTAGGCTGCGGGCGTCCGCGATAGAATAAAAGCATTACCGTCCGTCGCGTGAGGCCCCATCTCCGGGTGGTCCAGCCACACGAAGTGTCCTCGGTGCCGCAACTGCGGGTCGGCGAAGAGCTCCTCGGTCGTCTGGACGACGCCTGCCGCCACACCCGCGCGTTGGCAGCGCGCCATGACCTCGTGCGCATCGAGCTCCGAGGTCCACGCGTTGACTTGGGCGTCGAGCGCCGTCTCGTTGGCCTTGCGCGCAGCGAGCGTGCCGAAACGGAGGTCGTTGGCCAGCGCGGGCCACCCCATCGCCTCGCAGAGCGCTCGCCAACGCCGGTCATCCTCGCAGGCGATCGCGCACCAACGGTCGTCTCCTGCGCATCGATAGACCGCGTGCGGCGCCATGCCCGGGTCCGTATTTCCCTCTCGGCCCGCGATCCGGCCGTTGGCCTGCGCGTCCAGCAGAACTGGGGACAGGTACTGCAGGGAGCCCTCCAACTGCGAGAGCTCAATGTGCGTACCCTCGCCCGTGCGCTGCCGCCTGTCCAGCGCGGCCGTTATGGCGGCGATACCCAAATGAGGTAACAGGAAATCGGTGTAGGCCCCGTAAGGCGTGCTGGGCGGCCGTTCCGGCCAGCCGGTGAGGTAGGAGAACCCGGCCAACGAGGTCAGCACTGGACCGTAGCCTGGCTGCGCCGAGTGCGGGCCGCCGCTGCCTAGCATCGACGCACTGAAGCTGACGACGCCAGGATTGATGCGACGAAGGTCGTCTGGGCCGAGCCCCCAGCGCTCCATGGTCCCCGGCGTGAAGTTGTCGGTCACGATGTCGGCCCACTCCACGAGTCGCTTCGCCAATTCGATGGCGCCGGGTTTGCCCATGTTCAGCGCGATACCGAGCTTGTTCATGTTGTAGTTAGAGAAATAGCCCGAACGATTGGGCCCAGGCAGGCCGTCCTTGAAGGGCTGCGATAGGCGCAGAGTCTCCATTCGGCTTTTGGCCTCGACGCGGACGACCGTCGCACCGAAGTCAGCCAGGTAGCGAGTCAACATGGGGCCGATGACCACCCAGCAGAAATCGAGCACCTTCACCCCTCCGAATGCCCCAAGTGTGTGGCCAGTACGCGTGGTGCCCGCTGGCGGTCGCCAGCGGGCAGTGCGTGGAAGGGCAGGTTCGGCCATCACTTCGGCGGTGTGCTCGCCCAACCTTGGAGCCCGGCGCCGCGGCCCTACGACAGCGCCGCTGGCGCGGACGAACCCGCCGGGATGGCGCAAAGGCTGCTCGCCGTCCAGGCGCTGCCAGAACACGCGAGCGTCCAACTGCGGGTGACCCAGCAGGTCTTGGGCGTCGCTGGCGGGGAAAAGAATGACGCGGTGAGTCACTGCGCCGTCGGCCAGTTGCCGCTTGGTCCGAAAAGCGAAGAACCGGCTCAGGGACTTCTCAAGAACATCCAATGCGGACTGCGGCGTCGTGCCGAACTCGAACTGCGACCAGTCTGTTTCCTCGATGTAAGAATCAGGCTCGCCCTCGCTCCGCATCCACTCGGCCAGCCCCGCCATGCTCCTGGCACCCGCGGCGCCTCCGGGGTAGAAGAACGAGACGTAGCCGTCGGCGCAGGCGTAGGTCACGCGCATAGTGACATCGCCGATCATGCGGTAGGCGCCGCTGCGCCCCAAGTTGATACCGGCGAGATCCCACACTTGGGGCGCGTGCGATAGCGTGCGAGCCATCGCCTGCTGGCATGACACGTCGACGTGCTGGCCCTCGCCGGTACGCAGCCGGTGATGGTGCGCGACCATCGCTCCGGCGGCTCCGGCGGCAGCGCCGACCAGCCAGAACTGCGCCGTGTGGCTGATTCGAACCGGCGGCCGATCCGGCTCGCCCGTCAGAAACATCGAGCCGCTCAACGCGACCCCGGTCAGGTCAGTCGCGGCATCGGATGCACGCGGCCCGGCCTGGCCGAAGGGCGTGATGCTGATCATAACCAGGCCTGGGTTGTGCTGGCGGAGCGACTGGTAGTCGAGCCCTAGCGTGGTCAGGTAGCCGGGAGCGAACGACTCGATGAGGAAGTCTGCGGACGCCACCAGGCGTACCAGCGCCTCGCGGTCTTGGAGCTCCTCGACGTCAAGAACGACCGATCGTTGGCCGGTGGCGAAGCCACGCCAGAACAGACTGCGCTCTGGCTCCGGCACGTTTTCAGCGGACCCAGCCGACGCGAGGAAAGGGCCGATGCAGCGGGCGAGCCCACCTCCCGGCGGTTCGACCTTGATGACGTCCGCTCCGAGGTCGCTCAGGACCTTGGCGCAGAAGATACCGCGGTGGTCAGTGAGATCAATGGCGCGCAGGTGTGAGATCATAATCCCCCCGGACGCTAGCACAGTGTGGGCCGGCTGCGCCTTGTGCGCGATTTCACGTGCCTCTATCCTGTGGTCGCTATGACAACCATCGCGATCATCGGCGGATCGGGCCCTGAGGGCCGTGGCCTTGGCCTTCGCTGGGCCATGGCGGGCCACCACATCATCCTTGGTTCGCGGGATGCCGATCGCGCCGCTGAGGCCGCAGACGGCCTTGCCGCGCTGCGCGAGGGCATCTCCGTGAGCGGCGCGCTCAACGCCGAGGCCGCGCGTGCCGCCGAATGGGTCGCCGTCTCGGTCCCCTTCGAGGGGCTTGATGCCACGGTAAGCGAACTGGCGCTCCATCTCGCCGGCAAGCTGGTCATCTCGGTCGTCGCGCCGCTGGCTTTCGAAGAAGGGATGGCGAGCGCCGTCGCCGTTCCGGAGGGCTCCGCCGCTGAACTGATGCAACAGCGCCTTCCATCGAGCCGAGTCACCTCTGGGTTTCAGAACCTGAGCGCCAAGGAACTGCTCCAGCCCGACAAGGCGCTGGACGGCGACATCATCATTTGTGGCGACGACGAGCAGGCCAAGGCCGACACCATCGGCCTCGCCGAGGCCATCGCTAGCCTGCGCGGCATCGACGGCGGCCCGCTGGCCAACTCACGGACCGTCGAAGGCCTGACTGCGCTCCTGCTGTACGTGAACCGCAAGGCGAAAGGCCGCGCAACGGTCCGGCTCCTCGGCCTCTAGCACAACAGCCTCTTCGTTTGCGCCTTCTGGCACCAACTATTTAAGTATTACTTAATGCTCGGTACGGCAAACCCATAGCATCCCACTTTGGAGGACCATCATCCTTCAGGGTACCGCACACCGTTGAGGCGCCCAGTCGCTGAGGGCGCGCCGGGCCATCGAGGCGACTTCGTCCCTCTTGCGAACCCCTACCCGGTGTGCTTGAATCGAGCAGTGCAGGCGTGCCGTAGCTTCGGATATCGGATAAAGGTTGCACTGCTGGCCGGACCCTGCGGGGCGTGGCTAGAGGACCAGTGGCGGAGGGCGGAGGATGGTCGACGACAATCGCTATCAGCGCGAGATCGAGGAAATCCTTGGCCGCGTGAACGACGAGTTACCGGCAGTCGGCGGCCGCAAGGTACGCCTTGCCAAGCCCTTGTCGGCACCTCGTGTGCTCAGGTCAGCAAGAGGCGGAGGCCTCTCCACTGTCTTCACGTCGGGACGTCTCCTTCTCGGTGGGACGATCCTGCTGCTCTTGGCGCTCATCCTGGGTGCCCAGAGCCCTTTCTGGGTTGGCCTCGCTGCCATCGTGCTCGCCTACTTCGTCTTTTTCACCAAGCCGCACTCGCCGGCCGAGAAACGCTGGCGAGGTGAGAGTATCGAGGTTCCGGTCGAGCCGAACGCGGCCGCTAGATTCTGGCGCTGGGTCAATCGTGGATAGCCTTGCTGGCTGCCCTAGTGGGCCGCTTCATGCCCCCACGCCCTATGCATAGTTACCTTTCGCACCTGGAGTGCACTGCCTGCGGCGCGTGTCACGAGGCGTCGGAGCCGCACCGCACCTGTTCGGCGTGCGGGAAAGTGCTCTACCCACGCTACGATCTGGACGCTGCGAGAGTGGCAGTTGACCGCGATGCGTTGGCTGCGCGAGCCCCGTCTATGTGGCGCTATGCGGAGCTGATGCCGGTCCTCGATCCGGCGAACGTCGTCACGCTCGGTGAGGGCGCCACGCCGATGCTCCGGGCCCGCCGCCTCGAGGCGGCACTCGACGCCGCGACGCTGTGGATCAAGGACGAGAGCGGAAACCCGACGGGCTCGTTCAAGGCGCGCGGCCTCTCGGCGGCCGTTTCGAAGGCCTTTGAGCTGGGCTTGCGCCGACTGACTTTGCCGTCGGCGGGCAACGCCGCGGGTGCGCTCGCCGCCTACTGTGCCCGGGCGGGAATCGAAGCCCACGTCTTCATGCCGCGCGACGCGCCCGTGGCCAACAAAGTGGAGAGCACCATGGCTGGCGCGGTGCTGACGCTGGTGGACGGCTTGATATCAGATGCCGGGGCTGCAGCGAAAGAACGCGCGGCGGAACTCGACCTATTTGATGTCTCCACCCTGCGAGAGCCATACCGGGTCGAAGGCAAGAAGACCATGGGCTACGAAATCGCCGCTGACCTCGGCTGGCGGCTCCCCGAGGCCATCGTCTACCCCACGGGGGGTGGTACCGGCATAGTCGGCATGTGGAAGGCGTTCGAGGAAATGGAAGCCCTCGGTTGGATTGGGCCGGAGCGCCCCAAGATGATCGTCGTGCAGGCGGACGGCTGCGCGCCCATCGTCCGCGCGTTCGAGCAAGGGCTGCGGCATGCTGAGCCATGGGCCGATGCGCACACGATCGCGGCGGGCATCCGTGTACCGTCAGCCATCGGCGACTACCTTATCCTGGACTCCGTGCGCGCCAGCGAAGGCACCGCCATCACGGTCAGCGACGACGAAATACGAGAAGCGATGCGCGAGATGGCCACCGCTGAGGGTATCTGGCCGGCGCCGGAGGGCGCGGCGACACTGGCAGGCTATCGCAAGTTGCGGGCCGGCGGCTTCCTGTCGCGCGACGCCGAGACGGTGCTTATGAACACCGGGACGGGCGTGAAGTACCTGGACGTGCTCGGCGCTCTCACCTAAGAGAAAGACCCGTCCTCTGGGCGCGCCAGGTCGCCGGCAAAATGAAGCCGACCGTCCCCACGACCGCGCTAACGATGGCGGCAGGAAGCTCTAGGGCCCAATCCCTGACGCCTGCGAAGGTTTCTTCATAAAGACCGTCAGGATGCCCAGGGTATGGCGTCGGATGCGCAGATAACGGATCCCATCCAGGAAGATGGCAAGCAGACCTTCCCAGAGGAACACATAGGCTAGGGCGAAGCCCATGGCCCGGCCGATTAGCAGCCCGCCTAGGCGAACACACGACGAAAGTCACGACCTCGGCGAGCCGCGCCGCAAGTAGGCGGAGCCTTTCAGCCGCGCTAGGTCACGCTCGCCACGCGAGGGGCACTTCACCAGTGGCAGGGTATGCCCCGTCGGCATCGCGGGCCTCGCCGCCTCGCAGCGGCGGGTTGAAGACGCTCATGAAGTAAACCTCGTTCTCCGCCTTTAGCCTGTGGTGGTCCCGCGGGCCCACGACATAAAGAGAGCCAGGCTTCAGCATCCACTCTTGCCCGGTCGCTAAGTCCTCGACAGTGGCCTCGCCCTCGAGGACATAGTTGGCCTCGACGTGGTTTTTGTACCAGAGCATGGAGTCCGCTGTGCCACGCGGCATAGAGATCGTTAGGCCACACCCTTCGGTGGGGCCGAGAAAAAGGGAGGTCCTGACCGTTCCAGACGTGGTGGTCCGCCACGGGGCGCGAGGACCTCCGCGAAGCACGGCGTGGCCCGCATCCTCGTCTCGCATGACGAACATCGTCCGCCCCATCTCGCCCTGCCAGGCCGGGGGTACGTCGCCTGTAGGCGCGAGGGTCCCATCGGCATCGGGCCGTTCCGTCCCCGATAGCGCGGGGTTGAAAAGACTAACTAGATGGGCGTCCCCGTGAGTAGTCACGCGATGGCGGTCCCGGGGGCCCACGACGTAGAGCATGCCGGGGCCCAGTGTCCAACTCGCGTCGTGCGTGAGGTCCCAGACCTCCAACTGTCCGGCAATGATGAAATTCATCCCAACGTGGCTCTTATAATGGGAGTCCCAGCTCCAGTCGCCTCGGATTCGAATATCCGAAATGGAGAACCCACATTCGTCTTCTCGCGTGAGGATACCCACGCTCCGAAGAAGCTTTTCGCCGTCCGTGATCGTAATTTCCTTGTCGCTGCCGATGAGGTCGTCTAGAGCTCTGACGAGCATGTCACTTCAGCTCCTAGTGAGAATCCCAATTACCTTAAGGCCGGGTCAGTCTATGACGTGGCGAGTGTCGCCTGCACCGTGAGACCTCGACGACCGGCCGCGTCGGGGTGCGGCGGACTCGCCATGCTCAGCCTCCTGCGGCTGGGCGCCCTTGCTCGAGGGCCCAGCCCGTTGGGCTCCCAGCGCGTTTGCGATGGCCTCGCGAAGCGGAGAGATTTAGGCCGCTTGGTGGAGGGCCTAGCGTTACGAACAATCGCTGCTTACACCTAGGTCCAACGGCGAATATCACTGCGTTAAACGCCTGACGCAGCTGCGATTGACCGAAGTAGCAGCTGAGGCTACAGTTTCGGCATTCTGATTCCTGATGTAGCCAGCCTAGGGAGCTCACCATGCCGTACGACATTGTCATTCGAGGAGCCCACGTCATCGACCCGGCGCAAAACATTGACCGGATTACGTCAATTGCGATCACGGATGACAAGATCGCAGCCGTTGGCGACAACATCGACCCGGCTGATGCCAAACGCGTTATCGATGCCACTGGCAAGTTCCTCTCGCCGGGCTGGATCGATATGCATGTCCACGCATATAGCCACCTAGCCTTCTCTCACCCAGACACCATTGGCGTGCAGCACGGCGTGACGACGATAGTGGACGCCGGGGGTGCAGGTGCCTGGACCTACGACGACTGTCGGCAGTACTGGGAGGGACGGACGAAAACTGACATCTATGCCTTCCCGCTGTACAACGCGGCAGGCATCTACTTGGGTGACCGCGGCGTGCTGGACCAGGAGCCCAACAAGTTGCTGGACGTCCCGCTGGACGATTGGCTGGATATGGTCGATCGCAACCGAGACCGGGTGCGGATGATCAAGTCGGCCACGGTGACCCGGCTAGGCTTCCGGCCGGTGGAGGCCGCGCGGGCGATTGCCGACAAAGTGGGCCTGCCTATGTACATGCATATTGGCGACCAGAGAGGTGAGACAGGAGTCAGGGACGTCGCGCGTTCGCCTGGACCAATCATCACGAAGGAAGTGCTCGATACCATGCAGGCAGGTGACTGTGTGACCCACGCCTACACCGCCAACCGAGGCGGACTGCTTGACGAGGATGGAACGGTATTGCGTGAGGTGCACGCAGCTACCAAACGTGGAGTGTACTTGGACGTCGGCTTCGGCGGACTCAACTTCACGTGGGACGCATTCGACACGCTGCTGGCCGCCGGGGTGGTGACGGACGCGATTGACACGGACCTGCAGGGCGTGAACGTAACAGGGCCCGTCCTTTCCCTCGCCAACATCATGTCGATCTTCCTGAACCACGGCTTCACGGTGGCCGAGGTCGTGGAGCGAGTCACCATTAACCCGGCCCGTATTCTCAGACTGGAAGACAAGATGGGCAGCCTAACCCTTGGGTACAGTGCCCGTATGACAGTGTTTGAGGTCCGAAGCGGGGAGTTCCTTTTCCGTGACTCCAAGGGCAATAAGCGGGCCGGACAACAGATGATGACGCCAAGCTTCTGCGTGATGGACGGCGAGGTTATCGAGTCGGACTTCGGGCCAGGGATGGAACAGAAGAACTGGTCCTTCATGCCCTTGATGCCCGGTGACGACCTGTCGGTGCTCGACGGTCGATTAGACGATGAGCAACGTGAGCTTGCCCACGGGCTTGCGCGCGACTACGCCGAGATGAATTGGGCTGATGGGTACGAACTGCACAAGGCCTTCAAGCGGCGCGTGGCGGCGATGGGTGTGGACGAAGTCCATGCCGTTGACGGGGTGTTCGACCTGTTCATGGAGAACAGATTCTTGGTCCCGGTGGGCTGGCTGCTCAAGACGTTCGACAAGGAGACTGCGGTTCATCGACTCCAGTCAGCCTAGATCAAGCAATGTGCCGGCGGCGATTAGTCGTGGCCAATGGTAATTTGGTCAATGCTATTCGTTCAGCGGCGGTAACTTGTCGTTCATATTCTGGCCAGGGTCATCTCTTTGCGGCGAACCTTGTTGACGCCAAATCTGTGCTGACGCTAGAGTGTCGCGCACATGAGGGCTATGCAGCGGCGGAGGCTTCTGCAAACGACTGTTCGGTAAGGAGGTTGCCATGCAGTACGACCTGGTTATCAAAGGCGGCCATGTTCTCGACCCTGCTCGCGGCATTGACCGGATTACCTCTGTCGCCGTAACCGATAATAAGATCGCTGCGGTCGGCGACGATATCGATGCCACTCAGGCAGCGCGTGTGATGGATGCCGCTGGGCGATACGTCTCGCCCGGGTGGTTCGACATGCACGTTCACGCTTACAGCCATCTTGCTTTCTCAAACCCGGACACGATCGGCGTCCTGCAGGGCGTCCCCACCATCCTAGACGCAGGGGGCGCTGGCGCGTGGACCTATGACGACTGTCGCCGTTATTGGGAGGGCCGCTGCAAGACGGACATCTTCGCATTTGTCATGTACAACGCCGCTGGGATATACACCGGCGCCAAGGCCATCTTAGACGTTGAGTCCAACTTAGCCCTCGAGGTCCCCATCGAAGACTGGAAAGACGTCATTGATCGCAACCGCGATCGAATCAAGATGGTCAAGTCTGCGGCCATAACGCGACTAGGTTTCACCCCAGTCACCGCAGCCCAGCAGATATCTGAGTCCACGGGCGTGCCTATATACATGCACGTAGGTGACATTGGGGACTTCGGCAACCAGCCAAAGAACATGACGATCATCACGCGCGAAGTCATGGACATGTTGCGTCCCGGCGATATGGTGACCCACGTGTACACCGGGAATTGGGGCAACCTTCTGGACGACCGAAATAAGGTCTACCCGGAAGTGATGGCCGCCAAGAAGCGCGGCGTCCTGTTTGACGTTGGCTACGGAGGACTGAACTTTGGCTTCGAGGCCTACGAAAACCTGTTCCACCAGGGCCTCGTCACGGACGTCATCAGCTCCGACCTCCAGGGCGTGAACATCACGGGGCCGACGCATTCGCTGGCCCATGTCATGTCTCTGTTCCTCAACTTTGGACTGACGCTCAAGGAGGTCGTCGAGCGCGTCACCATCAATCCGGCGAAGGCGCAGGGCCTCGACGACATGATCGGTAGCCTAACGCCTGGCTACCCGGCGCGAATCACGATCTTTGACCTCGCGGAAGGGGACTACACCTTCCGCGACTGCGAAGGCGGGAAACGGAACGGTAGCTTGATGATCGTGCCCACCCATTGCGTAATGGACGGCGAGCTCATCGAGTGTGACTTTGAAGCCGGCATCGCCCAGGAGAACTGGTCGTTCATGCCCGCCCAAGATGACGTAGCGCGGAACGCACAGGCTCTGGATGGTGAGCAACGAGACTTCGCACACGCGCTGGCCTCCGACTACGAGAAGGCCAACTGGGCAGAAGGACGGGACCTCCATGGCACGTTCAAGGGCCGGGTCGAAGCCTCAGGCATCGATGAGCGCAAGGCGAGTGATGCCGTCTACGACCTGCTGTTGGAGAGTCGCTTCTGTGTTCCTGTTGGCTGGCTCCTCAACGGCCTAGAGAAAGAAGACGCGCTGCATCGCTTGGGAAGCGCGTAGGGACACCAACAAAGGACGCATAGACACGTGGCTGACGATCACACAGTAGAGGTTCACACGATCCCCTACCCCAAGCAATTAGACGACGACGATCTCGCTATCGTCGAGGTCGATGGGCGAGAGATCGTTTTATTGAAAGTTGATGGCGTCCTAAGGGCTATCGACCGCGCGTGTCCTCACGAAGACGGAGATCTCGGAGAAGGGCTGCTGTTCGGGAAAAACATCAAGTGCCCCGTTCACGGCTGGATATTTGAATTGACGACCGGGCGCTGCCTGAATCAACGAGGCACCGTGACCACTGTGTATGAAGTGGAGATCGAGAACGATTCTATTTCGCTCTATCCGAAGGGAGAGAACAATGGCTAACAACCTGAAACTAGTTCGACTATCGTCACTGGCGCTGCTGGTGGCGGCATTCATAGCGCTCGTTGCCGCGTGCGGCGGCGATGATCCGGCGCCGGCTGCTGCACCCGCCGCTGCCGCGCCGGTAGACCCGGTGCAAGCGAGGTACGACGCTCTCTACGCAGCCGCCCTCGAAGAGGGGACCGTGCGTATCGCGGGGCACCCAAGCGACTTCCGGCGCGACGCATGGCTCGTGTTCGAAGAGCGCTACCCGGGTATCAATGTTGAATACGTGGCGTTGCCGGGCAGCGAGGCGACCGCTCGCCTACAGTCGGAGTGGGAGAATGGCGTTTGGGAGTGGGACATCATCGCTACCAGCCGCTACCCGCTCGCCTCGTATGCGGCCGAGAACCACCTGCGTGACGTGCATGAATTGCTGTTTGACCCAGAAGTTCTCGACGACACGAAGTGGCTTGGCGGTTCCTTCGACGCCAACTTCTTGGACGCAGCCGGCAAGTACCTCTTCGCCTACCACGTGTTCATCGCGGAGACCGCGTTCGTTCGCACCGACCTCACCCCCCTGGCCGACTTCGCATCGCTGGCTGACCTTTTGAACCCCGAGCACAAGGGGAAGGTCTGCTGGGTGGATCCTCGCCTCGGAGGTACCCCTCAGTACATGGCAGCGTTCTTGCTGCAATCTCAGGGAGAACAGTTCGTGAGAGACCTGCTGACGGTCCACGAGCCGCAGATCTTCGGGAGCACACAGGAGATGGTCACGGAGATGGTGAGAACGGATAACTGCCCGATTGGTATCGGCGTCACACGGCCGGTCCTGAAGGAATTCCAGGACGAAGGCCTAGGGCTGACCATCGAACGGATTGAGCCACCAGATGGTCGATTCCAGGGCGGTTCGAACTTTGTGTCAGTCCCGGTCAACGCACCGCACCCCAACGCCACCGAGCTGATGGTGAACTGGTTCCTAAGCCAGGACGGCCAGACGCAGTGGGCAGAACTGGGGCGCGAGAACTCACGTCGATTGGACGTGCCCTTGGGGAATGCAGAACGGATGCCGAACCCCGACGTGGCTTGGTTTGACTTCTCAACTGAAGCAGCAAACTATGCGGCATGCTGTTTGCTTCCCGTCCGCGCCATTGGCGAGGAGGCTCTAGCCGGAAGGTAGACCCTACTGGCGCTAGTGATCCGGGCCTGGCCGAGCTACAGCTCAGCCAGGCCCGGATGTCAGTGCGAAATGGCGAGAGGATAAGCGTGGACACCACAGAAGAGGCCGCTCTAGAGCAACCCGAAGCGGTCGTTCAGATTCGCGGGCTCAGCAAATCGTTCGGCTCTGTCCGGGCCGTTTCCGGGATGGACCTTGACATCCGCGCGGGCGAGGTGTTCACGCTGCTCGGTCCCAGCGGGTGCGGCAAGACCACCACGCTGCGGCTACTGGCCGGCTTCGAGGAGCCCGATGAGGGCGAAATCGCCTTCGGCGGCAGACCGATAGTCAGCGTAAGCCGTGGGATCAGTGTTCCACCCCACAGGCGGGACATGGGGATGGTCTTCCAGTCCTACGCGATCTGGCCACACATGTCCGTCTTCGACAACGTTGCCTACCCGCTGAAGACGCGCCGGGTCGGGCGCGATGAGATACGGGAGCGCGTGCTGCGAACGCTGAAGCTCGTCGGCTTGGAGGGGCTGGAGGACCGGCCTGGGCCGCTTCTTAGCGGTGGCCAGCAGCAACGCGTGGCGGTTGCGCGGGCCTTGGTCTACGAGCCGCGTCTTCTGCTCTTGGACGAGCCGTTCAGCAACCTTGACGCGCGCCTCAGAGAGCAGATGCGCGTCGAGCTGAAGATCCTCCAACGCGAACTGAATATCGCTGTGCTCCTCGTCACCCACGACCAGGTTGAAGCGCTGAGCCTGTCAGATCGCATCGCGGTCATGAACGCAGGGAATGTCGAGCAAATGGGCACACCTGACGAGGTCTACAGCACGCCTGCGAGTCCATTCGTCCGAGACTTCCTCGGCCGGGTGCTCGTCCTCCCTGGGATCGCCACGTCGCAAGTAGACGGCACTGCCACGGTGACCCTCGCTGCTGCTGGCCACCAGCAGCTCGTGTGCGATTACAACGGCGCGGCCATCGCCACAGGGCAGTCCGTGTCGGTGGCCATCAGGCCTGAAGTGGTGTCGGTCACCGCGGGTGCGAAAGGCGCAACTTCCCAGATGAACTCGATCGAAGGGCGCATTGAAGCGCTACTGTTCCTCGGTGATTCGTACGAATGCCGCATCGAGATTGGTGAGGAACAGCACGTGCTTGTGCAGGTGCCGCGGACGATCAAGTGGACAGAGGGTGACACCGTTGTGTTGGGCTTGCCGCGAGAGCACCTAACCGTATGGCCACAGTAACAACGACCCCCGAGCGGCCAGACCGCATCCGCAGCAGCAGATTGAGGTTGAGCGGCAGGACTTTCCTTTTCTCCTCGCTGCTCCTCATGGTCGCGTTCCTCGTCCTCACGCCGCTGACCTTGATTTTTATCAATAGTTTCTACGAATCAGAAACGGTTGGCGCTAGGGCAGTTTTCAGTCTCGAGGGCTGGAAGTCGGCGCTTACCAGCCCAGGCATCCGCCAGTCGCTGATCAACACGCTAACGCTGACGCTGGCGAGGCAGTCGATAGCGCTGGTGATGGCCATCTTCTTTGTGTGGCTCATCACGCGAACCAACATTCCGGGCCGGCGATGGCTGGAGTTTGGCTTTTGGATGGTGTTCTTTATGCCGACCCTCCCGATACTGCTCGGCTGGGTTCTCTTGCTTCACCCTTCCTATGGCTACCTCAACGATCTCGTCCTGCGCCTGCCTTTCGTCAACAGCCCCCCGTTCAACATCTACTCCTGGTGGGGCATCGTTTGGGTCCACCTTTTGACCGGGACCGTCGCGATCAAGGTCGTACTTCTGGCACCCGCGTTTCGCAATATGGACTCGGCGCTAGAGGAGGCCTCACGGATATCGGGCGCAAGCGTGCTCGGCACCCTTTGGCGCGTCGTCGTGCCCATCATGTTGCCGGCGATCCTCGTCGTGACGCTGATGTCGGCCGTGATCTCACTCCAGGCGTTCGAAATCGAACTTGCGCTTGGTGGCCGGGCCGGAGTGGACGTCTTCAGTACGATTATCTGGAAGTTCGTCAAACTCGACCCGGCGTACCCCGGTCGAGCTGCCGCCCTCAGCATCTTGGTCCTGGCAGTGATGGTGCCGTTTGTGCTCCTGCAATATCGTTTCATTGGCAAGAGGAACTACGCGACCGTTACCGGCCAGTACCAAGTCAACCTGACTCGCCTTAGGCGCTTGCGTTGGCCCGCATTCAGCGTCGTTATGCTGTTCATCATGATGGCAACAGTGCTCCCGTTGGCATTCTTGGTCACGGGAACGTTCATGAAACTGTTCGGCTTCTTCGGACTGCCGAATGGGTCCTTCACCACCGAACACTGGACCCGTGTCGTCACCGACCCCATCTTTTCCGCCTCAGTAAAAAATACGCTCGTCCTGGGCGGGAGCGCCGCGCTCCTTGGGGCCGCCTGGTTCTCGATCATCGCTTATGTAATCGTCAGGACCCGATTCAGGTTCCGTATGTTGCTGGACTTCATATCGTGGGTCCCCTGGGCACTCCCTGGTGTGCTCCTGGGGCTGGGGATGCTGTGGATGGTGCTCAGCATCCCGATCTTCCGCCCTCTCCACACGAGTACCTTCGTGTTGGTCATGGCGGTCACGCTCGGGACGATCACGGTGGGCGTCCAGATGTTCAGGACGACGTTTATTCAGATTGGACAGGACATCGAAGAGGCTGCCCGCATATCGGGCGGCTCTTGGCTCCACGCGTACCGGCACGTGCTGCTGCCGATCATGGCGCCAACGGTTGTCACCGTTGCGTTAGTGACCTTCGTGGCGGCAGTGCGCGATATTAGCCGCATCGTCTTGCTCGCCGGCAGCAACAATCGGCCTCTGTCCTTGCTCCAGCTCGACCTCATACGCGATGAGAGCCTTGAGGCTGCTGCTGTGGTCGGAGTCGTGATTACCGTCATCACGGTCGGAGTGGCGATCGTCGCCCAAGTAGTCGCAAGTCGAATCAGCATAAGGCGACGATGAAGATGACTTACTGTTGCGGACTTCAGCTCCGATAGCCACCGAAAGGATGACCTGCGGGTCATCGCGCTCGTCCTATGCCTGCCCTGCCCTTGCGGCGGGCAGCACCTCCGCCATCTCCGTGAGCAATTCCTCGAGTGGTAGCACGCGACCGAAGAACATGTCGATTGTTTTAAGCGTCGCCGCCTGCATCTCTGGATCGAAGGTGCCGTTGCAGTCGCTGGGAAACACCACGTTGTAGTCGCGGAAGAATGCCGACCGTGCGGTCGATTCGCAACAGACGTTCGTGGCGGTGCCGGTGATGATCACCGTCGTGATGCCTTTGTTGCGCAGGATGGCATCGAGATCGGTCTCGAAGAAGGCGTCGTACTTGTGCTTCACGACACGGTATTCGTCGTCCAGCGGCTGCGGCATGTCAGCGTAGAGCTCGAACGAAGGGTCGCCTTTCCACAACACGCGATCTTCGCGAATAGCGGGGAATTTGCGCAGCAGAATGCCGCCATAAGGAGGGCGGTGGTCGGACTGCGTCCAGATCAACGGCAGCCGATGCTCGCGCGCGAAGGCGATGAGTTTCTCGAGACGCGGAACCATCTGGCGTGCCTCAGCGCTCTGGTAGGTGCCGTCCTCGGCCACGAAGGCGTTCTGCATATCGATGATGATGAGCGCCGTTCGGCTCGGGTTGATGACGAAGAAGTCCTTGCCGAAAACGATGCTTTCCGCTGCCATGATGTCCACCTCATTTGTCATTCCTCAATCCCGTCCCTAAGCAGAGGCCGAATGATCCCGATACCAACTGATGATCTCAGAGCCATACGCTGCCCAGACTCCTGGCATCCCCATAACGTGACCAAGGGCCTCATCGAGATGGGAGGCGCGGAATGGCTGGCCTATGAGCCAAGGCCGAAGTACAGGCAGCATGAGCCGACCGCTTTGCGCTCCGTCCTCGTGGAGTTGGTCGGCTGCATACCTCAGCAGGTCGGCATAAGCACCGATGGGCAATCCGCGCTCCATAAGAGCAACGTGATCGTCAAGGTCGTATGAAGGAGGCAGCGAGTACAGTTCCCCTGAGGGTGTCGTCATGCGGTACGGCTGCTCATCGTTTGGCCAGTCGCATACGTAAGTAATGCCCTCGGCTGCGAGCAGCTGCGGCGTCCGTTCCGACTCGCCATAGTCCGGCCCGAACCAACCGGCAGGGCGGTGGCCCGTCGCGCACTCGACAGAGGCGATCGACGCGCGAATGTACTCTCGCTCCTTGGCCTTGGTCATGTTGCTGGTGACCATCTGTGTTCGCGCGACGCCATGAGCGATGACTTCGTGGCCTCGCTTAGTTATGTGCTCGGCAAGAAACGGATAGTGCTCGGCGGTGGTCTGGTCCATCGCGACCGTGGGCTTGAGCCGGTGCCCTTCTAGCAGGTCCAACAACCGGAAAATACCGACGCGGTGTCCATACTCACGAAGCGAAGACTGCGCGATGGACGGAAAGTCCGGCATGCCGACCGTGAGAGATTGATACGTGCCTTCTTGCGGCTGCCATTCGACATGTTCCAGCACGACAATGACGCCGATGGCGAGCCGAGCGCCATCCGGCCATCGTAATGCCGGACGCACAGGGAGTGGTGACCACGGGTAGTGCGGGTGATCCATGCCCGCTTGACGCTCGGCCGGCATTACGAACTCCTCCCCGCGGCACCAAGCTGCTCGGCATGGGCCACGGCCTGGTCGTAGTAGTTCTCGATGTAGTAGTCGGCAATGTCGTCCGCGGTTGTGTGCCACACCCCCTCGTGCGACCTGATGTACCGCAAAACCTCGTCAAGTTGCTTGACTCGGTGAGGCTGCCCCATGGCATACGGGTGCAGCGCGATACACATGACCCGCCCGCTCAGTTCGCCCTCGCGGTACAGCACGTCAAACTGGCGCTTGCACATGTCCACGAACGTGTCAGCGTCATATGCGCTGCGGCTCAGCGGTGCGTCGTTCAGCAGCAGCGAATACGGCACGGAGATCAGCTTGCCCGTCTTCACTCGGATGGGCATCGGTTGATCATCGTGAAACCAGTCCGTGTGGTAGAAGAGCCCGGCCTCAGCCATGAGATCTGGGGTGCGGGCTGTATTGCTGATCGCCGGACCGAGCATCCCTTTCATCGTTTTGCCTGTGTGGCGCTTCACCGTCGCGATGCCGTCGCGGTAGAACTCGCGCTCCTCGTCGGGGGTCTGGGTAAGGAGATACCGCGTGTTATAGGTTCCGTGGTACATGAAGTCGTAGTCGCGGCTCGCCATCGCCTCAGCAATCTCCGGGAAATGCTCCAGCACTGCCACATTCAACGAGACAGTGGCACGAATACCGTGCTTATCGAGCACGTCCACCATGCGCCAGAAACCAACCCGGTTGCCGTAGTCGCGTAACGAGTACTGCTGCACGTCTGGGTACGGCGTACGAGGCCAGGGGTTTCGCATAGGGTTGGGCACCGGCATGTACTCGTAGTGTTCGACGTTCGGCGATACCCAGAACGCGAGCCGCGCGTCGTTTGGCCATGTGATAGTCGGTCGGTCAACAAGGGGCAGATAGGCCATACGGTGAGGGGCGAGGGACATGGCATACTCACTAACCTGACATAGGTGAGCGATTCTACGCTTCGGATCTGCCTTGCGGCAGCAAAGATCCGGTCAACCCGAACTGGCCCTCATTGTTGTTCAGCGAGCCACGGATGGTCTTACCCGCGACGCTAGCCCTGCCTTGGTGGGTCTTCTGGCCGGTCGGTCGAGCGACCACCTCCGTCCCGCGGTGACGTTTGGTTTTGCCCGCTTTTGTCCGGCGCCGCCCTCCCTAGGGTGTTGCTAGATGCGGCCGAGTTCCCGCGTGCCTCGTTGACCTGGTCCTTGGCCGGTTGGATGGCGGCCGGGTCGACGGTGCCGACGTAGAGTCCCGTTACTGGGACGACGACAAACGTCATTTGGAGCTTGAGAAGTACAGCCGCCTAAGCCTCGTCGCGGACAGGAACGGGGATAAGCCCGCCAAGAAAACAGGGCACGTGGTGGGGGTGTGGGGTCGCCCGTAGAGAAAGAAGGTCTCGCGCTGAAAATAGGAGGTCGGCTGGTGGAGATAGAGGGACTCGAACCCTCGGCCTCCGCATTGCGAACGCGGCGCTCTCCCAGCTGAGCTATATCCCCACTGCTTCCAGCCACGCGAGGGCCACAGCTGCCTAACCACTATAGCGCTGGCCTAGAGTGAGGGTCAACGCGGCCAGAGCCTGATCAAGGGCGCGGCGACCAGGCCGCCAAGCCGTTGCGACCGTAGCGACGCCGTTGCTACAATGGCTAAGCCCACCTCGCGTTCCCGCGTAGCTCAGTGGTAGAGCGTCCGGCTGTTAACCGGATGGTCCTTGGTTCGAGTCCAAGCGCGGGAGCCAATGGCGCGGGCTGGCCACTATTTACTAGGACCGCCCTGTCCCGTCTCTACCCAAGGAGAAAGGCCACGGGGACAGTGTCCGGTTCGCCGGAGTTCGTTCGAGGCACCGGCCGAACTCAGGATCGAAAGGCCCAGCCCCAAGACGATCACCTACGAGCTTCTCCCTGATGGTTTCCTCAAGGTCGATACCGGCCACGGCTGCGAACTCTGTCTCGCTGAGTTTCTCAGGCAGCGAGGGGACATACTTTAGGACTCCGTCGGTCCCGATAAAGGGCCACGTCACCAGCTTAGCGCTTCTGTCTCGCTTCGAGCTCGGCGACGAAGCGCTCGGGGTCTCGGGGGCGAATGAGCATGCGCTGCCGGGATGCCAGCACAATGAACACGGCCTGACCAACGAAGGCCAGCTTGACAGGCTGCGCCGCCGTGATGTCATCGAGCAGCACGACGCGGACACGCCTGACCCGGTACCGGACGACGAGTCTATCTTCCGTCAGGTCGTAGCGGCCGTGCGTGAAGAGCAGAACATAGCCAATGACCGCAAGCCCGAAGATGACCGACGTTGGGGCGCCTCCGGCGAGGCCTGTGACCAGCGCCGAGGCGCCGAGCGCCAGCGTGATTATGTCTAGCCACGAGAGAGGACGGTTGTCAGTGTAGATTGGTGTCACCCGTGCACCCTAGCACGACAGCCGAGGAGTAGGCCTCAGTGCTAGGGTGATTTTGAGACCCACGTGGCCATGATCGCGAAGCCGACGGCCCGTTCGCGTGCCTGCAGGCCGGTGTCATTGAATGAGCCCGGCAGCCTCGCTCTTTGACCTTGCTTCGCATCCCCCCCTGTGCTCCAGGTCGTTCATGCTTTGCCTCCGATCGGAATCAGCTGTCAGCGAGATGTGGCAATTTTGCGTATTGGTAGGCGCTGGGTCTTCGGTCTAGTGAGTCCGCGGTGTGTCCTTTGAGCGTGGATTCTGGCAAACTGAGGTTCGTCTGCGCCGGCCCCGCCGAAGCGTTGGCCTTGCCCCTGTAGCTCAGGTGGATAGAGCAGTGGTTTCCTAAACCGCGTGCCCGGGTTCGAGTCCCGGCAGGGGCACCAACCGACTGTCTGCTTGCTGCGATGCAACAGCCTGGTCGATATGGACTTTGCTGTCGGCCTTGCTACCCAACTTGCTGTTTCGTGAAAAACTTGTACGCCCACGGCATTTTCGTTAAACGTTTCTGGCCCAGATCAGCCGTAGGAATGACAGCAAACCCTGTGATCCTCGTGACTCTTCCGGCCGAAGAGCACGGCGCCCGCGTCCCTATGGCCGCAGGCGCCGTGCCGATCAAGCAGCCGCCCGATAACGAAGCCCGAGCGCGCGAAGATGGCCCCCAAAGGCACAGAGGTTCGATGAACACGCCCGCATTAAAACCGAGAATGAGGGTGATGGCGGAGCCGACCACCTCCATCCCAGCCACCACTACCCACTCGTGGTAGGTGCTCGAGCGTGATATCCAGAGATTTGCTAGCGCGCCATCATCTCCAACGAAATTCCGGGTGGCATGTGGAGCACCCTCTCGTGGTGCAAGAACAGAAAGGGGCGGGCATTGGACGGCCCACTCCTTCGCTACTGCGTTAGACCGTTGACTTAGGGCAGTGTCAACGAGAGGTTGATGGCGATGGTGCCGCTCAGCACATGAATGTAGTTTGACGCGGTCAGCGTGACATCACCCTTGGCCGGCCAGCCGCCGGCCTGACCGGGCAACTGGACGAAGAAGGATGCCGGGAACCAGCGGGAATCGTTGTCCGGCCAGCTGAGGTTCATGGAGTAACTGCCGCCGATGACATCGAAGACAGCCGTGTAGCAGTTCGGGTCTTCCACGCCTATCTGGTCGAAAAGGTCTGCCGGGTCAGAGTGCCGCAGCAGGCCGAACACCTTCGTGCCGTTGACCGCAGGGGCACCGTCGACCATCACGGTCCCGAGGAGCCGGGCTGGGAATGTCGGGAATCCGGCGCTTTGCCCCTGCGCGGGACACCCCGTGACAAGGGTGAGCGGGTTGGGCGTTGCCGTAGGCACCGCAGTCGGGGTGGCTGTTGGCTCCGGCGTTGCCGTAGGCACCGCAGTCGGGGTGGCTGTGGGCTCCGGGGTGGCTGTTGGCTTCGGCGTGGCCGTTGGCTCCGGCGTCGAGGCCGGGACCAGCACGTTAACGACGGTGATAGTGAAGCTGGTCATTGCCGGCTCCCTGCCAACAGGAGTAGTCCTGCACGTCACGGTAGTCACGCCTAGAGGGAACGCCGTGCCCGCACCTGGCTCGCAGATCACACCGACGGCGTTGCCGGTTGCGTCGACCGCATCGGGTGCACTGAAGCCGACGATCACGCCGTCAGCCGATGTCGCATCGACCGTCACGTCGTCCACCGAACCTATCCGGTCGGCACTACCGCTGGTCTCGGATCCACATGCGGCGATAAGCAGTACGGCGAGCAGGCCGAGTGCGGTAGCGGCTAGACGATAGCGGTTCATGGGCAAACTCCAGGGTTGTCTGAAACAGTAATAGGCCTGCTAACAGAGAGATCTATCGGACGGTAGCCTCGCGTGCGCGGCTGGGCAAGCCACTGCGGGTGCGGCTAACGCCCGGCTCCGCCTGAGCCGTAGAGCAGAGGCGGATTCCGCGCCATCTGGGTTTCACGCACCCTGGCCTAGCCTGCGAGCACGCGCTCCATGCGGCGTAGCGCCTCTTCGATGTTCGCGACCGAGTTGGCGAATGAGATGCGGACGTAGCCTTCGCCGCCCGCGCCGAACGCCGTGCCAGAGAGCAACGATACGCCGGCATCCGCGAGCATGCGGTGCTCGAATTCCTGGCTGGACAGGCCCGTGCCTGCGATGCTGGGGAAAGTGTAGAACGCGCCTTTCGGCACGCGGCAGCGTACCCCAGGGAGTGCGTTCAGCCCCCCGACGATGACGTCGCGCCGCTGCCGAAACTCGGCGACCATGGCGCGGGTTGGCTCTTGGCTCGACTCCAGCGCCGCGACAGTGGCGATCTGCGAGAAGCCAGCGGTGCACGACACGCTGTTGGTCATCAGTCGCGACACCGGCTCCACCAGCGGCTCCGGGAATACGCCGTACCCGACGCGCCAGCCGGTCATGGCGTAGCTCTTCGACAGGCCGTCGAGGATCACCGTGCGCTCGCGCATCCCAGGAAACCGGGTAATGGAGATGTGCTCTCCCTCGAAGTAGAAGTCCTTGTAGATCTCGTCCGAGAGAACCACGGCGTCAGTCTCGTTCGCGATCTCAGCGATCTGCCGCAACCCGTCCTCGGGGATGACGCTGCCGCATGGGTTGTTCGGTGAGTTGACAATGATGAGTTTTGTCCGTGCGCTCACGAGGTCTCGGAGTTCGCCTACGTCGGCCGCGAAGTCGTTTTCCTCGCGCAGCGGCCAAGGTACGGGTGTTGCCCCGGCGAACCGGATCATCGATTCGTAGATAGGGAAGCCGGGGTTGGGGTAAATAACCTCATCGCCCTCCTCCGCCAGTGCCAGGATGGTGAAAAACATGACCGGCTTGCCGCCGGGCGTGACAACGATGCGCTCTCTCTCGACGTTATACCCCTGGCGCTCGGACTGGTGCCGGGCGATGGCCTCGCGCACCTCCATGATCCCCGGCGAAGGCGTGTAATGAGTGAACCCACCGTCCAGTGCGCCCTTCGCGGCATCCCGGATGTGCTCGGGCGTGTCGAAGTCAGGCTCGCCGATGCCTAAGTGGATAATGCTGCGGCCTTCCGCTTCGAGCGCCCGCGCTCGCGCGAGCGCCTCGAACGCCGTCTCAGTTCCCAGGCGGGACATGCGGGATGCGAGCTTCATGGGTCCTCCAAACGCGGTGGACCCAGCGACTAGGTCCTCTCGTCGAATGAGCTTGCCTCGCGGCGCTACGCACCGCCGGAGATTGGCCGAAGAAAATGCACTTCGGAGTGTTCTCTGAGCTTCGAGCGCAGCCCGTCCACGGTCTGCTCGCCATCGACGACTGCCGCTAACCCCGGCCGCACCCGGTCCCCGACGACGATGCGGTCTCGCAACCCAGGGAAGTGCTGCTCAAGCGCCGCCAGGGCCTCGCGCAGCGTCTCTCCTATGACGTCGATC
>Ga0114999_10001688_pt1 | contig 30356 bp, 35 predicted proteins | sample ArcticOcean_MG_C_3_FD_89820 | JGI IMG/M metagenome (GOLD analysis project Ga0114999, IMG submission 89820) | Marine microbial communities from western Arctic Ocean - ArcticOcean_MG_CB8_126 | ecosystem: Environmental > Aquatic > Marine > Oceanic | place: Arctic Ocean: Canada Basin | collected...
ACGGTGAAAAGTCTAAGGCGCAATTCGTCGACAACCCTGGGGCTTCTAATCTGATATTGGTAAGGGGTGAAGAAATCTCAGCGACCGGCCAAAGGCCATCATGAGACAAATTGATCCGACCACTCTCGCCGTCATCCGCGGCGCCCTCGAGCAGATCGCCGACGAGATGGATACGGTGCTCTCCACGTCGGCGATCTCACCGGTGATTTCCGACGCGTGGGACCGGGCCAGCGGCATCTACCATCCGCACACCGGCGAGGTGATCGTTCAGGGCCGCACCGGCCAGCCGATCTTTATCATCGTTATGCAGCCACCGTGCAGGAAGTACTGAGGGACCATCCGCCGGAGAGCATGGAGCCTGGCGACGTGTTCATCGTGAACGATCCCTACCGGGGCGGCACGCACACCCCCGACATAAAATTCGTCCGACCCTACTTCCGCGATGGCGAACTCAAGGCCTTGTTGGCGAACACCGGACATTGGCCGGACGTGGGCGGCTTCACAACGACGGCAACCGACATCTATCAGGAAGGTTTCTGCCTGCCGCCCGTAAAGATCTACGATAAGGGCGTCTACAACGAGATCCTGGCCGAGGTGATGTTCTACAACATGCGTGTGGCGAACGACCGCCGGGGCGACATGGCGGCGCAGCTCAACTCGCTCGCCATGGGCGCGAAGCGCCTTGACGAATTCTTCGACCGCTTCGACAGCGACACTGTTTTCGCTTGCGTCGATGAGCTCAAGCAGCGTTCGGAGACGTCGATGCGGGAGTGCATCGCCGAGATTCCCGATGGCACCTACCAGTTCAGCGATACCATGGATTCCGACGGAGTGGATGAAGGCGAACTCACGCTCGACGTCAAGATGATCGTCAAGGGGACGAACATCACCTTCGATCTCTCGGGCAGTTCACCGGAATGCCGCGGTCCCTTCAACAGCCCCTACAGCAATACGGTCACCGGCACCATGATCGCCGTCAAGCACGTGTTCTGGGATGTGCCCATCAACTCGGGTTGCTTCGAACCGTTCGACTGGATCATTCCCGAAGGCACGATGCTCAACCCCCGGCCGCCACGGTCGGTCTCCGGCGCGACCACAGAAACGTGCTGCAAGATCGTCAGCATCACCATGGGAGCGCTGGCGCAGGCCGTCCCAGGCCGCGTGCCCGCGGATTACTTCGCTACCGGATCGAACATCTGCCTCGGCGGCACAAGTCAAAACTACGGCGAGTACGCAAGTCTGCTCCTGTTCGGCGGCGGCATGGGTGGCAACCCGGATGGTGACGGGCTGACCAATGGCAACCCTGCGGTCGGCGGTGCACGTAATGGCTCCATCGAGATCACCGAACAGACGGTGCCATTCCTCTTCACAAAGTACGGCCTGCGTGAATGTTCGGCGGGTGACGGCGAATACCGCGGCGGGCTCGGGGTCGAGACGGCGCTCTACCTCCGTGAGGGTGAGTCCTATCTTACCTTCCTCGGCGATCGTGCGCATTGCGGCCCCTATGGACTCTAGGGCGGTGGATCGGGCGCGACCTCCGACCATGAATTTCACACCGATGGCGAGTATTTCCAGGCACCTCACAAGAGCAAGCTCGATAATCTCTACCTGAAACCCGGTGACGGCATGATCGTGCGTACACCGGGCGGCGGCGGTTACGGCGACCCGGCCAAACGCGCGCCGAAGGCCCACTCTGACGATATCCGGCGGGGTTACCTCGGCCCGTCGGTACGGGAAGCGGAGTGACCGCGGTGGAAAGCCTCCGATTTGTCGATGACAGCTCCTATCTTCTTAAAAAAGTGGGGCGTATTTCAATGAAAACGGCGGCATTGGCAGTGCTCTTCTTCTTGCTGTCGTGCGACGCCAGTGATGAACAGGCCAGCCCAGAGATCGCCGTCAGATGGCTTAACGATTACGCTTCCAGAGTCTCAGAGGAATCCGAATTCCGAATCAGTCCGATCCGGCTTAAAGACAAATCCAAAATCGACATGGATGTCGTCATAACGAATCCATAGAAGGCACGTGACTTTCGTGGCCGCAGCCGCGTACAGCAGTTGCAAATACTCCAACTCATCTGTCCGCCCGCACACGAGGACATTTGGCGATTGCTGGGTGATGACGTCGCGCTACGAATTAGCATTACCGTCGGCGAAGGTAAAACCGTCAGTAGCGGTTGTATCTCACGGGGGAAGTGACGTTAGGGGGTGGCCCCGCACTCCAATCAAATTCTTTTCAGAATTCACTGAAATCCCGGAAAACACGGGAAGTGCTCCCAATTTACCTAATCGACCCATTAGTAACGTATGTCACTCGCGCCATTGACCAAATTCGCTCACACTCTCTCCATTGCCGTTGCATAAACGCGCGCGGGCAATTGGGGGCGGGGGAGAAGGAAATCATGGACAAATTTACGCACCATTTATCGTTCTGGGTCGCTGCAACACTCTTCATGTCCCCAACGGTTACACTGGGCGCCAGTGCGAAAGACATCGCTACAACGCGACATTCAGTCGCATCACTGAGCGTCTGTGTCGATTCCTCTGATTCATGCCGTGCTGATACGCGCGATTATGCGCGTACGTTGCTGCGGGATCTTGAAGCCGACATGTGGGACGGCCTGGAACTTGCCCTCCCTGACGGTGCCGAAGAAGTTAGCCATGTATTGATGGGACTCGAAGAAGAGGACGAGTTTCTTGGATTGGAATTGGCGCTGCCCAACAATGATGAAACCACGGTTATGGCGGTGGAACTCGAACGCGAGAATTAGTCGAAACACCCGTTGGCCAACGGTTTCGATTCCATCTGAATACAGCTGGCACCTTTACCCAACCATTAGAGATTGGGCTGATCCTTTGTTTTTTTCAGGTGCAAATTTTTGATGGATCGATCGTCTTTGACCGCCGCATCTAGGGCGGTCCAGGCCGCCGTGGGTTTTGATCCTATTCCGCCGTTTGCCGCTCACTGCACGGATGAAAAACTTGTCGGCTGTAGAAATTGGCTGCTTATCGAGGCGATGATTTGGCCGTTGGCCTCCGTCTCCGCGCGTTTGCTCACCCATTCCGGATCGACTGAGAACGCGCCAAATTTTTCCTCCCGCTCGGCGAGGGATTCCCAGGCCAGAAAGTAAGTCAGGTCCTGGTTCGATTCACCTACCATTGTGGTCCAGAATCCGGCCTGGCGGATGCCATGTTTTTCCCAAAGGGACAGCGTGATCGTGTCGAAACGCTTAACGAGATCTGGCAGTCGGCCCGGCATACAATGATAAACGCGAAGTTCATAAATCATTTGAACTTGTCTCCTCCATTCAATTCGTAGGTATTATCCTATCCCCGCCTCCTCTCCGCCACTAAGTTCCGGCGGTGGCCACAACAATTTCACCAAATAGCCGCCCTACCCTGCAGAACTGGATCACGTTCTTTGTGAACCAAGACACTGTGATGGATTGAGATGAAATCCCTGATCTTTCTGGCTTTGTTTCTTACGGGTTGTGTGACGACTGAAGTCACTGAGGAACAACTCGCCAAGCACTACGAAAGTGCTGTTTTATCCAAGGATGGCAAAATTTGGAAGCTGCGCGGGCCAATCGATTACCGAATTACCTATGACCAGCGCGATGATTACGACCGCTGGGAAGCTCTCATACGCCGACATCTGAATGAGATGGAGGAACCCCGCTGGAGTGATTTTCCAAAGGGATGGAAAAACGTCCAAAGGGTTGGTTTGGATTCATTTGTCCAACAGCGAAACGTCCAATACCAGCCAGAGAGATGCTTCTTGCGCGGTCAGGCCGAAGGTTGAACTTGAAAATGAAGATAGGCACGTCATCAAGATGACGATTGCGGCGCAGCGCAATCCTCGTTGGATCAGGAGATGCATTCCCCATGAAATCGCTCACGTGCTGCAGTTTTGGGATCACTCGACGCACATTGCACCGAGCATTTTTACCCCTACCACAACTACAACCAGCCCGAAGAGCTGCAATGGTACTACATCGCTTTGCTCAAAATTCATTCCGATTATCGGATTAAGCTCGGAATGACCCGCGAAGAAATCAAACCCGTTGTTCGGAAGATCATTAAGGACAGATGGGACGAATTCAGGAAAAGTATGGCCGAGCGCCCGGCTTCCGCCAATCTCAAACCATGAGTCATCTAGCCGTCCCAGCCTGAGTCGGCACGCTACTGCAACGATTCCCGTGTCGAAAACTGGTACATTGGTCACGGCTGCTTGACAGGTGACTCGAAGGTCTCCAAGGGTGAGTACGATCGAGCGAGGGCCGCGAAAACCGTGTCACATTGAGCGACTCAATCGGTATACGGATGCTTTCGCGCACCAACGAGTTGTTGAGTAGGTTATCTTTGCGCTATCGATCTGAAATAGGTGGCTTGCGGGCGATTGCAGTCGTTCCCGTAATACTTTTACACGCTGGATTCGAGACGTTTAGTGGTGGCTTTGTGGGTGTTGACGTCTTCTTCGTCATCAGCGGCTATCTCATCACCTCAATCATCCTTGCCGAGATGGATGAAGGTAAATTCAGCTTGATTCATTTCTATGAACGTAGGGCGCGACGGATCTTGCCCGCGCTGTTCGTTGTCATGGCTTTCTGCGTTCCGTTCGCGTGGCTTTGGTTGATGCCATTCGACATGAAGGATTTCGCCCGCAGCCTCGCCACGGTTTCTACATTTTCATCGAATTTCTCGTTTTGGCGGGAAAGTGGATATTTCGACACCCATACGGAACTAAAACCGCTATTTCACACGTGGAGTCTGGCTGTAGAGGAGCAGTATTACATTCTGTTTCCTCTATTCCTGCTGCTTGTCCGGCCATTGGGTAAGCGATGGCTCGTCGCAATGCTCATCATGGTGGCGCTGCTCAGTTTGGGCGCAGCGCACTGGGGTGCCTACAACCGGCCAGCCGCGACTTTCTATCTCCTGCCGACAGCGCCTGCAACGAGTTGAAAGAAGTCGGTGTTCAGTGCGTCGCGATCCGCGTCACGCCATAGAGCAGGTCGAGTTTAAATGGGATCACTATGTGTTCCCATTCAGGCGCGTGAATCTGCTCTAACATATTGATATGAGAGCAAATGACATTGTTGAGTTGGAAACGTTTCCGTTTCCAACTCAACAAAATTTTCTCGAGCATGTAATAACGCCTGATTTTCGTGACAGGTGTTACACCGCTTGGCGAGATTGCCAAAACCCATGACCGAGGGTTCAGTATTTGAAGTGGATAAAGGATGGATATGAGGCTTGAGGGACGAACCGCGCTGATCACGGGAGCTGCGGGCGGAATCGGCAGCGCTACGGCACGCGTCTTTGCACGCGAGGGAGCCGATCTCTGCCTTTCAGATTTCGCGGACACCAGTTCGATCGCCGCTGAAATCGATGCTTTAGGCCGGCGCACCATTGAAGCGCAGACCGATGTGACCGATCGTGGCCAGGTCGAACAGTTGATCGCGACGACCCTCGATTCCTTCGGCAGGATAGATATTCTCGTCACATTCGCCGGCGTGCAATCTTTGGGCGATGCGGAGACTCTCGAAGAAGCTGAATGGGACCGGGTCATCGACATCAACCTCAAGGGGACTTGGCTTTGCTGCCAGGCTGTCATTCCCGTGATGCGCCGGCAGAAGTACGGTCGCATTATCACAGTGGGTTCAAACTCTGCTGGAATTGGCGGTAATGCACATCCTTGGCTTGATCGGGGCGAACAATTGGGTTCCGCTAACGTTGCCTATGGGTCGGCCAAGGCCGGGGTTCACGCAATGACGCTTTTTCTTGCCAAAGAACTCGCCGCCGACGGTGTTACCGCGAATTCACTGGCGCCAGGTCCCGTCGCTACGGCAATGACCAAAAACGTGCGGAAAGGCGTTGTCGATTCCATCCCAGTCGGCCGATTAGGCAGACCTGAAGAAATTGCGGATGCCGCTCTCTACCTTTCTGGAGAATTGAGCGGCTATGTCACGGGCACGATTCTCGACATAAACGGCGGTCGCAATATCGCTTGATGCTCAGACAACTCGCGTACAATCTCGATCGCTGCTCGTTCTGAAAATCATTGAAGGGTCGTCGGATGACTTGTACGTGGCGGAGTAGTGCGGCCATGGTCGCCATCATCTGTATGCTGTTTCAAGCTGGCAGTTCAGCAATTGCAGACGATGTGGGCGTGCCGATTCAGCCGCTGCCGTCGAGTTCAGGCGTTGAAGCCAATTCAACCGCGTCGAAGTCGTTTGATTGGACCATTCAGACATTCGACCCGCACGATGCGGCAACTGCTCAGTTCCACCGTGAGCCACTCGGTGCAACATCCGGTGCCGAGATAAGTGCCGCATCCGGGCGTGAAGGCTCGGGGAACAGATTCAACCCTCTGGCGCTGGTGCTTGGCGTCGTGATCATGGGCATCATCGGGCTGGCGATCCTCAATGCCGATGACAGCGGCAGCCCAGCTTGAGAATGGGTGACCCTACCACAGTGGTTAAATTTAAAAATCTATATTAAATTCGTAACGTAACTATTTGAAATTATTCACTATAATTAAAAAGTATAAATCCACCCAAGACACAGAACTTCGTCAGGAGATTGCGACACTTGCAGAGATTTTGAGTTTCTAAATTTGCCCCGCAGACTTCTGCCCCGGCCCTTAATCGTCGCCGAATATCTTCTTTAGAGGTTGCTCGGCCACGCACTTGCTGTGTTCGGGAAGATCGCAATCAAGCTGTACCAATCCCACCCAGACCAAAGTTTGAGGGTTCATGACCACGATGAACAGGAACACTCCCAGGCTGAGTGCGAGTATCACGATCCAGTGGATGTAGCGCTCGAGCAGGTTTTTTGCCCTCTCGGAAATGCTGATGCTGGTCATCCATGAATCCTTGCTGAATTGAAATCGTGAGAGTCGCCCGATTTCACAATCATCACTAACACGTAGATAGCGTGTGCTGTTTGATTTAGCGCAAAACCGCCTGTACGTCACATATTGCGAACCAGAGGAAGAAGTTCCTCGGCATGACGTTCCATACGCTCGATCGTCTCTTCGACCGTGGGACTTATAAACCTGAACATGAGTAGACTTCCGCCCAGGCCACGAAAGAATTCGATATCGCTCGCAATATCGTCTGCCTCGCCAGAGAACAAGTGACGTGTGCCATCTTCAGCCTCTAAATCTTCGCCCAATCCATGCCACTGCGCCCAAAACCCGAGCGTGATGCTTGCTGGGTCCCTGCCCTTTTCCTCCGCGACCGCATGAAGCTTCTCGACGTTTGCCTGATACTTGGCCCGCGTATCCATGCGGTTCCGTGGGTTACGGCCGATGGGGAACCAGCCGTCACCCAATTCGACAACCCGTCTTAGAGCCGGGGCGCTCTCTCCGCCGATGAAAATGGGCGGGTGCGGTTTCTGCACGGGCTTAGGTTCGAAGATGATGTCAGAAAAGTTGACGAATTTGCCGGACATTGAGGGATTGTCGCTGGTCCATAATGCCTTGAAAGCCTGGATGTATTCGTCTGTCACACGGCCCCGCTCGGCATACGGGGGTGCGCTCAGAGCTTGGAACTCTTCCTCCAACCAGCCGGCGCCGCATGCGACTGACACTCTTCCTTCAGACAAGACATCCATTGTTGCGAGCATCTTCGCCGTCATGACCGCCGGGCGGTGCGGAACGACCAAAACGGATGCCATGACCCGCACTTTGCTCGTCACCGCGGCCACGTAAGTCATGGCCGTGAGCTGTTCGAGGAAATCCCCTTCGTCTCCGCGGGGCAGCCGACCCATGTCGGAATAGGGATGCACGGAGGCGTAGTCCTTCGGCATGACGATGTGATCGGGGAACGCCATGTAGTCGAACCCCAATTCTTCGCCGCGTGTGGCAACGGCGCGGATGTTTTCCGGCGTATCCAGCGGTGCTTGAACGTGTAGGCCGAACCCGAATTCCATTCTTACCCTCCTCGTAATCCTATTTCAGGGTGCTTGGTTGCGTCGGAGTTGGCTTTCGCGTTCTCACTGGTATGATCCGGCCGCCATTCAACATAGCGCTCGGAGGATAGTTCAGGCCATGGCGGGGGACAAAAGACTAGCAGGCAAAGTGGCTTTGGTGACCGGTGCGGCGTCCGGGATCGGCGCCGAGACGGCGCGGGTCTTCGGTGAGCACGGTGCGTCGGTCACGGTTACGGATCTGAACGATGATCTGGGTGAATCCGTCGCCAAGGAAATCACAGACGCCGGCGGCACAGCCGATTATCGGCATCTCGATACGAGTCAGGAGAAAGAGTGGGAAAACGTAGTGCCCGAAGCGGTATCGCGCTACGGACGCCTTGATATCCTGGTCAACGCTGCTGGAATGTCAGGTCGTTTGGCAGATGGTTCTCCTGCGCCACGCGTAGAAGGCTTGCCGCTCGATAATTGGAATCAGGTGATGTCCGTCAATGCCACCGGCGTTTTTCTTGGTACCAAGCATGTCGTGGCGCCGATGCGCGAGGCCGGCGGCGGTTCAATCATCAATATCGTGTCGATCTACGGAATCCTGGGTTCCGATTCGAGTTCGATCTACCACGCTTCGAAAGGGGCGGCGCGTGCCTTCACCAAGGCCGCAGCCGTGCAATGCGCGCCTTACAAAATTCGGGTAAATGGCGTGTATCCGGGTTTCATCGATTCGGCCATGACCAAGGAGGTTCATGCCCACCCGCTATATGGCGGTGCCCGTCTCGAAGCGACGCCGCTCGCTGAATTCGGTCAACCTCTTGATATCGCACTCGGCTGCCTCTATCTGGCTTCGGATGACTCCCGATTTGTTACGGGTTCGGAACTGGTCATCGATGGAGGCGTTACCGCGACGGCCCTCAAGACCAGCCTTCTTCAGCAGGACCTCTAACAACGGGATGAGCGGAAGCCGTTTCGTCGATTATTGAAGAAGGGGCTTTTCTTTCCCGAGTGGGAATTATAAATACTATGGAAATTACCTGTTGGTGGGACTGATACATGGCCGAAAAGACGACCGAATCCAAAAAGACCGAGTCGAAGAGCGAGAGCAGTTCATCCAGCGACTCATCCAGTAGTTCCAGTTCGGATAGTTCAAGAGATTCGAGTTCCGAAAGCTCGAATAGCGCTGGTTCGAGCGGCACTTCGAAGAGCGATGGCCGCGGTGAGAACCAGAAGGTCGTTACGGACACCTATCGCGATAACTGGAATGAAATCTTCAAGCGGAAGAAATCCCAGAAACGTTAAATCGGGTGCTCCGACGCCCTGGATCGATCTACAGGTCGCGATGGACAACTTTCCCGCCGACCACCGTCAGATGACAACGGAGATTTCTAAGGTCCTCAGGGTCCATGGACGTCGGGTCATCGGACAAAACGGCGATATCCCCATACTGCCCTGGCGATAACATCCCTTTCTGTCCCTCCTCGAATGTGAGCCACGCGCCACGCGCGGTCAGCAGGTCAAGGGACTCCATGCCCGATATCCGCTGATTGGGGCCGAGCACGCGATTTTCGTGCCGCTCGTGGCGTGTTGCCATGACCCACATGGTGAAAAACGGATCGTAGGGGATGTTATCGGTGCCCGCCGCGACCGGAATGCCGAGGTCGAGCATGCTGCGGTGGGCGACGACGGACTCGCCGAAATCCGCATCGTCGGTATACCACGCTCCCCCTTTCCAGATGAAGTAGGCAGGAATTGTGGTCACCAGGACACCGAGTTTCTTGAGGGTTTCCAGGTCTTCCTGGCGCGCGCGTGCGATATGTTCGATGACCCAGCGTCGCTCCCCGATGGGATAGTGCTCGGCCACATGGACCAGAGCGGGGATCAGATCCTGCAGGTCATCACCCACGATTGTATGGACCCGCAGATCGTGCTCCGCCGCGGCCAGGCAATAGTCCCGGAACTCGTTTGGAGATACCGCCTGTTCGACAAATCCGGACCAGCCGGTGTTGGGTAGATCCTGGCGGGCGAGATCGGCGACCGACGCCTCGCCCCCGTAGGCAATATGTACGCCCGTAATCCAGAACCACGGATCACCCATGCCGCGGCCCCGTGCATGGCCCAGCCAGTCGCGCATGATGGTTTTGGCTTCCGCGATGTCGCGCCAGGCGGGACTGAGCGTGAGCGCCACACGGACCGAAAGTTCGTCCTTCTCCCACAGCTCCCGATAGGCGGAAATGGTCTCTGCGCCCAGACCGTGACCTTCATAAACGCTCGTCGTGCCGACAGCGTTGTAGACCTGCATCGAATGGCGAATGCCATCGATGCGTTCCTCCAACCCGAAGCGGGGGACCGCGGGCAGAAGATCAAACTCGACAAAGGGCCGTTGATTGGTCTCGATGATGACGCCCGTAGGCTCGCCTGATCCGTCGCGTTCGATTTCAAGCCCCGAACAGCGCGGATTCGTATCACGATTGATACCGTTAAGTTCCAACGCGCGGCTGTTGAGCGCGGTATACCCGGGCGGCGCACCCCAATTCGCAAATATGCCGGCGATGCAGACGGGATTGTCTGGGGCGACACCGTCGAGTTCCTGGCGGGTCGGCATTCGGCCTTCCGTCAAAGTTTCCGGCCCGCCGAAGTAGCATGGCGGTGCGCCGATGGGCATGGTGACGATCCATTCGCCGGCCGGCGTCTTCGCGGCCACATCGGCGATCCGCTGGAGAATTTCGGCAATGGATTGGGCATCAGCGAGCGACAGCCGTTGAGCCTTCAAGCCCTCACGATCCATGTGCGCATGGGTATCGTTGAAGCCAGGAATGACGGTGAGGCCATCCAATTTTATGGACTCGGTCTTCGTTCCTGCTAGTTGGGCGATTTCACTGGATGTGCCCACGGCCATGATCCGGCCATCCCGCACTGCCACAGCTTCCGCCAAAGGTGAAGCGGGATCCATCGTGATCACCCGTCCATCCGTCAAAACGAGATCAGCTCCCACTTCCGGTAACTGTTTCGATGACATCTCCTATCACCCTCCTAAGTACATCCGAGAACGAAACAATACCGATCTTGCCAGGCGCGGTGCCAGGTACGATTTCATGTTGGTTTGAGGCCGAGGTCGATAGTTGGGGGGCGGCTCGGTAGGTCAAGGTGGATTCGTGTTGGTTCATTTTGGGCAATGATTTTGCCCCGACGAATCACATAGAGACGCGATGGTCGAAGACGGATTGCTTCCACCGGATCTTCGCCTTGCAGGACTACCAGGTCTGCATGGCAACCCGTCTCCAGCCCGTACCCTTCCAAGCCAAGGGTGCGTGCCGGGTGCTCGGTGATCGCCTTGAAGCATGAAAGCATTTGGTCCCGACCCGACATGTGTCCCACGTGCACGGCCATGTGGGCGACATCGAGCATGTCACCGGCGTTGAGAGGCCCCCATGGGTCCATCACCGAATCCTGGCCTAGCGAGACGTTGAGCCCGGCTTGCATGAGTTCCGGCACCCGCGTCATCCCGCGTCGTTTCGGATAGCTATCGTGGCGCCCCATCAGCAGCATATTTGCCGTTGGATTGGCCACGACTTGAAGGTCGGCCTCTGACATCAGACCGATCAATTTTCTGGCGTAATAATTGTCCATCGAATGCATCGATGTGAGATGCGAACCCGTCACCCGTCCCTGCAGTCCGAGCCGTATGGTCTCAGCCGCCAGGACTTCGACGTGACGTGACGCCGGATCGTCCGTCTCGTCACAGTGCATGTCGACCATGAGGCCCCGTTCGGCCGCGATTTCGCACAGCAGGCGAACGGATTCGGCGCCTTCCGTCTGGGTCCGTTCGAAATGTGGAATGCCGCCGACGACGTCGATCCCTAAATCGAGTGCCTTGGATAGATTCGGTATGCCAATGGGCGAGCGCAAATAGCCGTCCTGGGGAAACGCCACGAGTTGGAGATCGAGGTAGCTTTTGACTTGCTCACGAACTTCCAGGAGCGCTTTCACGCCGGTGAGATCGGGGTCGGTCGTATCGACGTGGCTGCGGATCGCTAACAATCCCTGCCCGACTGCCCAATCACAGTATTGAAGTGCCCGTGCGACGTAGTCGTCGAAGCTTAGCGTCGGTTTCAGCTCTTCCCAGAGCGCTATGCCCTCGAGAAGCGTACCGGTCTGGTTAAACCGTGGCTTTCCCGCGGTCAACGTGGCGTCGAGGTGAAAATGCGCGTCGACAAAGGGCGGGGTGATCAGTCGACCCCGAACATCGATCTCCGCAGCAGCAGTTGCCTGCAGATTGGCTTCGACCACGACGATCTTGGCGGACTCGATCCCGATATCGACGTTTTCACGTCCGTCAGGAAGATTTCCGCCCCGCAGGATCAAATCCATAACGTCACCGAGCCTGTTACATCACCAAACTGAGACCGTCATCGGCTTCGATGATCGTGCCGGTCACGAAGTCCGAGGCGCCGGAGGCAAGCAACAAGAGCACGCCATCAAGGTCCGCAGGCTTACCCACGCGTTTGCGTAGGAACCGGCTGACGAATTCCTGGCCTTTTTCGCTGGCGAAGAACTCAGCATTGAGCTCAGTTTCGATATAGCCAGGTGCGATGGCATTGACGCGGATGTCATAACGCGCCCATTCCTGCGCCATGAACCGGGTCATATGCACGACCCCCGCCTTCGACATTCCGTAGACACTCAACAATCGGACGGTATGAATCCCTGCCATGGAGGCGATGTTGACGATCGAGCCGCCGTGGCCGTGCGCCATCATCTTGCGGCCCACCTCCTGTGCGACAAGCCACGCACCCTTGAGGTTGGTGTCCATCACGAAGTCATAGTCCTCGACAGTGAAATCCACGATTTTCTTGGTAACCGTTGTGCCGGCGTTATTGATCAACACGTGTATGGCACCCAGCTCCGTCTCCGCGGCGTCGACCGCCGTGACGATGCTGTCGTGGTCGGTCACGTCCATTGAAAATGCCATTGCGCGGCCATCGAAGGCTTCGATCTCCTCAACGAGGTCCTGCAAGCGATCGGCACGTCTGGCGCAGACCGCGACACGCGCCCCGGCCTTAGCGAGCGTCAATGCAAAGTGCCTGCCGAGGCCGCTGGAAGCACCGGTGACCAGGGCCGTTTGGCCCTCTAACGAAAACATATTACTCACGGAGTATTACCCTCCTGTTCCTGTTACGGACCATAGTGTCCGGCAAAAATCGCGGCAACTGCCGCCATGATTCCTAAAGGTTCAGCAGGCGTTTCGCGTTGAGGCCCAGGGCTTTTTCAAGTGAGTCCGAAGAAAATGGCAGCTTCTTAAAATCTTCAACGGCCTGCCCGAGCGGCAACACCGGATAGGCGCTGCCAAACAGGAACTGATCTGCCATGAACCCATTTGCCGCCTCGACATAACGGCTCGCCGCGCCAGGCATGAAAATGTAGCAATCCGGGGATACGTAGACATTTGCGTGCTTGAAAGCTACCGCGATGATCTCGTCCACACGGGGCCAGCAGCCATGACCGCAAATGATCTTGAGGTCAGGGAATTGTCCCGCCACACGATCGATCGGTGCCGGGTCTGCGTACCCAATGTGCGTACCTGAGACCGGTCCCGTCATGATGTTCACGGGAACACCTTCAGCCTCACACAGTTCATACAATGGGAAAATTCGTGGATCGTCCGGATCGCTCGGAAACGCGCGCTGAGGCTCGATAAAAATGCCGTGCAAGTCGCCGTCTACAACATATGTCTGAGTCTCGGCGATGGGATCATGAATCTCACCGGCAACGTCGATGCCCGCAAAGCCAACGATACGCCCCGGGAATTGCATCTGCAGATCAACAATGTGCTGATTCGGGATGATGCCGGCGGGTGCCTCGATCTTCCCCGTGGTCATGGCAGGACTGTTTCGCCCAAGGGCGATTGCGACGTCGACGTCCGCCGTTTCCATTTCATCCACGAAGTCGTTGACCGACTCGTCGAGGAATGCTTGAGACAGACTTCTCGCGCCAGCACGTTTTGCTAGAGCTTCGAGAAATTCTGGTTGGAAGAAACTATTGAATTGAGGTGTTGGCGGTCGCGCACGCATGTCGATGATCATCACGTCCTCGTTTGGTGGGTTGTCCGGATACGCCGAAGGCGTCAGGTTAATCGACGGCCCCAAAAATGGGGAAAGGCACAATCTAGTGGATATCCCCAATCTAGTGGATATCCCATGTATCACACCACAAATTGTGGAATACTATTTTGATCATGAGCACTAACCCACAATGGTTCTGACATGTTCATAAACGTCGACATCATTTCCGATACGATCTGTCCGTGGTGTTTCGTGGGCAAGCGGCGCTTCGAGCGCGCGCTGACTGAGAGCGCCCCGACGTCCAGATTGAGGCGCACTGGCGCGCATTCCAGCTCAATCCTGATATGCCTTCGGATGGCATGGACCGAAGCGACTACGTGACTCAAAAATTTGGCGACAAAGAGCAAGCTCAGGCGGTATATGACAACATCCGTGGGGCTGGTGAGCTGGAAGGCATTTCATTCGATTTCCCTGCCATTCCAAGGACTCCCAACACGATCGATTCACATCACTTGATTCGATGGGCAGGGTCTGCCGGTTTGCAGGATGCTGTCGTCGAACGATTGTTCGAGCGCTATTTCACGCAAGGCGCGGATATTGGTAGCCGTGACGAGCTGATTGATGTGGCGCGACATGCCGGTATGGACGTCGCACTCGTTACAGATTTATTTGAACGCGGAGAAGATGTGGAACTGATCCGTAAGGAAGACGAGGCCGCCCGCGCGATGGGGGTCAACGCTGTTCCATGCTTCGTGTTTGCCAAGAAGTACGTTGTATTCGGCGCCCAAGAGCCCGATGCCTATATTGAGCTATTCGATCACATGGCGCGCGAAGCTGAGTCCGAAGCAGTCGATTCCGAAATGGTGAGCTCCGGAGCCTGACCGGCGATCTCGGCCAAATTCCGCATTAGATGCATGACGCCGGAAAGGCGTGAATCAGCGTCGTCCCACTCTCGCATGTAAACCAGACGGTGGTCCGGCCGAAGTTTCGCGGTTCCGACTTGGCTTGAAATGAATTCGACCAATCCCGCGGGGTTGGCAAAAAAGTCATTGTGAAAGGCGATTGTCGCACCCTTGGGCCCGGCTTCCACGCGTTCCACGCCGGCGTGGCGGCAGAACTGCTTGATCGCGACGATCCGAAGCAGATTATCGACTTCCTGCGGCAGTGGACCAAACCGGTCGATCAATTCCGCGGCATAGGCGTCGATCTCTGCCCGGTCTTCAAGGCGCGCCAGGCGCCGGTACAATCCCAACCTGACATCGAGGTCCGATACGTAACGTTCTGGAATCAGGACAGAAGTACCAATGTTGATTTGTGGCGACCACTTGTCTTCGGCAACGCTGTCTCCACCGCTATCCCGCGCCGCCGCGACCGCCTCTTCAAGCATTTCCTGATAGAGCTCCAGGCCGACCTCTCGGATGTGTCCCGACTGTTCTTCACCAAGAAGGTTGCCGGCACCTCTGATATCGAGGTCATGGCTCGCTAGCGAGAAACCGGCACCGAGACCTTCGAGCGCCTGCATGACTTTCAAACGCTTTTCCGCGGCTTCGGTGGGTATGCGCCGTGCCGGCAGCGTGAGATAGGCATAGCCCCGGATTTTCGAGCGGCCGATCCGTCCTCTCAACTGATAGAGCTGCGAAAGCCCGTACATGTCCGAGCGATGGATGATCAGGGTGTTGGCCGTCGGAATATCGAGGCCGGACTCGATGATATTGGTGCATAAAAGGACATCGATGCTGCCTTCATAAAAGGCATGCATCACGTCATCCAAGGCCTGTATCGGCATTTGGCCGTGAGCACTGGCAAAGCTCACTTCCGGAACGTGTTCCCGGAGGAATGCCTCGATATCCGTGATGTCGGAGATTCTTGGACAGACGTAAAAGCTCTGTCCGCCGCGGTAATGCTCGCGCATGAGTGCTTCGCGAATGACGACGGGGTCGAAGGGCATGATGAATGTTCGCACCGCGAGTCGGTCGACGGGAGGTGTTGCGATCAAGCTCAGTTCCCGCACGCCCGAAAGTGCTAGATGCATCGTGCGTGGAATCGGTGTGGCTGTCAGTGTCAGCACATGCGCAATGGTCCGCAGGTTTTTCAACCGTTCTTTCTGGGAAACGCCGAAATGTTGTTCCTCGTCGACGATGATCAAGCCAAGATCCTTGAACTTGATACTTTTCCCGAGTAAGGCGTGCGTGCCGATGACAATGTCGATATCACCCGACTCGATACCCTCTTTCGTGTCCGCTGTTTCCTTGGGCCCCACCATGCGGGAAAGACGCCCGATCTTCACTGGCCAGGCCGAAAATCGCTCACAAAATGTCACATAGTGCTGGCGCACCAGCAGCGTTGTCGGCGCAACGATGGCAACCTGTTTGCCTGACATCACGGATATGAACGCAGATCGCAATGCAACTTCCGTCTTGCCGAATCCAACATCACCGCACACGAGACGATCCATCGGGCGGCCTGCCGCGAGATCACGCAGCACATCTTCGATTGCGCGCTGCTGATCTTCGGTCTCTTGATACGGAAAATGGGCACAGAATTCGTCGTACAACCCGGCCGGTGGTGTCAGGATTTCGCCTCTTAGCAGTTCGCGGGCTGCGGCGATCTTAATCAATTGATCGGCGATATCCCGGATACGTTCCTTGGCCCGTGCCCGTCGCGCCTGCCAACCACTTCCTCCCAGCCGGTCGAGATGGACGTCAGAGTCTTCTGATCCGTACCGTGAGATGACTTCGATGTTCTCGACGGGGATATAAAGCTTGTCATCGCCGTCGTAGAGGATCAGCAGGCAATCATGCGGGGCTCCTGCGACATCTATGGTCAATAAGTCTGAATAGCGCCCAATACCATGTTCCACATGGACCACGATGTCGCCCGACGACAACGATGACGCCTCCACGATGAAGTCTTCCGCGCGCCGGGTACGTTTGGCGGGTCTGGACAGGCGCTCCCCAAGAATATCCTGCTCGGTAATGACGGCGAGACCGTCGGTTTCAAACCCCTGCTCAACCGCCAAAACCGCGAGTCTAACCGTGGCGGGGGCTGATTCTTTTGCTTCGGACCAAGACTCAACATTCTGGCAACCTCGAATCCCGTGATCGGCCAAAAGTCCCGACAGCCGTTCGCGTGAACCGAGCGAATAAGCCGCCACAACGACGGTTTTGCCGCTCGCAGACAGATCATTGATGTAGTCGCGGACGGCATCAAACAGATTGAGTTCTTGCTGCGCTCTCTCTGGGGCAAAATCACGTGCCCGTTGGCCGCCGAGATCCCGGACCTCTCGCGACTCGGGTTGGCGGAATTGCGAGAACAGAAAGCTTGCGCGCTTGGAAATACGAGCGCGCCATTCTTCTCGTTCCAGGTACAGTTCATTTGGCGGTAAAGGCCGGTAGACGGCAGCGTCGGTCGACCCTCCGCCCCCTTCCCCGGACTTCCGAGCCACATAGTAATCCGCGATTGTTTCCAGACGCTTGTCTAACGCATCTTCGATCAGATTATCGAGGGTGACGACCGAGTTCGGCACATAGTCGAACAGCGTTTCCAGCTTCTCATGAAACAGAGGTAGCCAGTGTTCCATGCCCATGTGCCGCCGGCCCGCAGCGACCGCTTGGTAGAGAGGGTCGGTTTGTCCGGCGACCGCTCCAAAACGGCTGCCGTATCCACCCCGAAAGCGCGCAATCGATTCGTCGTCCAGAAAGACCTCGCTCACAGGCTCCAGCTTCAATGTGTCGGTCTTGGCAATCGCGCGCTGAGAGAGCGGGTCGAACGTGCGGACACCCTCTAAGTCATCGCCGAAAAGATCGAGACGAACCGGGAATTCCGCACCAGGAGGAAAGATATCGACGATGCCTCCCCGGACCGCGAATTCGCCTGGCTCTCTGACCGTCCCAGACCGCTGATAGCCGTCGCGTGCGAGAAATATGAGAAGACTGTCGAGATCAACCCTCTCTCCAACGTTCGCGAAATAAATGGCCGATCCAACGATTTCCCGTGCCGGAACTCTTTGTACGGACGCATTGAGGGTCGTGATGACAACCCGGCCCGTGTTTTCTCCCGTTGCTGACGCAAGCCGGCATAATCCATCGAGGCGTATGCTTGCAGTTTCAGGATTGGGTGAGACGCGGTCATAGGGCAGACAGTCCCATGCTGGAATCGTGATGACGTCTAGGTCCGGCGCAAAGAAGTTGAGGATTTGCGCCGTCGCATCCATTCGGCCCGCATCGAGAGCGATGTGAAGGGCGCCTCCAACACTGCGGCGCGCAATCTCCGCCAGCGCCAGCGAGTCCAAGCCGTCAGGCGCGCCCGACAAGGTGGCCCGGCCGGGACTATCAACGTTCAATTCGTTTAGCTTTAGAAAGTCATTCATAAAATTTGAAACTAAGCAGTGATTTCATGACGTCGTTGTCGTGTTTGGCCGGAGGACTCTCCCGCCCCACAATCCATGCGAGAATGTCTGGATCGCTTTCTTGCAGGAGTGCTTCGTACTGAGCGAGTTGTCGAGAATTGAATGACTCGACATGACTGTCCGCGAACCGGCCCAACAGTAAGTCGGTTTCCTTCATTCCACGGTTCCAACTGCGGTACCGCAGGCGTTTCCGCCTTGTTTCGGGGTCTTGTGGTGATGATTCTTTTTCAGTCACTCAACATCTCGACTGGGCCTTAGACAGAGTCCAACCCCCTTCCCGTCATTCCAGCGGTAGGCGGCTTGAGATCGATATAGTGGTTAAGGGCCCGTCTGTCACGATCATCAAGATTCGAGCTGAGTCTCAACCGCCGATATGGAACGTGCGTCGGCCTTGCGATAAGGTCGATGAATTACACCCGCCTTGTCGCGATTCTCACACGCACCAGCAAATGCGTCCGGAAATACTTTTTTTTACCTTTGCCCCCGTCAGTAGCCTGCCGGGTGTCGGACCACGAATCGCCAAATTGATCGAGAAGGTCGCTGGGTCCAGGCTGATTGATCTGTATTGGCATTTGCCGACACAAATTGTTGACCGCCGGTTCTCCCCGCCGGTAGCGAGCGCGCCGGACGGTGTAATTGCGACGGTTACAGTAACAGTTGACCGACATCTACCTGCACCAAACAGGCGTCTGCCTTACAAGGTCATTTGCAATGATGATAGTGGCCAACTGACATTGGTCTTTTTTCACGCCCGCCCGGATTATCTCCAGCGCGTCTTACCCGTGGGCGAAAAAAGGGTCGTGAGTGGGCGGATCCAGCATTACGGGGATGAAATTCAAATCACACATCCTGATCACATCGGAACCGCTGAAGAAATCGACTCCCTCAAATCCATAGAGCCCGTCTATCCTTTGACGGCCGGTTTGACCGCCCGGCCGTTGCAGCGGGCTATTGGATCTGCACTTGATGAAGCGCCTGACTTGCCTGAATGGCAGGTGGCTGAATTCATGTCGCAGCAACGGTGGTTATGTTGGCGAGAGTCATTATTGGCCGTTCATACCCCGGAATCAGCCAAGGATTTGGAACCGAACAACCCTGCGCGAGAGCGTCTTGCTTATGACGAGTTGCTGGCCAATCAACTTGCCCTCGCGCTCGTCCGGGAGAGTGTGCGGAGGGGGGCGGGGCGGGCTATCACCGGTGACGGATCGCTGCGTCGACGGACTGCCGAGATTCTCCCGTACACCCTGACGGGTGCCCAACGACAGGCTTTGGCTGAGATCTACGAGGATATGGCGTCGTCAGACCGCATGTTGCGATTGCTCCAGGGAGACGTTGGCTCGGGAAAGACGATCGTGGCGTTTCTCGCCATGCTCAATGCGGTGGAAAGCGGCGCGCAGGCCGCACTCATGGCGCCGACGGAAATTCTTGCGCGTCAGCATTGCGATGTTTTGACTCCCATGTGTGAAGCTCTGGGCATTCGACTCGCACTTCTGACGGGGCGGGAGAAAGGCAAGGCCCGTGAGGCATCACTCGCTGCCCTTGCATCGGGTGAAACGGACATTCTTGTCGGCACCCACGCAATTTTCCAGGAAGGTGTCACATTCAAGGATCTCGCATTTGCGGTGATTGATGAGCAACATCGTTTTGGCGTGCACCAACGTCTTGCACTGACGGCCAAGGCCGCAGGGGCACGCGCCAATCTCCTCGTCATGACGGCGACGCCGATCCCTCGAACATTGACCATGACCGCTTATGGCGACATGGACGTTTCACGTCTCGATGAAAAGCCACCGGGACGGATGCCGGTTGATACCCGGGCCATGCCAATCGAGCGTCTAGATGAAGTGGTGCAGGCCGTGAGCCGTGCCGTAAGTGAAGGTGGGAGGGTCTATTGGGTGTGCCCGTTGGTCGAAGAGTCTGACGTGATCGACGTTGCCGCCGTTGAAGATCGATACGCTTATCTGGCGGAAACCTTTGGCGATCGCGTGGCGCTCCTGCATGGCCGCATGAAGGGTGCCCAGAAGGACGCGGAAATGAACCGATTCGCCAGCGGCGAGATATCCGTTCTGGTGGCCACAACGGTGATCGAAGTCGGCGTTGACGTTCCAGAAGCGACTATCATGGTCGTCGAACACGCCGAGCGTTTTGGTTTGGCACAACTTCACCAGCTGCGCGGTCGTATTGGCCGGGGGGCGCAGCAATCGCGATGCCTGTTGCTTTATGCGGCACCTTTGGGGGATGCGGCTCGCGCCCGAATTCGGATCATGCGGGAGACGGATGATGGTTTTCGCATCGCCGAAGAAGACCTCCGGCTGCGTGGCGCGGGCGAAGTATTGGGCACACGCCAGAGTGGCCTCCCCGATTTTCGATTGGCCGATATTGGTGCACATGAAGAACTCATGCTTGCCGCACGGGATGACGCGAAAATGATACTGGATAAGGATCCGGAACTCATGAGCGATCGGGGGCAGGCGCTCAGGGTTTTGCTGTATCTCTTCGAACGCGATGCCGCAGTCGGCTATTTGAGATCAGGGTAGTCCAGACGATCAGGTCTCGCTGATCGCGCGTGCCGTCGACTCGAATTGTGCCCTCTCGGCGTCTCCCTCGTCTTCACGGGATGCTATTTGTGGCACGTCCTGAAGTGCTTGCGGCCGTGGGTCTGGAGGCGTCACGATTCCGCCAGAGATCACCAGTTTGATGCCTTCCTCGACAGTCATGTTCAAGGTCGTAAGGTTTTTTCGTGGCACGAAGAGGAGAAAGCCAGATGTCGGGTTCGGTGTTGTCGGCAGGAAGACGTTGACAAGTTCATCCTCGACCAAGTGCTGAACCTCACCTTCCGTGTGCCCTGTGACAAAGGCAATGGCCCAAATTCCCCGACGCGGATATTCGACCAAGACGACTTCGCGGAACGATTTGGAAGATTGGGCAAGTACCGTTTCGAATATTTGCTTCAATGCCCCATAAACTGCCCGAATGACAGGCATGCGGGCGACCAGACGTTCGCCGAACCTGACCAGAATTTTGCCAGTGAAGCTTGCCGTCAGGGCACCAATCAAAGTGAGCACAAAGATCGAAAACAGTAACCCGAGTCCGGGCAGGTCGAACGGAAGATAGGATTCCGGGTTATATGCTGCCGGAATCAACGGGGTGACCCAGCCGTCGATCAGTTCGATGAACTTCCAGGCAATGAAGATCGTGATGCCGAGCGGTGCCGTGATGATGATGCCGGTCAGAAAATAATTCCGGAGTCGATGGAACATGCCAACCTTCACCGGCACGAGGAGATGCGGTGCAGGGTCTTCTCCGCTGTCTTGTTCTGATGTGGGTTGCTGTTTATCAGTCATTGCTTCGCTCGCTCGCGCAGGCGGCCCACATATGGGCACAAATCGAGGTGATGTCCAGCGGAACGCCTGCTAATCCCTGAGGAGGGTCTAATTATCAAAGAATGCCCGCAACGCCTCGTATGTCTGATCAGGTGCTTCTTCGGCAAGAAAATGTCCGCAATCAATCGCCTGTCCCGAGACGTTGTCCGCATAATCCAGCCAGATTTCAAGCGGATCGAAGAGCTTCGTCATGATGCCGTCCGCGCCCCAAAGCACGAGCAAGGGACACGAGAGTTTGCGACCGAAATCCGCGTCATCATGCTCGAGATCGATGCTCGCTCCGGCCCGATAATCTTCGCACGTAGCGTGAATGACTTCCGGTTGACTGAAACAACGGATGTATTCAGCCAGAACATCATCGGGAAATGCGGACATGTTCCGACTCCATTTGGACATCTGTGACTTGAGGAAGTATTCCGGGTCATGACCGATCATGCGCTCGGGGAATTCGTCAGGCTGGATGAGGAAAAACCAATGAAATGAAGTTGTTGCGACTGTTTTATCGACCGCATTAAATGCGGTCCGTGTTGGTATGATGTCGAGCAGTGCCAGCCGCGTTACACGTTCCGAATGATCCAGGCTCAGACGGTGGGCCACTCTTCCCCCCCGATCGTGTCCGGCCAGGTTGAAGCGGTCATAGCCAAGTGTCTTCATGACTTCAGCTTGATCCAGAGCCATGCGGCGTTTGCCGTAAGTTGAATGGTTCGCATCACTCGGTGGCTTGCTGCTGTCGCCGTATCCACGCAAGTCGCTGGCTACGACGGTAAAATCCTCTGCCAAGCGAGGCGCAATCTTGTGCCAGTTCAAGTGTGTCTGAGGATAGCCGTGCAGCAGCAGTAGCGGTGGACCTGAACCACCGATCACGAGATTAATGGTTGCCTCGGAGGTCTCGATGCTTCGGCGCTCAAACCCTTCGAACATGACGCATTCTCCCGCTACCTTGTGTATTCCCGTGGGTGCCGGTCATGTAAAGTCGGGACGCTGCAACAAAACGTTCAGACTCAGTAGGTTAGATTCATGTAATGAATGAACCCCCGCGCCTCAACGCCCTAGCCACTGCGACTCCCGCGCATACATTGATTCAATCGGAAGTGGCAAGCGCTGCTGCCGACTTGTTTTCTGCGGAATATTCGGATTTCCGACGGTTGTTACCTGTATACGCGAACGCGGAGATTGATTCACGACGTTCCTGTGTTCCCCTGGACTGGTATCTGCAACCGCATTCATTCTCAGAGCGTAACAACCTCTATCTCGAACATGCCCTTGATCTCATCGAGGACGCGGCCAGTGCCTGTCTCGAACAGGCGGAAATGGATTCCAGTGAGATTGGTGGCCTGGTCGTTGTGTCGAGTACTGGCGTCGCGACACCGAGTCTCGATGCACTTTTGATGGAACGTATGCAGCTTCGCCGGGACATCCGCCGATTGCCGGTATTTGGCCTTGGCTGCGTCGGCGGAGTTCTGGGCCTCGCCCGGGCGGCGGCTATGGCCCGCGCGGAACCCGGCATGAAGGTTCTCTTCCTGGTGGTTGAGTTATGCGGGCTCACTTTCCAGAAGGGAGACTTGTCCAAAAGCAACGTAATCGCCACCGCCTTGTTTGGTGACGGCGCCGCGGGCGCCATCGTGAGTTGCGAAGGAACAGGCCCGGTAATAACGGGATGGGGTGAGCACACGTGGCCAGAATCTTTGGATGTCATGGGTTGGAATGTTTCGGACAGCGGTTTGAACGTTTTGTTTTCGAGAGATATTCCAACGCTCGTACGAAAAGAAATGAAACCCGCTGTACGGAAGTTCCTTCAAAATCAGGATCTCACGGTTGACGACATTGACGCCTACGTCACGCATCCGGGCGGCGCCAAGGTGCTGGACGCACTTGAGGAAGCCTTCGAATTGCCCGCGGGAGCCCTTGTCCACGCCAGAGAGGTTCTGCGCCGCTATGGCAATATGTCTGCGGCGACGGTTCTGTTCGTTCTCGAGAACACACTTGCTGCGCAATCAGGGCGATTTCTCATGTCTTCCCTTGGTCCCGGATTTACCGCCGGATTCCTGACACTGGAATCATGAGTCTGCTCTATCTGATCGTCGGGTTGGTTGCGGCGCAGCGTTTGGTCGAGCTAGCCATCGCGTCACGCAACACGAAGTGGCTGCTGACGCACGGCGGCCATGAGGTTGGCCGGCAGCATTATCCGCTCTTCGTCGTGCTACACACAGGATGGTTGCTGGCTGTGCTTGTATTCATCGAAGCCGACGCGCCGATAATCCCCTGGTGGCTGGTGTTGTTTCTGCTGCTGCAAGCGGGGCGCATCTGGGTGATGATGAGTCTGGGGCGTTACTGGACAACGCGCATTGTTACGTTGCCCGACGCACCTCTGATCGATCGCGGTCCGTATCGGTTTTGCAGTCACCCCAATTATTTGATCGTGGTGGGCGAAATTGCCGCCTTGCCACTTGCTTTCGGAGCCTGGGAACTCGCCCTGATATTCTCTCTTTTAAATGGAGCCTTGCTGGTCCATCGCGTGAAGGTTGAGAATTCCGCACTCCGGGTCCGACGCAAAATCGAATCAGAAGCATGTATCGATTCTAGCGGCCCGAATGACTTTGCGGTACCTTCGGAAAGATCCGGGGAGCGATAAACGTGCGATTGCTAATCGCCATTTTGACCTGTTGCGTTGTGTCCACCGCCGTGCGCGCGGACTACGACTCAGGCGTCCTGGCCTATGAGTCGGGCCGCTATGACATTGCCCTCGACGAATTCAATCTGATTAGCGAACGCGGGGACCCGCGCGCGCAATTCATGCTCGGCGCCATGCATTTTCATGGCAAGGGCGTGCCCCAAAACGATGGATTCGCCGCTATCTGGTTCCATAAATCAGCGATCCAAGGGCACCCTGGCGCGCAACTCGCTTATGGCTCTCTTCATATTCGGGGCGTTGGAGTCTCGCAGGACCTCATCCGTGCCTACACCTGGCTCAGCCTCGCGATCGACAGCAATGTTCCAGGATTGCGGCAGCAGGCGGTCCTGTTGCGTGATGACGCCGCGCAGCTCATGAGTCCCGAGCAAATCGCGGAGGCGAGAATCCGCTCGGGCAAGTGGCAACCCACCCCTGCCCGGCTCTGGATCGGCCGTTAGCCGGCAAACACGGAACTTAGCTTGCGGTCGTCAGTTCCTGAAGGCGATGACGGTCGAGAATATGCAAGGTCTTATGGCGCCGTTTAACGACTTTGGCCTTCAGCAATTGACCAATAGCGTGGGCCACCGTCTCAGGCGTTGTGCCTGCCTAAATCGCAATTTCCTTGTGTTGAGGCATCTGATGAATAAGCCAGAGGCCGCCCCCTTGCGGGTCCGGCTCAGCCATTTGTAGAAGCTCACCGTAGACCCGCTGGACGCCGGTCAATGAACTCAAGCCGACAACGCGGGAATTTAGCTGGCGAATGCTGCTGACAAAATGCCGCATCAGTAGCAGCATGACCTCAGGTTGCCTCTTGAGGTATGCGACGAACGCAGGTGCTGGAACCACGGCCAGAACGCTATCTTCGACGGTATAGACAGTTGCCGATCTTTCCGCTTCGTCGATCGCGGACAATTCGCCAAAAATTGTGCCGGCTTCCAGATCGGAAAACGCTATTTCTTGCCCTGATTGAGCGTGATCGACGACTCGCGCCAATCCATCAACGAGGAAGAACACTTCGGCGTCCATATCATCGCGGTCAAAGATTTTCTCGCCAGCGGGACACCAGAACCACTCGCACAGGTTTTCGAGTTTCCTTACGACGTCATCCGATTGCTCGTGAAATAGGAAGTTGGCCTTGATGCTCTTTTTGGTACCTTCTGGCAGCTCGGGGCGGAGCGCGCCTTGTCGGTCCATAGGATTTTCTCCGTTCCCGCAGGACTCACAAATTGTTACCGTTCGCAATCACAAAGCATACATAAAGGCCCGGTACGGATTACCGAGCCTGCGATGCTTCGCACGATACAACTGAATTCATCTTCGGGTACAGGAATGCTCCTGCAATGATCCCCCTAAAATATGAGAGTCCCTTGAAAAGAGTCTTAATTGGCCTTTGCTGCCAAAGTCTTAGTGTTGTGGGCTCTCAATTTCGTCGGCCATCCGTACCCGTTCTCGTGATTGCCACTGGGATTTTGATGAGTGCACCATTGATGGCGGAAACGATAACTGGCGACGCGACCGTCATCGATGGGCGGACGCTTGAGGTGTCCGGTCAAATGGTCCGCTTGTGGGGAATCGATTCACCGGACCTTGATCAGACGTGTACCTGGGGACAGAAGGTCATTCTCTGTGGTCGTCTTGCGCAGGGTGCACTGAAAGACCTCATCATTGGTGCCGAAATTCGCTGTGAACTTCGTCAAATTCAGGAAGAGTCGTTGAGGATCGCGGTCTGCTTCGCCGATTCGTACGATATTGGCGCGAATTTGATCCACACTGGCTGGGCGCTGGCGGTCGATCCGACGAGTCCGGTCTATCGCGAGACTGAGAAAAAGGCGCATACGGCAAAGCGTGGCCTATGGCGGGGGAAATTCACTCGGCCTGCCGACTGGCGCGCAAAATCAGATGGCGGTAAATGAACTGATTCTGCAAGGATTCCAGGAATCCTTTTTCTGAATTGGTACCTTAATCAAAGAAATGAAAGAAGGTTCTAGGGTTCCAGTAAATACTCAGAAGTTCATCTGCTTGGGGCTGCCTGGGGCGAATTTTTCCAGTTCGTCGATAAGCCCACGGAGTTCACCGACGGTTGCCTCCACATCCTGGACTCGCCGCATCAATGTTTGCTCAATGTCTTTTTTTGGTCCTTTTCGAGGATTTCGACTTTGCCGCTCAATTCCACCGACGATCTGGCTAGAGTCTCCAACGTCGTGACCATGCCCTTCACGTTGGACTCGTAAAATAGTTGGTTGGAATTATTAGCTTTCTTGATGGTCTCACTGGTGAACCACACCGATGCGAGCGCTCCGATCATCGCAAAGATCGCCAATACGAGCGACAGAACACCCATCATATCCATGAAATTTCGCTCAAAACTACACTGCAGATACTGTAATCAGGCACGGACATGTTATTCGGCGGACCGTTGCCAAGCAACATTCCCGGTCCAGGTGCGACTGTTCCTATAAGTTTGCAAATTCCAATACAGCTTTCGCCCATGGCTCCGGGTAAAGCTTAGGCAACTCTCCGCCGCCCTCCACCTCGATGTCGACAAACGAGGCGCCCGGTTGATCGCGCTTCCAGTCGTCGATGGCACTACACATGAAGACGTCGTCAGTCGAGAGAATGAAAAGAATTGGCATGCTTACCAACGGCAGCTTTTTGGTGGAATCATACTCGAATAATGCCACGTACTGCTCAAAGCGTCGGGGGCCGGTTTTGACCTGTTCAAGAAAGAAGTCAGTCATCAAGTCAATACGATTCTCGGGGAAGCGCGGTTTTCCCCAATTGGTCTCTCGGCCTTCTTTCCAAAGCGGTAGGAGATGTGAGCCATCCAGTTGAGGCTCAGGATCGCTGAGCTTGGACGCTTTGGCGTGCAATTCAGGCAACATGGCGACATCGCTGATGTAGCCAAGGCCGGAGAACACGACGTTCTTCAGAAGATCCGGCCTTTGGAGCGCCACTTCCATAGACACGTTGGCGCCCGAATGATGCCCGCCGATAGTTGCCCCCTCGATCGAAAGTGCCTCCATGGCCCGGCTGATGGCGCGCCCGTGATCTTCAAGAGAGTACGGCTCGGCGGGCTGATCCGAATCCCCGCAACCGACAGAGTCGAAAGCGATCACGCGGTGAGACTTGGCCAGAATCGGCATGACGAACCTATAGTCCAACGATGTCCGAAGGATTTGGTGGATGAGCACGATTGGCGGCCCGCTGCCCGCTTCGCGGTAGAAAATCTGCCCGTCAGGTGTATCGACGAAGCCTCTCTTGATCCGAATGTCCGACATCACGTGTCCTCTCAAGTATGAGTCTACAGGCTTTTGAAAAAGCTGATTATTTCTGAATTCGCCAGTTCCGGTTTCTCGTAATGTACGAAATGCCGAGTCCCAGGTACGACATCGACCTTTCGGAGATCGCTGAAGTAATTCTCAAGATTGTCGATCCATTCTGACTTCAGCACACGATCCCCTTCACCCCAGAACACGCGCGTCGGAAGATCGATCTTCGGTACGTCGAGCGGGCCTTCCCGCATCGCCTTCAATCGGAGCTCATTAACCGCTGCGTACCAATTAAAACCGCCCTGCATGTTGCCGGGTTTCATGAAGTTGTCCACCCAGATATCCAGATCCTCGTCGAAGGTGCCATCGGCATAACTGTGGATGTCGAGCATGTAACTGAAATAAATTTTGGCGTTCTCCCGGTCCCGGGTCAGGAGCTCGGCGGCGAACGGCATTTGGTGGAACTGCTGATACCACATGTTGACTTGATGCTCGGGTTCGTTCCAACGCGTGCCGATCCCGGGATAAGGACAATTCATGAAGAACAGGCCCTTGAGCCGTCCTGTGTTCCGCAATGCATAGGCCTGCGTGATCCAGGCACCCACGTCATGCGTGACAATTCCAACGTCGTTCAGATCAAGGTGTTCGATCAGGTTCGACAGATCGTCGACGTAATCTTGGACGTCGGGAACGTTTGCCGGTTTTTCGCTATCACCAAAACCCCGAAGGTCCGGGACGATGATGTCGAAGTGCTCTGCCAGGACGGGAATATTCTTGCGCCAGCCGTACCAAAACTCCGGCCAGCCGTGTTGCAGAATAATCGGCACCCCCTGGCCGTGTCGTACGTAGTGCACACGTAAGCCCGGTAGATCAGCGTATTGGTGGTTCCAGTCAAATTCGATCATCGCGGTTAGTATCTCTCAGCCCTGTCTGGCAGTTCGTGTTCGAGGAATAGCTCTTTCATGTTACTAGATCGAATTCAATCTCTCGAGATGCATCGGAGCGAATAATTTAGGCCTTCATGCAAAGGTCACATAGATACCGATCGCCAGCAGCAGCCAGATCGCGACGCGTTGGTATGAGCTATCGGATGAAATTGCGAACAGGCGCACCCCAACCTGAATCGCCAGTGCGTAAGGCAGCAGCAACGCGATACCGCGAACCCATGTGTCCCGTCCTGCATAACCGCCGACGACAAGCGGTATGAGGGTCAGCAACGACATCGTCATCGCGGAGATATAGAGATTCGCACGCTTTACCCGTGACTCCTCGGGCGCGGAGAGAAAGTAGAGACTGAGCCAAGTTCCGGCCAATCCTGCGTACCCGTTGAGGAATCCACTGATCGCGCCGAAAAGAACACTGGTTCCCCGATTCCGAGTTTCCCGGTATCGCCAGCCAAACATCATCAACACGGCAAATACGAGAACCGTGATACCCATGAACCGTCGAACCGGGCCCGGATCCCCGATGACAAGAAAGAACACGCCGATCGGCGCTGCGATCACACCCGTAATCAGCAACGGGGTGACTTCACGCCAGCGCACATAGGGCAGAACCCCCGGCCAACCAACGGCGCCCATGATGGCGGGGACGAATGCCGCAAGAATGACGCCCTCGATAGGCCAATAGAGCAGCGCCAGCAGAGGCGTCATGAGCACGCTGCCGCCAAATCCCGTGAACCCAAAGGTGAAGCCGCCCAAAAGGGTCGCTACAACGGCCAATGCAAACTTGGTCGTTAGAAGCGGGGCGAGGAGTTCCATGGCGTTGGGCCGCTTTCGTCAGAGGACGAAGGCCGAAGCACCCGCCTTAGTCAGTAGCGATGCTGATTACGCTTTAGATTCGAAGCAATTCCACTGGGTCGGCTCAATATTAGAGAGCCTTGAGCCTTCCGGTGGGCTGCAAAGAAAATCCGTCGAGATGATTCCGGATCACGTCCCAATGCACCCACAGGTACCCGCCCTTTGCCACGTGAAGGTTGTGGCCGATCTTTTTATGGAGCGCGGGAAGTTGATGAAAAGGGGCCGATGGGTAGACGTGGTGTTCTCCATGGAATCCCATGTTCCACGTGAGGAGCTGAATCAGCGGGTTCGTCAGGGTCGTGCGCGTGTTGCGCCTCATGTCGATGGAGTTTTCGTCGCGTGTTTCCTCCATGCCGACATGCTCGGCCACCCGGAAGAACCGCACCAGCGGCTCGCCCAGGAACCTCGGTAAGAAGTAGTAGATGATCGGTACCCACCAATATCCAGATACGATCCCGGCAAGCAGGATCAGCACGTAGCCAGCCAGCATGACGCGGGCTTCCAGGAATATCTTAGGTAGCTCGCTCGATGGTACGTATGCCGCGTCCTCCGGTAGAATCCGGCCCATTGAGTGGCGGAACAGCCAGCCGAAGTTGCGCCAATGATGGGTCAACCCGGAAACATAGATGAGATAATCCCCCAAGTTCCTTGGGGTAGGCAGCGCCATCTCCGTGTCCTTGCCCTTGAGCTGGGTAAAGCTGTGATGCACAGCATGGTCATATCGGAACAGCAACCCCGGCCAGATGTAGATAAATCCGAGGATCTGCAAGACGGCTTCGTTCAACCAGCGCGTTCTAAATGGGGTGCCGTGGGTGCATTCGTGAAGCGGGTGGAAAAGCGTCGATAAG
>Ga0114999_10001693_pt1 | contig 30229 bp, 31 predicted proteins | sample ArcticOcean_MG_C_3_FD_89820 | JGI IMG/M metagenome (GOLD analysis project Ga0114999, IMG submission 89820) | Marine microbial communities from western Arctic Ocean - ArcticOcean_MG_CB8_126 | ecosystem: Environmental > Aquatic > Marine > Oceanic | place: Arctic Ocean: Canada Basin | collected...
ACCCCTTCGACTTGAAGGATCGCACGGCTATAGTGACGGGAGCGGGCCGTGGCATCGGCCGGGCGACGGCACTGGCCCTTGCACGGTCAGGTGCGCGGGTCATCGTGGTGAGCCGCACACGCAGCCAACTTGACGAAGTCGTCGACGCCATCGCCGCAGCGGGCGGCCAGGCCGTGGCGATCGACGCAGATCTGGCCGACGCCGATTCGGTGGAATCCGTCGTGTCGCAGGCTGAGGGCCTTTGGTCCGGTGCAGGCATTGATATCCTTGTCAACAATGCCGCCATCAGCCCCTATGTGAAGGGAGCTGAGGACATGACGACGCAGGAATGGCGCCACCTACTCGACGTAAATCTGGACGGGCCATTTGAGCTGACTCGCCGCCTCGGCAAGGCGATGCTGAATCGCGGCAAAGGCGTCGTGATCAATGTGACATCCCTCGCCGGCGCCAGAGCCATACCGAAACTCTCCGCTTACACGGCAAGCAAATCGGCCCTCACAGGCCTGACCCGCACATTGGGTGTCGAATGGGCTCAGCGTGGCGTGCGAGTCAATGCCGTGGCACCAGGATATACAGCGACAGAGATGACGGCCGAACTGCACAAGCGCGATCAAATTCGAACCGCCATCGAGGAACGCACGCCGCTCGGTCGCTTTGCCTCACCAGAGGAAATCGCCTGGCCCATCGTCTTTCTCGCATCCGAGGCGGCCAGCTACATCACAGGTACGACGCTGTTCGTCGATGGAGGCTGGACCGCCCTGTAGGCATCTTGACTGTTACCGACTGACACCGATCGCATCTGCCGCCAGGTCTTTGCAGCGTTGCAGATCATAGTCGCGGAAGATGGTGATCTTCTGCGCTTCCAGGGACCCCTCTGCATGAATGGCGAGCAATTGATTGTAGCCACCGAATTCTGACGCCGTCAGATCCCGCACCAGATTCATCGCCCGTAGACGTGTGTCAGCATCGACATTGGCTCCACCGAGATAACGATCGATATACGGTCGCAGTTCGTCGCTGGCCATATCCAACTCGTCGGGGCCGGTGACGACCAGCCCCCCCGCGATATCCTGCACCCACTGAATGGCTTCATGGTATGAATCGGCGAATGCATATTTGGCCAGATTCGTCAGCAGGACATTGGGAACAGCAAGACCAAAATCGGTGATGCGACAGTCGTGGGCCGCAGCACGCCCCAGCCCACGTACGGTCTCCGTCCAGGTGATCAGCTTCGTCAGTTTCTCACGCACGTGACTGACCTTTGGAAGGCCATTGTAGTCAGCCAGCAATGCGGCGGCGCCGATAAACAGATCGCATAGTGGCGGTTTGTAAGAAACGGCCGTATACCGGTGGAACTCAACGAAGGTGTTGGCCAGAAATCCGGCGGCCTGCCATTCGCCCTGCAAAAAGACACGCTCCTTGGGAATGAAGACGTCGTCGAAAATCGTCAGCGTGTCGACGAGATGGTGCTTCGAGCTGACGGGATAGTGAAACTTGCTGCGACGCTCGGAGGCCCCAAAGGGACTGGCCAACAACTTTACGCCGGGTGTATTCACAGGAATCGCAAAGGCGACAGCATACGCGGCGTCCTGCTCTGCTAGCGCTCGCGTTGGCAGTACGATGATCTCATCGACCATAGGTGTATTCGTCGTATGCGCCTTACAGCCACGTACGACAATGCCATCAGCCCGCTCTTCGACGATTCTCACGTAGTAGTCAGGGTGCTCCTGCTCGGATGGCAGGAGCGCGCGATCCCCTTTCACATCTGTTTGCGCCACGGCCAGTGCAAGGTCGTGATCGCGCGCATGCTGATGAAAGGCAGTGACCCGCTCATGATAGTCGGTTCCTGCTTTCTCATCGATCACTCGACTCACCAGATCGAGGGCAAAGAGTGCATCCGTACCAATCTCCTTGATCAGCAGGACCGTGCTGCCTCCGAGTCGAGTCGAGGTTTCGATCATCTCGCGGCGATTGAGCAAATCCTGTGCACTGGCTGGATGTTTGTAGTAGCGACTGTGCAGGATACCATCGTCGTCTGCCCAACTGAACAACTCGCGATGGTCTTCGTCCTCAGCCAGATCGAAGTCGAGGGATGTATGATCGACGCCTAAGCTAAGGTGCTCATGCGTCGTCACGTCCTCGACCTGCTCACCACGATAGTAGACGACGCGGCCGTCCCTGAGCCCCTGTCGATATTGCCCTGCTGTTCGCAATGCCATGATGATTGCCCTTCCTCTTCTACCCCACTACCAAGTTCGCTGTTAGTTGCTTAGGGGCTTTCCCGTATCCAACATGTGAACGATGCGCTCTCTGGTTGCCACCGTAGCGCAGAGTGCCAGGAACTGCTCGCGTTCGAGATCGAGTAGACGCTGCTGTGAGACGAGAGGCTCGCCTCCCCCACACAGAACCTGTGCCAGAGCCTGGCCGACGACGACATCGTGTTGAGTGATCTGTCCAGCGATGTGGGCCTGCTCCAATTCTGCGACCTTGCGCGAAAGCCCCTCGGCCCCCGCCGTCTTCAGATCGACGGCAGCCGGTGCCTGCCAGCCGTCGGCCAGTCGCTGGGCCTCCTCTACAGCGTGCTGTACAACCCGATGCCCGTCCATCCGGATTGTATCTGATGCGTCGACCAATCCCCAATCCTGAGCTTGTCGCGCATTGTCCGACATCGCCCCTGTCCGCAAGATCTCGAAGACACCATCGATATCCGGCCCGCATCTCCGCACGATTTCCTTACAGCCTCCCGCACCGGGAATCAGCCCAACCTTTGCCTCCACCAGACCGATTCGCAACTCTGCTGCCAGCACACGGGCGGCACAAGTCAGAGAAAATTCGCAGCCCCCACCCAGCGCCAGCCCACCTGCGGCAAGCACGACGGGAATCGGTGCGAAGCGCATGAGCGCCGTAGTGGATTGGAACAATACCAGATACTCCTCCATCTCCTGCCACTGTTCCCCCTCGATGAGTCGCCGAAGAAGCTGCAGGTCAGCACCTGCCGAGAAGTGTTCGCCCGCCCCACACAGAACCACCGACTGAAGCTGGCCACTGTTCGCCACGGCTGCTGCCATGTGCAAAGGCTCGGGTCCAAGGATATTCAGTGGCCCCGCGTGAAATTCCAGCACCCCTACACCCCGCCCTGCGTCGTAGAGTCTGGCCCCATCGCCCTGTTCGAGTACGTCGAGGCTATCCAGATAGTCTGCGTCGCCCAGGGGGCCCGACGATGTCTGGGCGACATAGGTCCCATCGGACGCGATGACACCCACACCATGTTCGCTTGTCCGATACACGGTTCCACCTGCACGAGCCAGATCACCGATGAGCGCCGGCACAGGCTGCGAGCAAGCTTCCAGGGTATCGACCAACTTCTGCGGACCGATGAGGTCGATCATTTCAAGGGGCCCGGCCTCCCAGTTGAAGCCCCACATCAACGCGCGATCAACGTCCTCGAGTCGATCCGCCACCTGCCTTGCACATGACGCAGCATAGGCAATGGTGACCGCCACATGCTCGCGAGCAAACTGACCCAGCGCGTCATTTGTCGACCACAAGGCATCCAGGCGTTCGCCGAGGGGGCCGCGCGTGGCCAAATTGAGTTTCATCTTCTCCCGAGATCGGTAGCCACCGTTGGCCATGTCCCGGCTTTGAATTTCTTTGGCCTGTTTGGCGTAGAAGCCACGTCCGGACTTGGCCCCGAGCTGTCCCGCTTCGATCATGGCCCGCATGAATTCGGGGGGTGAAAAAGTCTCCCGCCACGGATCATCCACGATGCCATCATAGACGGTTTGGGCTACGTGTGAGAGCGTGTCGAGACCGATCAGGTCACACAGACGCAGGGTCGCACTTCGTGGACGGCCGAGCAATGGCCCCGTCACAGCGTCCACTGCATCGACACTCAACCCGTGATCCACCATCCGGTGCAAAACATCCATCAGGCAAAACACACCAAGACGATTGGCGATGAAGTTGGGTGTGTCACGACAGACGACGACCCGTTTCCCTAATCCACTCTCAACCCAATCGCGACACGATTCAACAATCTGAGGATCGGTTGCCTCGCCAGGGATCACCTCTACCAACGGCATGGCTCGTGGAGGATTGAAGAAGTGAACTCCCAGGAAGCGGCGACAGAACGAGTCGCTGCGGCCTTCGCAAAGACTGGCGATGGGCAGTCCGGAGGTATTGGTGCTCACGACTGCATCTGGATGGACCTGTGCTTCGATAAGATCCAAAACTGACCGCTTAATGGTCAGATCCTCGACGACGGCTTCGATGACCCATTCGGCACAGGCCAGAGCGCGGCCCGCATCGTGCAGGGCACCCGGCTGGATATTCTGGGTATCTGTGCTGCGGAACAGGGGCGCAGGTCGCATACCTGGCAGATCGACCATGGCCTGGCGAGCCAGGCTCGCGGGATCTTCGGCCGTTCCCAGATCGAGAAGGTGGACTTTTAGACCTGCATTGACCAGCAAGGCAGCAATCTGCCGCCCCATAACACCCGCTCCAAATACAACACCGGCCCTCGGTAGGATCGCTGGCTGGCGAGCTGAGGTTGTCATTCCACCGAGACGACGGGCGCGTTGATGAGCAGGACCTCACCCAGATCGATGACGTTGTCTTCGCGATCGTTGTCCTGGGCGCTGGTAACGGATGTGACGCGGTCGAAGACATCGAGTTTGAACAGTCGCAGTGCCCATACGGGACCGTAGCCCTCTTCTGCGGGCAAACGCGTCACGACGTTGTGTGTGGCCCCCAGGGGGTCAACGGCGAATCCATCCAGAACATCTCGATCATTCTCTAGAAAAGCGTACATCACCGATACCGAGATTTCGGTGCCGGAGAAATCGACTGCCGCATCACTGTCTGGATTCTCGAACAACAGATACCTCACAACCTGGTCACGATACCATCCATCCATGAGCCCCGTCGCATCGAGTGGATCGAAACGCTTCAACGCTGTGGAGCCATCAGGGACCATGACACAGTTCACCAGATCTTCAGTGTGTGTCGTGTCAAAACCAGACGCAAGAATCTGTTCGAGAGATGTGATCGAATTGGCACGGTAATCGAGATCGCTTACATACACCTCGACCACGAGTCTCAAGTCGTTGTAGCCCTCATCCCCTGGGATCTCATCAAAGACTGGCAGCTGTGCAGGAATGTCATCCCCACGGCGATCGAGCAGCTTGTAGATCTTGCCAGGTGTCTTCGATCGGACATCAAAGTGATAGAACTCGACGGTCTCTTCATTCGGCCCCAGGGCCCGATGCAGAAACAGCTCGTCAAAATCGATCGGCTCATTGGCTTCGGGCAGACTGGGCGTCAGAGATCGGACAAAAAACACGGCGGCGGAATCGCTGAAGCGATCGACTGAAACGATGCGAACGAAATCTGGAAAGTTCGCGATCACATCAACAGCCCCTGTTTCGACGGGCAATGTGACGCGTGCAATAAGATCATTGCGGATGTCGGTCTGCAATGTCACAGAGACCAACACCTGTCCGTCTCCATCCAGACCGGCCATCACCAGTTCGACACCTGTACCTGTCGGGATTCCTTTGATCTGCTCCTGCAGATCACCATCCACATCGTACTCAAGCGTCATCGTCGTGTCCCCGGCGACAACCACAGCGACTCTAAGATTGACGATCTCAGGTGGAAGCCGTGAGGTCAACTCGAGACTCCCCGTCAGACGGGTCAACGTCAGGCGAACCGCCTGCGGTACATTCGCACCAATGTCGAGGGTATCAACGGCTGAGAATGTGCGGATATGATTGACGTCAAAAACTTCAACCAAAAAACGCCTCGCACTACCCACGGCGAGTCCCTGCACAAGTCCACGTGCCTGGGTGCCCACAAGATTCATCGTACCAGTGACGGTGTCCGCCATATCGGCAGCCGTCACCGCATAGCGAATCTTTGCCAGCAGACCTCCTACCGCTTTTACATCACTTGGCAACTCAGCGATCAGCTCAATCCCGTCATCGCCGCCCTCCAATAGAGGGTCATCGGGGTTGTCACGAGTCGGTGAACTGCAGCCCAGTAGAAGTGTGACGAGGCTCAGACCTAGCAGAAGACGCGGTTTCAACGAGATCCTTTATCCCGTGGCGATGTCGCGACCAAAGAGGAAGAGCTGGTCAGGATCGGGTGCCACATCTCGCGACGGTTCTGCCGGGATGTCACCTTCGTGATGCAGGGCGAGCCATGCATCGATCTGGCTACGTCGGAAGCGAATGAGTTTTCCAAGGCGGAAGTGTGGAATCTCACTGCGGCCGACCATGCGGCGCACGGTGGAAACCGAACAACTGAGATATCGGGCCGCAGCTACGGCTGTCATCAGTCCTTCTCGAGGCATGATGCTGATCCGATCGCGAGGATGGGGAGAGTCAGATGGTCACGGTACGACGAAGTGTAAAGAAATTGTTCTCCGTCTCCTGAATGGTCAGTTCTAAATCGTAGTCGATTCCCCGTCCGGGAAACAGCTTTGCGAGACGCTCCACCGCCTCATTCATACAGTAGTGGGTCACATTCTCAACACTCGGATTGCTACCCGGCATGACGACGACACCCTCTGGTTCGAACAATCCGGAATCGAGGAATGTCGTATCCTGCGCGGACACAAGCATTCGATGGTCCAATTCCTTGAAAATGTCTTTTAGGGCACCGAAGTCTACGGACATGTCCAGTTCATCTCGCGGAAACGCCTCGGCACGAACGATGAATGTACCCCGCCACGTATGCCCATGTACCCAAGCGCACTTTCCCTCGTATCCCAATTGGCGATGGGCCGCGTGGAAACGGCCTTTGGCAAGGATCTGCTCCATGATTCACACTCTCTTCAGTATTTCGGCAGCGGTGGGTGGATTCTTTCCCATTTGTCGCTCAAATCGAATACGTACAAGCCAAACGAAGAGGGAAATCACGACAGACGCGAGAATGATAAAGTAAAGCCCTTGGCCAACGATCTGAATCGCTTCATTGACGGAGATCGTTGTGAGTATGACGATGAGCACAAAGGCACCAATCATTGCGGCCGTCAGTGATCTCAGAACCTGCTGACATGCAGAAATACTGCGCGTGTGATCGACTGAGGATAGCGGCGGCTCTTCTACGATCGGACGAGCCAACTTACGGCGGGACTTGCTCTTGCTCACACGGGCCTCATAGTAGGGTAGAGATCACAGATCGCGCCTGCTGGCGTGCCCAGTCATCTGCTGCCATGATCAGGTCGAGGTCGTCGGCCTCCTGGCGGCTGTGGTCGGCCACGACGCGTTCATTGATCTGATGAATGTCGAGGAAGCCGATCTCGCCCGCCAGAAATGCCGCAACAGCCTCCTCGTTGGCTGCGCTCAACGCCGCCGGCACGGTCCCCCCTGCACGCCCTGCCTGATAACACAGGGCGAGTCCCGGAAATTCTGCCAGATCTGGCGCTTCAAAATGTAGACAACCAACCTCGGCGAGATTCAGCGGCGCCAGAGGGCCCGGCATGCGACCAGGTTCGGTGAGCGCATACTGGATCGGCAACGCCATATCGGTGCGTCCCATGTGGGCGAGCATCGCCCCATCGATGAATTCGACCATCGCATGGACGATTGACTCGCGATGCAGGACGACATCGACGGCATCCACATGCACCGAAAAGAGCCACGCAGCCTCAATGACCTCGAAGCCCTTGTTCATCAAGGTCGCCGAATCGATGGTGATTTTGGGCCCCATCGACCATGTGGGGTGATGCAACGCCTGCTCTGGGGTCACTTGTTTGAGCTCACGACGCTCACGACCACGAAAGGCACCACCGGAGGCCGTCAGAATCAGGCGCGAAACGTCCTCGATCCGTTCACCCCGAAGGCATTGCCACATAGCACTGGGTTCGCTGTCAACGGGCAACAGACGAGCGCCTCCTTGCCTGGCGCGCTCGAGAACGAGGCCTCCCGCTATCACGAGGGGTTCCTTGTTTGCCATCGCCACGTCACGACCTGCGTCGAGAGCAGCAAGCGTCGGCATCAAGCCGACAGCTCCCACGAGTCCGTTGACGACAACCTCGACGCCGTCTCGCAGAACCAACTCGTGTAGTCCTGACTCGCCACAAAGCACTTCGCATTCGGGAAGCTCAGCCTTAACCCGCTCAACAGCTGCGGACTCGGCGACACACACGACCTCGGGGCGCCACCGGCGGGCATGCTTGATGAGCCCTTCGACGCGCGTTCCGGCACTGAGTCCGACAACACGAATGTCGTGATCTGCCTGCCCCTCAAGCCCCTCCAGGACACTGAACGTCGTCTCGCCGATCGACCCCGTGCAGCCGAGGATGACAATCCCCCTGCCGTCGGGAGCGGAGCGTGGCCTATTGTCAGAGGAGGGTGGACCTGGTGATGCGGACATCAGAGGGTCTTCAAGGCCTCCAGATCGAGGCGCAGTGTTTGGTGCGTGCTCACCTGGGTAGGCAGCGCTCCGTCTAGGCGTACCGCATCGACGGGACACGCCTCAACGCACAATCCGCACTGCACACAGCGCGCAAGATCAACGTCAAAGGTCTGCGCCATGCGCTCACTTGACGTGATTTCATGGGCAGGGCGGGGACCCGCCACGATGTGAATACAGTGACTTGGGCAGGTTGCTGCACACAAAGCACACGCCGTACAGTGGACATCCCCTGCGTCGTTCAGCGTCAGGCGAGGTCGACCAAGACGAGCGACAGCCGGTTTAAGCTTTACACGTGGGCGCAGCAGTCGCGCAACGGTTCGCCAGATCGCCATGCCTTATCGTCCGTTTCGATCCCCATTGCCCGACGAGCCATTGCGCCCCTCCGGCACAGGCCCCCGACGACCTCGCGCAGTCCCCTGACCGCGTTGCGGACGGGAACGATGCGTTGGACCGGTATAGCGCACGGCGCGGGTCTCGCGTACGACCATCACCTTCACCTCCCCAGCAAAGGTCAGTTCATTGCGCACGCGTTCGGCGATGTCGAAGGCGAGGATTTCAGCATCATCGTCGCTAATGCGGTCGCCACGGACCATGACCCGAATTTCTCGACCTGCGTTAATCGCAAAGACATCCTTCACGCCTTCGAAGGAGTTGGCGATCTCCGTCAACTTCATGATCCTGTGAGCGTACCCTTCGGGATTTTCGCGCCGGCCTCCTGGACGAATCGAGGAGATGGCGTCCGCCGCCTTCACGAGAAAGCAGATGGGATCGAGGCGCTCGTGATCTTCGTGATGCTCAGCGATTACTTCCATCACCACAGGGTGCTCCTGAAACCTCTCTGCCAACTCGATGCCCAATTCGATGTGCGTCCCCTCCTGCTCACGCGAGATCGTCTTGCCAATATCGTGCAAAAGGCCCGCCCGACGTGCGAGTTGAACATCAACACCGATATCCGCCGCCATCAATCCCGTCAGCTGCGAGACTTCGAGACAGTGCTGTAGTTGATTCTGCCCATAGCTGGAGCGGAATTTCAATCTTCCGAGGGAGGCAGGAAGCTCCGGATGGTACTCCGTGGCGCCGATCTCGCTGAGCGCTCGACGACCGGCGTCTTCCATTTCCGTATCGAGCTCGATCTTGGCGGTGGCAACGACAGACTCGATGTGAGCCGGTGTAAACCCGCCGTCCTTGATCAATCGTGCCATCGCTTTGGCTGCGACCTCGCGCTTAAGGGGGTCGAAGGACGACAACAGCACCGTATCTGGCGTATCATCCACAATGACCTTCACACCCGTGGCATTTTCGAAGGTGCGAACATTGCGCCCCTCTTTACCGATAATTCGACTCTTCAGATTATCACTTGGCAGGGTCACCGTCGACGTGGCCGCCTGCTCCGCTTCTTCAACCGCGCAGCGCTGGATCGCCTGAGCGACGATCTGGCGAGCCTCACGATCGGCCTCTTCCTTGGCCCGCGTGCGCTCGGCGCGAATTAGCGCTGCGGCTCGTCCGCGGACATCGCCGGCAAGGTGTTCGAGGAGCTGTTCCTTGGCTTCTTCTTCAGTGAGGTTGGCGACCAACTCGACGCGCTCTCGCAACTCGGTCTTCACCTTCTCCAGCTCAAGCTCCGTATCGCGGATCACACGTTCGCGGGAACTGAGCCGACGCTCTTGGTTCTTTAGGCGATCCCATTCTTTCTGCAGTTCATCGCGCTGGTTGTCGAGATCGCGCTCGCGAATACCCAGATCTTTGTCTTTGCCGGCGAGCTGCTCGAGTCTCTCTTCTGCTTCTCGCTCAAGGGTGGCCTTCGCCTGATACCAACCATCCTTCTCTTCGAGGAAGGTGATCCGCTGCGAACGATCCTCTTCTTCGAGCCGCCGGCGGGCGCGCTCTTCGGCGTCTTTCTCAAGACGCTGCTGCGTACTCTTTCTCAGATACTGACTGATGAAATACCCAAGGCCGACACCAACCAACGACAACCCTAGGCCGCCGGAAACAGCAACCCAGAGGTCGGCACCTGCCCAAATAGATGTGGTCATCGATTCCATGGTTCACCCCTGTGTCAGGACGTGCCTGTCGTTCGACAAGATACCACTTCTACGTCTCATCGTGCGCACTACGCTGATCTGTCAGGTCTACGGGCGATGGCGAGAGCTTCATCGATCATCTGCCGTCGCGCATCCGCATCTGCCCACCGCTGCTGCACCTGAGGCGACAGTTCATCGATGGGATCAAGGTAGAGGAACTGTTGCCCGGGTCGCACAACCGGACTATCGAACACGGCGACTCCCGTGGTGCGATCATAGTGTTCGTGGCCATGCACGTGCCGTTTGCCGCCGCCACCCATGGTATCGAGAATGAAGGTTGGCATGTGATAGCCGGCCGTTGCGCCGCGCACCTGTTTCTCCAGATGAATGGCAGTCTGCAAGCTGGTGCGCAATTCTTCCACACCACGAACCATATCGTGGACGAACACATAGTAGGGTTGCACACTCACATAACCGAGACGACGAACCAGGCACCGCATGGCTTGGACATCATCATTCACACCACGCTGAAGCACCGATTGATTGCGTACGGTCACGCCCGCTTCGACAAGTCGGTTCATCGCTTGATGCGTGACCTGCGTTATCTCATTCGGATGATTGAAGTGAGTATGAACAGCGACCAACTTGTGACGACGCCTCCCCTCCTCAACAACCCCCGTCACCGCTGAAAGCCAAGCGTCATCGGTCAGCAGTTTCTGCGGCATCACCGCAGGGCCCTTGGTGGCAAAGCGGAAGCGTCTGATATGATCGATGTCGAGCAATGTATTGCCTAGATAGCTGATCTGCTCAGGACGAAGGTTGTACATATCGCCGCCACTGACGACGATATCCTCCAACTCTTCGTGCTCACGAATGTAGTCGAAGATGCGCTCCCATCGGTCGCTACTGGCACCGAAATGCACCTTCTCAACATCCTCCGTATCCAGCCCAACGGAGTACGATCGAGTACAGAACCGGCAATAGACGGGGCACGTATCGAGAGCCAGGAACAGTGCCCGGTCGTGGTAGCGGTGAGTCAGCCCTTCAACGGGTGAATCGCCCTGCTCGTTGAGTGAATCCAGCGCCAGTTCGGGATGATCCGGCCTAAGTCTGGAGGCGAGCGGTAGGAACTGGGTTCGAAGGGGGTCGGTCTCTGGTGCATCCCAATCGATAAGCGACAGGATATACGGCGAGATCCGCACACTCATCGTGGAATGCATCGTGCCCGCCTCAGCATCCTTGCAGAATGCGTCGCTGACGCGAGGACCGAGCACATCGCGCAACTTGCGGATACTCGTTACGCAATTTCGACTTTGAAATCGGTGGTCGTGAAACTCCGCCGCCGTCAGATCCGCATAGGCGGGAATGGCACGCCAGAACTCGTCATCGCGAAGCTGGCGGTGCGTATCGTCGAGCCGAGCCGGGGCCATGGTGAGGTCCTCGGCCGGCTCAGTACATCGCCCAACGCGGCCGTCACTCGACGCTCCAGCATCGGACAGGTCAGCACATCCCTGCTGTGAGCCATGGATGGTCATGAAAACTCCCGCACGTAAGTAGTAGGACTTTTGTCATCCACAGGTCGCAGATCCTGCAAGCCAAAAAGCTTCAGGATCTGCGCACACGGGGTGATGTTGAATCGCGACGGGAGTCGCTTACGTCGCTTCGGCGAAGCGACGATTGATCTCATTCCAGTTCAAGGTCTGCGTGATCGCCGCGAGATAATCAGGACGACGATTCTGGTAATTCAGATAGTAGGCGTGCTCCCACACGTCAATGGCGATGAGCGGTGTGCCGTCACCCGTCATCAAAGGACTATCCTGATTGGCGGTGCTGATGATATCGAGCTTACCGTCCTTCACAACGCACCAGGCCCAGCCACTGCCAAAACGAGTCATCCCCGCTTTAATGAGCGCCTCGTGGGCAGCCTCTTTTGAACCAAATGCCGCCTCTGAAGCTGCGACGACTTCGGCAGAAGGTTCACCACCATCGCCTTCGGGAGCCAGGAGCTGCCAGAACAGGCTGTGGTTGGCGTGACCACCGCCGTTGTTGCGGACAGCCGTGCGAATGTCCTCGGGGATCGCGTCGAGATCGGAGATCAGATCTTCAATGCTCTTGCTGGCGAGGTCGTCGTGCCCCTCAAGGGCCGCATTCAGGTTGGTCACATAGGCATTGTGATGCTTGCTGTGATGGATCTCCATCGTGCGCGCGTCAACGGTCGACGCAAGCGCATCGTAGGCATAGGGCAGATCAGGCAGGGCGTAAGCCATGGCGGGTGGGTCCTTTCAACAACGGGGTGGGTGATGTGCGTGTGATGTGGTGTTGTAGTCGTCGAGGGCAGCACGAATTGCATCTTCTGCCAGCACGGAACAGTGAGTCTTCATTGGTGGCAGCCCACCGAGTGCGTCAACGACATCCTGTCGGCGCAAATTCGCCAACTTGGCAACGGACATTCCTTGAATCATTTCGGTCAGACAGGACCCGGCGGCGATGGCTGCAGCGCAGCCAAAGGTCTTGAATCGAGCCTGCGAAACATGATCGTCATCGATCTGTAGATAGAGATGTAGCACGTCACCGCAAGCAGAGTTCTGCGCCTGGCCGACAGCATTTGCTGTAGGTAGCGTTCCCACGTTGCGCGGATGATTATAATGATCGAGAACCGTGTCGTTGTAGGCGGACAGGTCGCGCACCCTTTTCCGTGCCGGCCCTAAGTAAAACTGGCCGCTCAGAAGTGATCGTGACAGGCTAAAATCATCGGGTTTGAACGGGCGCGAATATACTCAGGTCGCAGAGGGCTGTCAAGATGAGGTCAGGGGCCGGAAGTCCCTTGAATACAGGAACTTACCCACTCAAGGCAGGACTCTGGCATGATGCCATAATGGCAGCGGTATCTTCGATCAGCAGCTTCTGCTGTGGTCGATGCGGTCGCAACTACTGAAATGTGTGGTCGGCCGTAGCGACACTGATCCCATTGCGGCCCATATCTCGCAGACGTAGCACGGAGTCTTCGCGACCGTCGTCAACCAGATCCCACAGAATAACTCCACATCGTCGTATAAACACGTGTAGCCTCCCTCAGGCTTTCAGATCGATCGTTCCACCATCGCCACTCCAATGCTGCGAAGCCATTTGTGCGATCTCCCACATCAGATGATCGCCTGCAATGCTCTGGGCAACCGCTTTCAGGCGCTCAGCTTCATCATCTGCAAGCAACCCAAAGCTCGACATCATCGACAGATGCATGAGCATCCCCGTCTGCAACAGGGTCCGATTCATCTCTCCCAGGCTGGTGCTGCCGGCCTGCTCGAAGGCCTGAAGAATGCCGGAGTACAATTCAGCCAGTTCGCCGTCGAGGTCAGCCTCGACGCGATATCTCTTTTCCATGGACCGTTCACTTGCTCGTTGATATAGGTTGTATCGCGTCGCCCAAGTAGATCCGCCCAGGCACGCTGCGTCAAGGGGCTCTAAAAAAGCCCCGTCCCAGACGACTCGGCTGGGACGGAACTCTTTAACGAGTGCGAGTCTAAGGTGAGGTTAGAAGATCCCCAGCAAATGCTTTGTCATCATATCCACGTACAGACCACCGACCCCAGACCACCGATGCGATAGCGATACTGCGTAGGCATTTGCCCCTTGGCCGTTACACCACGAAGACGCAGATCATCGAGGCGCAGACTGGCTATGACCCCATCATCGATCTGCGGATTGGCTTCGAAACTCTGTTCTCCAGCGATGATCGCTCGAGGTGACCGATCGCCTGTTGGCGCAGGACGCCCCGCCTGCGGCCTTTGCGAGCATAGAGCAAGGCCAATTGATAACGCGCCTCTAACCAACCCGCAGCGGAGGCGGTCTCGAGGTCCTCGATTCCTTCCGACTCATGTCCATCCCGAAGATGGCGCAGGCCTTCGTGCAGCATGATCTCCGGAGTCGCGGTGTCTCCCACGGGCTCTTACGTACGCGACAGAAGACGCCAACCGGCCAAAATCAATCCACCGACGACGGCGATCGATAGGATGGTGATCAGGAAACCGAACACAATTTTCGCGGCAAATATTACACCTACGGTGAGTAGAATACCTCCAAGTATCTTTACCAACATATCAGTCCCCTTCACACGTTTTCGGCGGAACCCACTGCGCTACGCCGTGATTCCTGTTCCCAATGATCCAGCTTCTCGCTGAGGGCGAGCATGACGTCCTGCGTATCGGTCCATCGTCGTTCTACATGTGCCAGTCGCTCCAAGACTTCATCGATCCGGTCGGCACCGGCATGCTCAGTTCGAGCATTCAGTCTCTTCACCAGTACCTTTAGCAAAAACAATGGATACAACTAACAAAAATAATGGATACAATCCCACTGCAGCAGGACGGCGAGTGCTGCCGTCGGATCCATCATAGCGAACTGTCCAAGGCCGTCGCCGTTGCCTGAGTCGGACGCTCGTCGAGTCCTCCTTCGACCGTCTCCTGCTCAGAGTCACCGTCAGCACATCGCCCGTGAAAATAGTACATGGCGGAGGCAACGATGATGACCGTCTCCAGCCCTGAAAGAAACCCGCCAGGGTGCTCTGCGTTGAGGGCTACGATACCGAGGATGCCACCCCAAAGCCACGGAGTCGGCTAACGGGAAATCTGTGGAATGGCCTCAGGCGATCCTTCAGAGCACGATGACGAGCCATCCATGTGTCCTGTCGGGTCCGCGCCTCCTCAAGTTTGCCCTTGAGCTCACGCAACTGATCGCGCAACTGCTGCGCAGTGCGTTTGCTTTCTTCCATGGCGGGCGCCAGATCCTGGGATGCGCACTCGAAAATAACTTGTCTTGCCAATACGCGCCGAGCCAGGTCATCCTCGCCAGCGCCAACCGCTCGCACGGCCTTGCGTTCCCACTCTGTGGCTTGCTTTGCCTGCTCGTGACACCGTCGCTCGAGCCGCTTCTGGTTGGCCACCGCCGTCCCCACAGAAGCAGTCTCTTTGTTGACGGCTTCTTCCATTTCGCGAATCATCTGGCGGATGAGTTTCTCCGGATCCTCGGCCCGATCAAGCGCCTCGTTGAGATTGGATCGAAGAATGTCGGCCATCCGCGAGAACATTCCCTTTGCCATTTTTAAGTCTCCCTCGTCTTCCACGTCCGATCTGTCACCGGCGATTCACCGGACATCCATCGGCACGTTCTGGGCTGACGGCTCGTCTGCTTACGAGCGTGACGCCAAAGGTAACCAGGCGATGCGTCATCCTCCAGCGTTGTCAGCATCGGTCGTCTCTATGCAAGGACGATAACAGTGGCGAAATGGATCAATTCGATTCATGCAATACGTTCTCTTTCAACAAGTTAAAGACATTTCCTGAAGTCTTCTTTCGATCCATCCGCCGAAGGCATTTGGCGGAGGACGCCCGTCTGCTCCGATCATTATGGCGGAAACCGCCACTGCGCGAAGGAATGAGTCTGGTCAGGTGGGTGGCAACAGCCCGGCCGATCTCCATCATTCCATCATCGCCTGGATGAATGAGATCGGCACTCAATCCCTGCGGATCAGATATCCGGCGCGATCGGCGAAATCATCAGCCAAGAATTCTGCACCGATCATATTCCCACACTCAGACAGAGTGAGGCGACATCCCAGTCATCGCGCTCGACGATATGATCCGCGATGGTGGCCTCACAGTAGGCTGAACCTCCCACACCAAGATTGAACCGGTCAGCTTGTAAATGATGCGCTCACGCGTCGAAAAACCACCCCACCAGGCGATCGCCTCAGCAGACCCTTCACCGCCGGGGCTGGACAAGGTGATGATGACGGGGGACAGAGGTAGCGGCGACGTTGTGGAAGTCGATTCCTGCGTGAATCATCCTCTTTTGGTTCCTATGAAGTGGCTCGCAGCGAGGCTGAGCGCCTATATTGCGCTTATGCTTATCACTGGACTCGTCGTCTACCTACTCATCATGCTGGCCATCGGCCTCTACGCCAGTCGACGCGTCGAAAATTCAGCTGACTTTGTCGTCGCCGGTCGCCGCCTGGGTATCTGGCTCTCTACAGGCACCCTCGCCGCCACCTGGTTCGGTGGCGGTCTATGCATCGGTGCCGCAAGTGCAGCCTACTCCGGCGGATTTCTCGCCGTCATCGCCGACCCTTTTGGTGCCGCCCTCTGCCTGTTTCTGGCTGGGCTTTTCTACGTTCGAGCCCTGCGGCGCACAGGTGTGATGACGATAGCCTCGTTCTTTACCCGTCGCTTCAGCAAATCGTCGGGCTTGCTGGCCAGCATCTGCACGATCCCCGCCTACGTCGGCTGGGTCGCTGCACTCATGGTCGCCTTCGGCCGCATTTTGCAGTCAGTCGCTGGGGTCGAGCCCGTTACGGCGATCTGGATGGGTGCCGGTGTTGTCCTCCTCTACACCTTCGCCGGTGGAATGTGGGCGGTTACGCTCACCGACTGTGTCCAACTGACGATCCTCATCGTCGGTATGATTGTGCTGACGCCGATCCTGTTGGCGGATATGGGAGGTTGGTCCGCCATTGCCGCTCAGATCCCAACGGAACGTTTCCATCTGTATCCCCACGATGCAGACGCCACTACGTGGATCGGCTATGCCCGAGACTGGCTCGTCATCGGTCTGGGGAACCTGGCTGGGCAGGACCTGATCCAGCGAACATTGTCGAGTCGCGATGACAAGATCGCTGTGCGCAGCGCCTACTATGCGGGGCTCATCTACGTGACCATCGGTTTTCTCCCTGTCCTGCTGGGGATGGCTGGGGCGGTAGTGCTCCCGAACCTGGCAGACCCCGATATGGTGATGATGGCACTGGCACAGAAGTATCTACCCACAGCAGCACTAGTCCTCTTCTGCGGTGCCCTCGTATCCGCTCTGCTGTCGAGTGCCGACTCCGCTCTGCTCGCGCCTGCTTCCGTGGTCGGCTGGGATATGCTGCGGCATCTGCGCCCAGACGCTGATGAACGCACTTGCCTGCTCGTGTCACGAGTTGCTGTGATCGTGTTTGGCTTGCTGGCCCTGGTCCTGGCCTTGCATCGAAGTAGTGTCTATGACCTGATGGTGGACTCCTGGTCCGTGCTTCTGGCAACACTCTTTGTTCCTCTTACGGCGGGAATCTGGTGGTCTCGAGCGAATGCGGCAGGCTCCCTGGCATCGATTCTTGTGGGCGGTTGCGCCTGGCTCGTGCTAATGCAGACCACCAACACCTGGCCGCCTGATCTTCTGGCGGTCCCCTTTGCTCTTGTCGCACTCGTCACGGTTTCGATCGCGACTGGCTCAAGGCAACCACCCATCCCACTGGCCGACGACTCCGGTCAGCAGATCACGGGAATCGAGCGTCTCGGCATCTGAGCTTTTGCGGGAACCGCCACACCACCCCGTTATTCTAAACAGATCACCTTCTGGCCTCAGGCCGTACACCTTTCACTTCGGGACGAATTTTGTGAAAGAACATCTCATGGAGAGTGCCTCGCCTGCGCGCGCACCTTTCAACGTCAAGATTTTATCTCTGCTACTGCTGACGGCCATCGTCGGCTGCGGCGAGCCCGAGCCTGTCATCGAAAGTTCAGATGGCAGCACGATGATTCTGATTCCAGCTGGAACGTTTCCTCGTGGTGGTACCGAAGAGGAAGTGAGCGAGGTGCGAGATCGCCGCTTGCTCACCTATCTCGCGGAGCGCCCCGTCTCCGACATTACGCTCACCGCATTCTACATTGACCAGCTGGAAGTGACCTACGCACAGTATGCTGACTTTCTGAAGTCTGCCGGCACCCAAGATCGCTGGGATCATGAAGACCAGCCGGACAACACCGATCACAAGCAACGACATATCACCGACGACATGAGAGAGGTGGACAAGCCGGCAACCGGCCTAAACTGGTTCGACGCATACACATACTGCGCCTGGGCGGACAAGCGCCTACCGAGCGAAGCCGAGTGGGAATACGCCGCCCGCGGCTCAGACTATCGGATCTATCCCTGGGGTGATCACTCACCCCTTCACGATGGTATCTATTTCGCCAATTTCCGTCCCAAGACCAGCGCAAATGCGGACGGACACAAGAACACGGCGCCCGTAGGCACTTTCCCAGACGGTGTCAGCCCCTTTGGTATTCTTGACATGGCAGGTAATGCGGAGGAGTGGGTTCAGGATTGGTACGACTATCGCTACTTTTCAGCGTCCAGGAATGCGACGGATCCGACGGGCCCCGCTAGCGGCGAACATAGAGTGATCAAGGGAGGCTCCTTCGGTACAGCCTCTTATGAAGTGCGTATTGCCCAGCGATTTAAAGGCAAACCCCACAACAAGGGCCCACGTATCGGTTTTCGTTGTGCTCGTGACATCTGAGATACGGCCCCCATTGACACGAAAGGTGCGGGTGGGATTGTTTTCCAGGTGAGGTGCTGATGATTATGTCGAGTGAAAAGAGCTCCAGAATACCCCAGCCAATGAGTTCCAAGAAGCCAGTCTCCAAGAAGAGAGCGTGACAATGAAGATGTTTATCGGCGGTGAATGGGCGGACAAAGACGACAAACTGGACGTATTAAATCCTTTCGACGGTAGTGTCGTCGATACTGTGCCCAAGGCGACACCTGAGGATGTCGCCCGAGCGGTGGCCACCGCCGAACAGGGCGCCGCGATCATGCGTGATATGCCGGCATACGAGCGCTACCAGATCCTGCACAAAGCTTCGCGGATCATGGAGGAGCGCCTCGACGATCTGGGGCGAACGATCACTCTCGAGGAAGGTAAGATTCTGCCAGAGAGCCTTGGTGAGGCGGCGCGCTCACTCGAAACGATCACCCTTTCTGCCGAAGAGGCCAAACGGCTCACGGGCGAGACGCTTGGGCTGGATGGCGCCTCGAATGGCGCCGGCAAGTTTGGTTTTACCCTGCGCATCCCCGTCGGTATTGTGGCAGCGATTACCCCTTTCAACTTTCCCCTGAATCTCGTCTGTCACAAAGTCGGGCCCGCTCTAGCTGCTGGGAACGCCGTCATCATCAAACCCGCTTCGGACACGCCCCTGTCGGCTCTCAAACTGACAGAAATCCTGCTTGAAGCCGGTGTTCCTCCACAGGCGATCCAGTGTATCACCGGATCAGGAGCGCTGATCGGCAATGCCCTGGCAACGGATCCCCGCATTCGCAAGATCTCCTTCACGGGGAGTCGCGACGTGGGTGAGCACATTTGCAAGTCAGCGGGTATCAAGAAGGTCACGATGGAGTTGGGATCGAATTCTCCTGTGATCGTGATGGATGACGCAGATCTGGAAAAGGTCGTAACCGGAACTGCCACGTCGGGCTTTGCCAATGCCGGGCAGGTTTGCATCTCCGCTCAGCGGCTGCTGGTAGAAAAGGCCGTGTATACCGATTTCATCGACGCCCTGAAGACCAAGGTAGAGGGTCTTACCACAGGCAATCCCCTCAATGATGGGATTGGTATGGGTCCGATGATCCGCGAGTCAGACGCGATTCGTGTCAATCAGTGGATCGGTCAGGCCGTCGACGGTGGTGCCCGATTGGTTACAGGTGGCGAACGGGTTGGAACGATGCATCAACCAACGGTCGTTGCCGATGTTGATCCGGGAATGCGCATCTCTTGTGACGAAATCTTCGGCCCTGCCGTGGCTGTGACACCGGTCGATGACATCGACCAGGCGATCGAACTGGCCAATGCGACAAACTATGGACTCAGTGCTTCCATCTTCACCGAAAGTATCGACAGGGCCCTGAAATTTGCCAAGCACGTGCATTCAGGAAACCTGCACATCAACTGGGGCACCCAGTGGCGTGCAGACATGATGCCCTATGGCGGTGTAAAGGACTCAGGCATGGGCAAAGAAGGCCCTAAGTATGCTATTGAGGAGATGACGGAAACGAAGATGGTTGTCTTTCACTAGCAGCAAGACATACAAAGCCAACAGAAAGGGGCGACTCTCTTGCGAGAGCCGCCCCTTTTCTTTTCTACCGTGCCGCGATGCAGATCGCGATCACGGGTTACCTGTTGCGCACGGAATCGACGAAGGCTTCGCGAATCTTGCGGGTCAACGGGCCGGGCTCGCCCCCGCTGATCACGGCATCGTTGATGGCAATTACGGGCATGGCCTCGGTTGTCGTTCCCGCGAGAAACACCTCATCCGCCGCCAGGTAATCCGCAAGGGTCGAGTTTTTTTCCTCGAGGGGGATACCCAACTCATCAATGATCTCACACAGCACACTGCGAGTGATCGAAGGCAGAATGCGAGAACTGGGAGGCGTCGTGCAAACGACACCATCTTGCACAAGAAATGAGCTCGTCGAAGATCCCTCCGTCACGTAACCTTCCTCGTCGACCAGCAGCGCTTCGTACGCCTTCGCTTCATGAGCCAATTGCTTGGCGAGAATATTCGGCAGCAAAGCGATCGATTTGATGTCGCAGCGCTTCCAGCGCAGGTCCGGTGTCGAAATCACCTGAACGCCGGAGGCGTGCAATTGTGGATCCGGTCGCCTCAGTTGTTTCACCGTCATGACCACCGTCGGCCGCGGCGGCTGCGCGGGAAATTCGTGATGACGGGGCGCGACGCCGCGTGTGATCTGTATGTAAACGAGGGCCTCGTCAAACCCGGAACGCTTGATACCCTCTTCTATGAGGGGTGGCATAGAGGACACATCGTGGTCAATGCGGATCTCAGAAAGCGAACGCTGTAAACGCTGCATGTGCTCCTCAATGGCGAAGGGGCGACCACGATAGGTCGCCACGACTTCGTACACGCCATCGGCAAATTGGAACCCTCGGTCCTCAATGGGAATCATCGCTTCTCCCAGAGGCATGAAATCACCATTGACGTAGGCGATTTCTTCGCCTGCTGACGTACTCATCAGGCCCCTCCGCCGAAGGCAGTCCACAGAGCGCGATAGTAGCGCATGAGACGCAGCGCATCTTCGCCGGCCGCGGGGATCTCGGCCAGGGTAAATCCGTCATAGTCGCTGGCCTTGAGCAGCTCGAACAATCGCGCCCAGGGATACTCGTTCCATAGCTCCGTAATGTGGACGAGACGAATATCGGGCTCGAGCAGTGCATAGTTTGCGTCGATACGTCCCGACTCATCACGATCCTGCAGATTCGAATTCCAGCAGGCAAAGACATTGTCAGAGGCAGCGTGGTCGAGAATTGTGCGGACATTCGGCGGCTCGCACGTGATGCGGCCGTGCACTTCCAGGCGAATCTCAACACCAAGATCCTTGGCAAAGGCGCCACACTCACGCAGAGCCAGTCCAATCTGCTCGAAGGTCTTAGCGCGCGGCACACCGTCGTCCTCGTGGATTTTGTTAGGCCGGACCTTTATTCCGGGCGCGCCAACATCAGCGGCAAGTTTCACATACTCCTTCGTTCCCTCGATGTTGGCGCGTAATTCGTCAGAGTCTATTGCGTCGTATTCGAAGGCCGATCCAAGACCGACAATTTGCACAGAGCTGTCAGCGAACTTCGCCTTCACATCAGTTCGCGCAGCCTGATCAAGCCCCACCTCCACGCCGTGCGCATGCGACGTACGCAATTCCGCGCCGGTGAAGCCCACTTCGATACAATTGGCAATGAGCGTATCTATATCCCAATCCTTGGCGATCTGATAGGTCACCACACCCAATTCAAACATCCTTCTTCCCTCTTCTTCTCTACTTGCAGATCCGGCAACCCTCAGGCGAGGCCGGCTCCATCGTACACGTCCGTGCGAAAGACATCTTGCTGCTGCTCGAGATACTCCTGCTTCGACATTGCTGGCTCGAAGCCAGCCAAAACCTCACGCGCCTTGCTGGCATCATCAGCCAACAGTTCCACAGCCATCATGGCCAACGTTTTTGCCGGCGCGATATAACCATCGTCGCGATCAGCGATATGCCAATCCTTGCCGTGGACGATGCCACGCGCACCGGTCATATGCGGATGCAGCACCGGCATCATCTGACTCAAATCACCCGCATCTGTCGCCCCACCCGAGTGCGGCAGCTCGTGATAGGCATCCGCACCGAACAACTGCTCCACCGTTGTGCGAAACATGTCGGCGAGCTTCCTATCGTTGTTCAACGGCAAATATCCTGGAACGGTTTCCACTTCGACGGTACAGCCGGACGCAATCGCCGCCCCCTTTAGTGCCCGATCAACCTTTGCTGCAGCATCAAGCATTGCTTGTGTTGTACGGGCTCGTACGTATGTCTCCATCTTCACTTCGGCGGGTACAATGTTGACGATATCACCTGCCTTGGTAAGGATCGGATGAATGCGCACGCAATCTTGATCACGGAAGGTCTCGCGCTGGGCATTGATGGCAGTCAACGCCAAAGTTGCCGCATTCAGGGCATTGATCCCCTGCTCCGGGGCAACACCAGCGTGAGCCGCTTTGCCAACGAATCTCGCCGTCTTGGCCAGAAAGCCGTTGGACGAAGCCGACACGCCTGCTGGTGCTTGCAGCGAATCAGCGGAACCCGTGTGAATCATAATCGCCATATCGATGTCATCGAAGGCACCCAGCTTGACCAACTCTGGTTTGCCTCCCAAGAAGCTAGTTTGACCGTCTCGCACCAGACCGAGGCGATAGTCAATCTCAACATACTCTTCGGCGGGTACCGCAAAGAAGACAACACGGCCACTGATCTGTTTGCCCAGATCAGCAGCAGCTATACCAATGGCGGCACCGGCCATCCCAGCAATCTGCGCATTGTGTCCACATGCATGGGCGGCACCCGTGTGCGCGTCACAACGCGGATGATCGGGCACAATGAGCGCGTCGAGTTCACCCATCAGAGCCACCGTCGGGCCAGGACGACCACTGTCGAAGACCGCTTTGACACCCGTCAAGGCAAGCCCATTCTCGGCAGGCAGACCAGCTGTCTGGAAGACCTCTTCGACCCGGGCTGCGGTCCTGGTCTCTTTAAAACCGAGTTCCGGCTCATCCATGATCGCCTCCCCGAGGCCGACAATGGTGTCGCGCTCTGCGTCGATGGCGTCGCAGACAGCGTTCTTCATCGACTTAGTATTGGTCATGGTTCCTCAATTCGTTGGTAGAATGTCAGTGTTTTCGCCACGGCGAAAGGCGAGTCCGTCGACGATCATGCGCACGATATCGTATTGCGGTGCAAAACCCAAATCTTGCCGAGCTCGTGTGATATCGAATCGATAGTGTGTCGGCATCCCACCGGGCTGCACTTCGAGAATGGGAATCTGCAGTAACTCACTCAGCCGATAGATGGCCTCATCCCATGTGAATGGTTCAGGACCGGCCAACTGGTATATCTGTCCGAAGGAACGCTGCTTCCCCAGTGCACAGTGGCACCCGTGTACGATATCGCGAACATCGGCAACATGCTTCATGAAAGGACGGCCCTCGTCGTCGCATAACAACAACAAGCGCTCCTCCCCCTCCCACAATTCATCCAGCACCGGATTGTTCCGCATCTTGCTCAGGTAGAACTGCGGAAAGTCGATCACCTCGCCTGCCCCCATAACCATCGCAAAGCGCAGAATCGTGACGGGCATCCCCTGCGAACGGGCGTAACTCTGACACATCTGCTCTGTCATCGCCTTAGAGAGAGCATACCATCCCGATGGTCGTACGGGTGTCCTTTCGTCGAGGGGCTGTGTCATGCCTCCAGGGATATACTTTTCGTAAAGCGCATCTGTGCTGGCAACGAGAACTTGCTCGATCCCATGGATTTTGGCTGCCTCAAGCACATGAAAGGTGCCCTTCACATTGATGTCGAGATAATCCTGTTCAGTAAAGGGTCCGCCGCCCTGGAATGCTGCCCCCAAATGATAGATAACCTGCATCCCCGATACGGCGGCGTTTACCTGCTCGGCGTCGGTGAGATTTCCTTCAACAAGTTCAACCCCCAGCCCCTCCAGCTTCTGCGTGCGACGATCACGCCCCCAAACCAATCCTCGTATCCGGTGCCCTTCTTGTACAAGTGTCGCCGCCAGATTCGCCCCAATCCGGCCGGTGATCCCCGTGATAAGGATGTCAGTCACGCGCCACTTCGACTTCCACAAGACCGTCGCCATAGTAACCGATCAGTGCGCGCCGGAAACGATCTGTCGAGCGATTTGGTAAACTTCCGTGAACGACGGCACCGTGAAAGAACAGCACATCCCCAGGGTTCGGCACAGCGAGTTTTGCCCCAACCCCGTCCGGCAGCTGCCGCGTGCAGTTCGCTCATCATGACAAAGTACTTACTTGCGGTCACCATCGCGTCAGTGTCCCGGCGGCATTGAGGATCGGTACGGCACCCAATTTCTTGATAAACATCCATTGCTATCTATCCATTTCCTCTGTGGCCCCGTTGGGGGTCCTAGCCATTCCAACAGCGTTCGGCTTGGCCACTTGCGGCAGATTGGTTCGCCGCGATCGACACGGCGGCCGTCTTGAGGCCTTCTTCATAGTCGCACAGTATGTGTGACCGATCGCCGCTGGCAACGGCTCGGATGAAGGCACCGTCGATATCGTCACCATCGTATGCGGCGGGCATGGCGAGTGCATCCTCAGGTTGAATGATCAGTTCTCGCCCTACGTCTATGCGAGCATCCTCCAACAACACCTGCATGTGATTGAGCCCACCTCCCTGGCGTAGAACGCAGCTTGTGGAAATATATCCCACCGTGCCGCTGGCAAATTCCAGAACGACGATCTGACTGTCGGGCACCGACAGACGGGGGATGCCCTGGGCAACCTGGTGCCCATACCGCGCAAAAACAGTCTCAACATCACCGGCAACCCAGCGCATACAGTCGACCTGATGCGTCGTCTGTTCATGTAGCTGTCCACCCGACTTGCTGTAGTCTCTCCACCAATGTCCCTCTCCTGGCATCCCACCCCAGCGATCGGCACTGAGCATCGCAATCGTTCGTTCATGCAGCAGGTCACGAGCGGTGCGCCAGGGATGCCGATATCGGAGGGTGTAGCCGACACTGGACATCACGCCAGCTGCACGGATCGCCTCCAGGATATGCAGCCCCTGATCCAGTTCGAGCACGACTGGCTTCTCGACGAACAGGTGCAGACCCGCTTCAGCAGCAAGGATCTCTACATCTGCATGAGCAAAAGGCGGCACACATATATAGAGGGCGTCGAGTCCATTGCCCTCTTTGTCGAGCAGTGTTCGGTGATCTGTGTAAACGGCGGTGGCGCCGCAGGATTGTGCAAAGGCACTTGCTCGGGTCTCATCCACATCGCAGACAGCCGCGATCTGTACCAACGGCTCGGCACTGGCCTCGTTGAGATTTGCCAACTGCTTGAGGTGACTGCCGGCGATACCTCCGGTGCCGACAAAGGCCACGCGCACGGACTGGCTCATAGGATTCCTTTCCTCGTCTGTGATGGCCACTTTTTTTCAATTGGGCAACGCCGCAGAGTGCTTGTCGGCATCAAGCACCAGCAATTCTGGGCATCGCAAGAGGCTCTTTGCCCAATTCTGCATGCAGCAGACTCTGTGTCAGCTTGGCTCTAGTCTTCGCCCACTCTGGATCCGCCCAGTGGTTGTCGATTTCCTTTGGATCGCTTGCCAAATCGAACAACTAGCCCTCGTCTCGACCGTAATAGACGGTGAGCTTGTGTCGATCGTCGATGTAGGTGCGTGTATGAATGGTCGTGGGTTCGTGACGATTCTCGACGACGACGTGATCACGTACTGACCCAGCTGCCCCCGTCCATACCGGTGTCTGATCAACACCGCTCATCCCCCAGTCAGCTGTCACGCCGGCGGCACTCAGGATAGCTGGGCGTCATATCCACGAGACTCAACAGGGCGTCGCTCTCGCTTCCTGCTTCGACTCGATCCGGCCAACGCACGAGGAATGGCAATTTTACCAAATCCTCATAGTGAAAGGGACCCTTTGCCGTCATCCCGTGTTGACCAAACAGATGACCATGATCCGTCGTGAACACGACGAGTGTATTGTCTGCCAGCCCCAGCTGCTCAAGATGTGCCAGGATGCGACCGATGTATTCATCCATGAGACTGATCATACCATAGTAGACGGCCAAATTCTGGCGCATCTGATCCGCATCGTGGAGATGCGAATGCATGCCGTGGATGCCAAATCCACTCTCACGCCAGTCGGAGAAATCCGGGTTGGTCTCTTGTGTCATGCGGAAGTGTAGAGGATTCGCATCGTGCTCCCCCTCAACGACCTGGGGCAGCGTCAGCGCGGACGGATCATACATCGTATGCCATGGATCCGGAGCAAGATAAGGAGGATGTGGATCGAAGAAACTAGACCACAGCATGAAAGGCTCCCCCGACTCAGCGAAGCCGTCGAGTTGTCTGTTCGACTCTTCGGCGATCCAGGCATTGTAGTGATATTTTTCCGGAATTTCCCAAAGATGCTTCTGACGATCATTCGTCCCGGTAGGCGGCCGATAGTAGTCACGCCAGTTGTCGCAGCCATTTTCCTCCAGCCAGATCGCATAGTGCTGCCCCACGTGTGCCTCATCCGCGTGGTTGCGCGCCAGTCGGACCGTATCGAATCCGTAGAAGGGCTGATCAAATGATCGCCAGAAGTCGAGATCCTGCAGCGTCGGATAGGATTCCAGCGAGCGATACTGCTCTGTTTCCTGAAGTGGTTGAAAGTGTGCCTTGCCTACAAGCGACGTGTGATATCCCGCCGCCCCCAGCGCTTGTGAGACGGTTGGCACATTCTCCATCAGTTTCGTCCCCAGACTCCAGGCACCATGGTCACTCGGATACAGCCCGGTGATCATCGATGAGCGAGACGGAGTGCAAGTTGGATTCGGACAGTAGGCACGATGACATCTCATACCCTGCGCCGCCAGCTGGTCGAGATGGGGCGTCTTGATCTCGGGATTCGATGCGCCAAGTGTGTCCCAATGCTGCTGGTCACTGGTAATGAAGAGAATATTTGGTCGCCCGCTCCTATTCGTCATCCTGCCTATCCGCTACCTGAGTTATTTGAGCTACCTGAGTAAGGTTGCCGAGATCCCCCCTACAGCGACCAGCCCAATCGCGAGTCGTCTGTAGCTGGCCGAATCCACCCGCCGCTTCAACCACAGTCCCAATGCCACACCGACGACGACACCAGGCACTCCCTTGGCAGTGAGAGTTAATGCGTCACCGCCCAACAACCCTACCTGGCCGAAAACCACGACCATCGATGCATGAAGAAGGAAAAAATAGCCAATGAGATCGGCGCGGAAACCCTTGTGCTCCCAGCGTTGCTTAAGTCCAAGCAGGACAACCGGTGGCCCTGTCATGCCGCTGGCGCCACCGATCAGTCCAGAAAGCAGACCGGCCACCGCCTTGGCGGGTCCTTCCTTCACCAGGGGCTCGCCACGACGCACCAGGAGGATCAATGCGGAGGCGATCGTCGTGCAGCCAATGATAGTCTGAGTGGTGGCTGCCGGCAGCGTGGCAAGACCGTGAACCCCAATGGGCATGCCGATCAGAGCGAAGAGAAGCAGATGCAAGATTCGCCTGGGTGTCATCTCGCGATAACATCCCCAGATCAACACAATGGCAAGCGGATTGGCGCTGATCAGCACGACGGGCACTGCAACAGAGGGAGACACAAGCAGAACGAGGAACGGGATAGCAATCAATGCATAACCAAAGCCCGTCACCGCACTGACACAGGCAGCCGCACCCAGGATCAGATTGAGAAAAAATGTGTTGGGTTCGATAGGCATTGTTGTTCTAAGTTATTCGCGTCCGCCGCCGTTATTCACCCCGAAAGGCACCCGGTCATGCGTATTCGTCAGGTCGATTTGTTTGAAGTCGAGATTCCACCGATAGCACCCATTGCCGAAATCTGGCCGAAGATCTACGACCTTACCCTCGTGAAACTCTCAACCGATGAGGGTCTCGTCGGCTGGGGTGAATGTCAGGGCCGCAAGGCTGATCTTGAGACCCGCTTTCAGTCCTATGCGGGCCAGGATCCCCTCGCCCTCGACGCCTTCGCCCAACCAGACGCCATCAACTGCGCCCTTCTCGACATCGCCGGACAAGCCCGGGGTGTTCCTGTATGGCGCCTGTTCGGTGAACAGGTTCGAGACCGCGTACCGGTTTCATACTGGTCCAGCCCGATGGAACCAGCACAGACGGCGGCCCAGGCCGAAGTCGGTGCCAAAGCGGGTTTTACAAACCACAAACTCAAAGCCCGGCCGGGGAATATCGTTGAGACTGTGCGTCTGATGAAACAAGCAGCGGGCCCGGACTATACGGTGGGCGTCGACCCAAACACGCTCTTTGTGCAACCCTCGGTCGCCGCGCGTCTGGCCAAAGAGCTCGAACCCCTCGGCACGGTCGCCAATTTCGAGGATCCTGTGCTAAAGGACAATCTCGACTGGTACCGACTTCTGCGCGAGAAGACCTGGATTCCAATGGCCCTCCATCTGGGTGCTCCCTCTGGTGTGCTTGCGGCACTGAAGGCTGAGGCCGTGGACCAGATCAACCTCGGCGGCAGCGCAGCACAGGTGCGTAAGTCAGCGGCCCTGTGCGAAGCAGCCAATGTGCCGATCTGGGTGCAGATGGGTGGCCTGTGCCTGGGTGTGATGGCGGCCTATTCTGTCCATCTGCAATCGACGTTGGCGGCAGCGACACTGGCTTGCGACGAACTGCCGCATATGCGCGTCGCCGACCTGACGGACGGATCATTGCAGCAGTCGGAAGGCCACTTCACCGTTCCGCAAGGTCCCGGGCTCGGAATCCACGTCGACGAGAAAGTCATCGAGAAATATCGCGTCGCCTGAGGCCCTCATCCAAGAGTCAGGTCAATCGTCGGTCAATGGCAGGGCGTGAAATATGCCGCGCATGTAGCCTGCGGTTTGTGCGAGAGCCCGTTCGACCTGGTCGGGGTCTTCCCCGGCGACACACTCCACATAACAAGGCCCTGCGAAGGCACTGGCCCTGAGTTTTGCTAACACGAGGGGAAAATCCACGAGCCCGTCTCCGGGCGTGACCATGACATCTGCTTCCCCGTCAGCAACGACACAGTCCTTGACGATGAAAGTGGTCACCAGCGTGGCAACACCCTCCACGTCAGGTTCGGGGCGTCTGGCACCCTTTGTGTAGTAGATGATGTTTCCAGGGTCGAAACAGATCCCGAATGCTGGGTGGCCGACCCTTTCGTGGGTCTGTCTGAGATGCTCTACGGTCAGACTGATGCCGCCATGGGGCTTCATCGTAATTTCGAGGCCCGCTGTTTCTGCCGCCGGTGCCGCCAACCGCATCAGCTCTACGTACGCGTCATAGTGCTCATCTTTCGACGTTCCCAGATCGAGGATCCACTTGACGCCAACTTCTGCTGCATTGTCGATCAAGCGCCGATACTGTTCGAAGGCGGCGTCCAGGCCGAGATCAAGCTGCGTTCGCCCCAGCACCATAGATGGTTGCAAACCAAGATCTCGAGTAACCTTCGTGACCAACTCGATCTCTGTGGACGTGCTGTCGGAACGAACCAGCTGCACCCCTTGATTGGCGAATACGGCCACATGCTCGTAGCCCGCTCGTGCAATTCGACTGCACGCCTCTTCGAAGGAACGCTTGTTGAAAGGACGTGTCGTGGCCCCAAGCACAGTTGCCATGTTCACTCGTTAGTAAAGGGAGACAAAAGGGCCACCCCGATCACGGGGTGGCCCTGAAAAATCTCGACGTCTCGAATCGACGCCGAAGCTATGCTGCCAGACCTACCGTCGCCAGATCTTAGAGTTGCCAGACCAGCGAGAAACGGTGTGAACCGTTGGTTTCGGTCAGGTCGAGGGGGATGTGATATCCATAGTCGAAGAGCAATTGATTCCAACGATAGCCCAAACCGGCGTTGAGGT
>Ga0114999_10001696_pt1 | contig 30209 bp, 26 predicted proteins | sample ArcticOcean_MG_C_3_FD_89820 | JGI IMG/M metagenome (GOLD analysis project Ga0114999, IMG submission 89820) | Marine microbial communities from western Arctic Ocean - ArcticOcean_MG_CB8_126 | ecosystem: Environmental > Aquatic > Marine > Oceanic | place: Arctic Ocean: Canada Basin | collected...
AGCGGGTTTTTCACCGGCGTCCACAGCGGCGCAAGTTAATTTCCGTGCCGCGTCCATGAAATAGGTCATGCCGCCGATGCGGGCTAAGCCTTCCTCAATGCCTTCAAAGCGGCCAATCGGCGTGTTGAATTGTTCGCGCACCGTGCCATACGCGCCGGTCACGCGGGTCGCCAGTTGGGCGGCACCAACCGACAAAGCCGGGAGCGAGATCGCCCGCCCTGCCGCCAAGCAATCCATCAACATCATCCAGCCTTGGCCAACGCCTTTTTCGCCGCCGATGACAACGTCCATCGGCACGAACACATCCTTGCCGAAGATCGGGCCGTTCTTAAACGGGACCCCCATCGCGTCGTGCTGATCGCCGATTGTGATGCCTTCAATATTGCGCGGGATCAGCGCGCAGGTGATGCCGCGCTTTTCTTCGCCGCCCAGCAAGCCGTCCGGGTCAAACAGATGGAAGGCGAGGCCGATGACGGTGGCGACAGGGGCTAGGGTGATATAGCGCTTCCGCCAATTCAAACGAATGCCTAGGACTTCCTCACCGCCAAATGTGTCTTTGCAAACAATGCCGATGCTTTGGGTGTTTTCGGTCGCGGCGTCGCTGCCGGCTTCTGGGCTGGTCAAGGCGAAGCAGGGGATTTCTTCGCCGGATGCTAACCTTGGTAAGTAGTGATTGCGTTGCTCGTCCGTGCCGTACTTCATCAACAATTCACCGGGCCCTAAGGAATTTGGCACCATGACGGTGACGGCGGCAGGGACACTGCGGCTGGAAATTTTAGCGACGACAGTTGAGTTGCCAATGGCGGAGAAACCGAGCCCGCCATATTCTTCCGGTATGATCATCGCGAAGAATTTTTCTTTTTTGATGTAGTCCCAAACCTCGATAGGCAGGTCGCGGTCTTGATGAATTTGCCAATCGTCCAGCATGTTGCAGAGGGTTTCGACCGGGCCATCCAGAAAGGCGTGTTCTTTTTCGGATAACTGTTGCATGTCGAAATCCAACAGTTTTTTCCAGTCAGGATCACCGGAGAACAACTCACCATCCCACCACACGGTTCCGGCCTCCAGCGCGATGCGTTCGGTGTCGCCCATCTTCGGCAAAATCTTCGCAACCATTTTCATGAGCGGGCCAGAGATCAATGCCCGACGCAACGATGGGATGCCGAATTCAACCGCCGCCAAAAAACCGATTACCGTCACGATGGTAAAGCTTGTCGTGCCCATCCCACCGGCAAGCCCCCAAGCGCCCAACCACGCCGCACCCGCAAGCACCCAGCCCCAATATCCTCGACCCAGATAGGTCAGAATAAAGGCGAGAAAAAAACCGAGGACGATGAGTACGTTTGTCATGATTAGTTCCTTAAAGGTCTTCCGGTTTTAAGCATGGCCTGAACGCGTTTGATGGAATCCGGGTGTTTGGCGAGCTTCATGAAGCCTTCGCGTTCAAGGGCCAGCAGGTCGTCTTCGGTGAGTGTCTTCGTCACATCCGTTGCCCCGCCGCTCAGCACTTCGGCCAAGACGCCACTAACCACCACATCATGGGGCGTCGCCTTGCCAACTTTGCGGAAACCATCGACGGCCATGTCCATGGCGGTCTTTGCGCTCGGGCCCGGCAGCGAAATTTCCGCAGGCTCCGGTGGGGTGTAGTCCCGCACCAGTTCCAAGGCCCGGGCTTTTACATCAGCCAGCAATCGATCACGGTTCATGGTGATATTTGTGTTCTCACCGAAGAACAACAACGACTTGGCTTCTTCGGCTGACTTCGCAACGGTTGCCGTGCTAATGGTCTCAAACGCTTTGATGACCGGCGGCATGGGACCGCCTGCGCGTTTTTTCGTAGCGACCCAGCGGATCAGCATTTCCTTACAGCCGCCCCAGCCCGGAATGATGCCGACGCCAACTTCAACCAATCCCGTGTAGGTTTCGGCGTGGGCTTGTACTGCGTCGCAATGCAGCAGCACCTCACAGCCTCCACCTAATGCCATGCCGGACGGCGCGCCGACAACAGGGAACGGCGCGAACTTGAGCGCCTTATAAGAGTCCTGACCTTTCCGAATGATCATCGCAATCATGAACCACATCCAGATTTTCGCGAAAATCAAAAGCAAGCCGATGTTGGCCCCGACAGAAAAGTTTGACCCTTCGTTGTAGATCACCAACGCCTTGTAGCCGTCGCGGGGAATGATCTCTACCGCATCGCGGATCATTGCCAAGACTTTGAAATCGAGTGAATTCATTTTGCCATGGAATTCGAGACACAGCACACCATCGCCGACGTCCCACAGGCTGGCAGATTTGTTGGATGCCACGGGTTCGGTGTTTAGTTTTATGTCTGACAACATCACCACGCCGTCAGGGCGTTGGATGTCGGCGTAGGTTCCGTCAGTCGTTAGGTACTGGCGCGTGCCTTCGTGCACGCGATAGAACGATTTGTCGCCTGCGGTTTGCAGAAGCTTAGGCACGTCAACGCCTTCGGCCTTTAACTTCTCCGCCAACCAAGCAGCCCCCAATTGGTCAATCAATTCAAACGGCCCAAACTTCCAATTGTAACCCAAGCGCATGGCCTCATCGACGGCACAAATATCGTCGGCAATTTCAGGCACCAGGGATGCTGCGTAAGTGAGAGTTTTTGACAAAACCCGCCATGCGTATTTGCCGCCTTGATCGTCGTGTTCGACCAAGGCTCGCAGGCCCTTATTTTTCGATGCTTTAACGCTATCAAAGTCAGGCTTTACTGATGTCGCATACGCACCCGTGCAAAGATCAACGGACTCTTTGACGCGGTTGCCGCCGTCTTTGTTCATACGATAAAAACCGCCCTTACCCTTACGGCCTGTATATCCCTCTGCGATCATTTTTTCCAAGACTTCGGGCTTCTGATAGACCGCGTGGAAGACATCGCCATCAGTTAAGGTCTCGGCCATGCTGTCCAAAATATGCGGCATCAGGTCCAAGCCGATCAAGTCGAGCAATCCAAACACGCCGGTCTTGGGAATGCCCATGGGGCGCGCGATGACAGCGTCGGCAACTTCGACCGAGACATTATTTTCAATGGCATCCAGCACGGCGCATTGCAGCCAATATATCCCGATACGATTGCCGATGAAGCCGGGGGTGTCTTTACAATCAACAACGCCCTTGCCGAGTTTTATGTCACAGAAATTTCGGATGTCCTCTAGTGCATCAGTGCGGGTGTTTGCGCCGCCCACCAATTCCAAAAGCCGCATGTAACGAGGCGGATTGAAAAAGTGCGTGATCAGGAAGTCTTGGCAAAAAGCATCGCTCATGCCCTCGGTTAAATTTGCCAGGGGAATGGTCGATGTGTTGGACGACACGATCGAGCCGGGTTTCCGGTGCGCATTGATTTTTTGGTAGAGGTCTTGCTTGATGTCGAGCCGTTCAATCACCGCCTCAATAATCCAATCGCAGTCGCCCAACAGGTCCATGTGGTCTTCGATATTGCCGGGCGTGATGCGCTTGGCGTTGCGTTTGTGCATCAAGGGCGCGGGGTCGGCTTTTAGAAGTTTCCTGAGGGCGCCTTCGGTGATGGCATTTCGGTTGTCGGCACCCTCAGGCACGATATCCAACAGCACCACATCGACTCCCGCATTGGCGACATGGGCGGCGATGCCTGCCCCCATGACGCCTGCGCCAATCACGCAGACCTTGTTAATGGGGGCGCTCACTTGATGCGCTCCAGTATGGTGGCGATGCCCTGTCCGCCGCCGATGCACTGAGTCGCCAGCGCCAGGTCACCGCCATCGCGCTTTAAAATCTGTGCTGCCTTGGCGGTGATGCGCGCGCCGGTGGCGCCTAAGGGATGGCCAAGCGCGATGGCGCCACCGTCGATGTTGATTTTCTTCTCATCCAGATCAAGGTCACGGATACAGGCGATGGACTGAGACGCGAAGGCCTCGTTGAGTTCAATGATATCAAGATCGCCTACCTGAATGCCTGCACGCTCCAGAGCCTTTCGGGTCGCAGCCACGGGGCCGATGCCCATGATCTCCGGTTTGCAGCCCGCAACTGCGATGCTCTTAATTCTTGCCATGGGCTCAAGGTCCGTACGTTCTGCATAGTCTTCTGTGCACACCAACACTGCCGCAGCACCATCGGTCAGGGGCGACGATGTTCCTGCTGTGACAGTGCCATCTTCATCGAAGGCCGGCTTCAAGTCGCCTAGGCTTTCCAAGGTCGTATCGGGTCGAATGCAGCCGTCTTGATCTACAATGCCACTGTCGGTTTTTATCGGCACAATTTCGTCGGCGAAATTTCCGGCGGCCTGAGCAGCGGCGGATTTCTTTTGGCTGGCAATCGCGAATTCGTCTTGTTGACGGCGTGCAATGCTGTAACTGCCCGCAAGGTTTTCCGCGGTTTCCCCCATGCCCATGTATGATTCTGGTCTATCGCCTGCGAGCCCTGGATGCGGCAACGGATTAAATCCCATCATCGGAACCCGGGTCATGGATTCAACCCCAGCGCATATAAAGACTTCACCGGCATTCATTTGAATGGCACCCGCTGCCATATGGATCGACTGCATGGAGGAACCGCAGAAACGGTTGACCGTAGTTCCCGCAACCGACAAAGGCAGGGCCGCCATGAACCCCACAAGGCGCGCCATGTTCAGCCCTTGCTCACCTTCCGGGAAAGCGCAGCCGAGGATCAGGTCTTCAATGTCGCCCGAATTCACGCTGGTTTTTTCCAGAAGGCCGCGCACCACTTGGGCCGCCAGTTCATCTGGGCGGACCTTTGTGAGATCGCCTCTGTTCGCGGGTGTAAAGGGGGACCGAGAATATCCCGCTATGACAACGTTCTTCATGACCGTCTCCCTAATAAAATTTACGCTTCGTTCTCATTTTTCTGCTGGGGCGTATCGCCCGCCAACAAATCTTTTTTCGAAAGTTTTCCGATAAACGTGTGCGGCAGTTCATCCAGAAATTCAACCCGCCTCGGCATTTGAAAAGGCGCCAGCTTATCCTTGAGATAGGCACGTAGATCCCCCGATTTCAATTCCTCACCTTGTTGCAACGTAACGAACGCCTTGATGATCTCGCCACGATGCGTGTCGGGAATGCCACACACCGCCGCCTCTTCTACGGCTGGATGGCTGCAAATCGCTTCTTCCACCATGCGCGGATAAACGTTGAAGCCACCGCTCAAAATTAATTCTTTTATCCGGTCGATGATGAACAGGTAACCGTCTTCGTCTAAATACCCGACATCGCCCGTGCGCAACCGTCCATTGCTCAAAACGTTTGTCGTCTCCTGGGCTCTGTCGGCGTATCCTGCCATGACTTGCGGCCCAGAGATGCAAATTTCACCGTTTTCGCCAACGGGCACACGGATGTTCGGGTCATCGAGCGAAACGATCTCTATCACTGTACCCGGCAAGGGCAGACCGACCGAGCCATCTTTGCGCCCTCCCCGCAACGGATTAACCGTGCACACCGGTGCTGTCTCACTCAGTCCATAGCCTTCAACCAAGGAACAATCGCTTATACTTTCGAATTTTTTCTGTACCTCCAAGGGCAGGGGCGCGCCACCGGAAATGCAATAGACCAGGCTGGAAAGATCGTATTTATCCAAATCGTCCCGTGCGTTCAGGGCTGAGAACATGGTTGGCACACCGATAAAGATGGTCGGCTTTATCTTATCGATGGCCTCCAGGACTTCGGATGGTTTGAAGTTCGGCATGAGAATAATTTCTGCTCCCAGGCGCAAACCTAAATTCATCACCGCCGTCATCCCAAACGCATGAAACAACGGTAGCACGCCAAGAATCTTTTCCTGACCAGGGGTGACCCCCGGCGACCACATTTCGACTTGCAAGACATTGGCATACAAGTTGGCATGGCTTAGCGCCGCTGCCTTGGGCGTGCCAGTTGTGCCGCCAGTATACTGGTAGACGGCTTCATCATTCGGGTCTATTTCAACGGGTTCATAGTCGCCCTTGTTATCGATCAGTTGATCGTAGCCGACGTGATTGTCGTCTTCCGGCACGGACGCCAGTTCACGCCGCCGCGACAAGGTGAATAGAGCTTTCTCATGCAACGGTAAGATGCCGGTCATGCTGCAAACAATGATCTTTTCCAGGCGACCCTCATCCACTCTTTTAGCGACCTTGGGATACAGCGTCATGACATTCAATGTGACCATCAGGCGAATGCCGCCGTCTTGTATCTCTTTCTTGATCTCGGCCTCGGCATAAAGCGGATTGATGTTTACGACCGTACCGCCTGCCTTTAGCACGGCATAAAAGCAGATCACCCCATAGGGGCAATTGGGCAGCATCAGCCCAACCTTAATTCCCTTCCGCACGCCCAGGTCCTGAAATCCTTTTGCCGCACGGGCAACCAAGTCAGCGATTTCAACATACTTGTACTGCCGACCGCGAAAACCGACACACACGTTGTCGGGAAAGCTTTCTACCGCGTCATCTAAAAGCGTTGGCAGCGGCTTCACGGGGATGTCCGCGAACCAGTCGATGCCATCCGGGTACAACGCTTCCCAGGGACGTGGTGCGGGGGTTTTCCCAACGCGCGCACCTAAGGATAAAAAGCCCAGGATTTTTTTGGCTCTACTGAGGAAATTATTCACCATCGACCTCGCTATTGCCTAATTACCTATAGTACCAAGGATCACCTATCATGGCCCGAAAACTTTGAATTTTTATTCAAGGCCTTTATTATGAGGGTTGATTGAAAGAGGAAAATGATCGGATGTTGGGTGCAATCGCCGGGGATATCATTGGCTCTATTTACGAGCACAATAATATCACGTCCGAGGACTTCCCCCTATTCGGTCCAAGTTGCACCTTTACAGACGACACGGTCATGACCCTTGCCGTCGCTGATTGCATTATGCATCTCGGCGATTTTGCAGAATACCTACGCGCCTATGGGCGACGTTATCCGGATGTGGGATATGGCGGATTATTCCTAAAATGGATAAATTTTGACGATGCTCCTGCCTACGGTAGCTGGGGCAATGGTTCCGCCATGCGGGTCAGCCCGGCGGCCTATGTCGGACGTAACGTTAAAGAAGTTAGATTATTAGCCGGGCGAACCGCATCGGTTTCTCACAATCACCCTGATGCCGTAAACGGTGCCAAGGCAGTCGCAACCGCGATTTGGCTCGCAAATCATGAGGTCGGGCCTGAGGAAATTCGGGACGACATATCGAAGCGCTACGATTATGACTTAAGTCGCGAGGTCGACACGCTGCGGTCTGTTTCCAAATCCGACGTGTCCTGCCGGGGGACCGTGCAGTCTTCGTTAATCTGCGCGCTGAACACCACGACCTTTGAAGACGCGATCCGCAATGCAATTTCTATTGGCGGCGCTTCAGATACGCTGGCGTGTATCACCGGCAGCATCGCAGCGGCCCTTCATGGTATCCCCAGAGACATCGCCGAAAAAACCATGAGTTATCTAACCGATGATCTCATCCAAGTCGCGATTAATTTTCGCAAACGCTTTCCCCTTCCCCAGGAGGGCGCTGCCTCATGTTATAATATTGTTTCCCTATAGAGGTTACAGCACCTCAGGATTAATCACATTAATCGGCGCCCCGGCTTCGAACGCTAACACTTGATCAAAAATTACACTGAATTGGGTTTCGTATTCTTCCCGCGTGCCATAGCCGATGTGCGGCGTGCAGAGGGCGTTGTCGAGGTTGAGCAAAGGATGATCCGAGGTCCAGATGGGTTCTTCTTCAAACACATCAATGGCGGCCTTGCCAGGGCGGCCGATGCGGAGTGCATTTTCCAGAGCACCTTCTTCAATTAACGCAGCACGCGACGTGTTGACCAGCAGGGATGTAGGCTTCATGCGACCGAGGTCTTCAGCGGTTATGCCTCTGCGGGTCGAATCATACAGGCGGAGAGGCAGGGAGATGACATCACAGTCCGCAAAAAATGCGGCTTTAGTTTCAGCCGTCGCCCAGCCATCCGCGCGCGCCCGTTCCCGTGATGCTTCGCTGGCCCAGATGACGACGTTCATGCCGAAGGCCTTGCCGTATTCCGCGACCGCAAGACCGATCCGGCCATAGCCCATGATGCCCAAGGTTTTACCGCGCAGAGTTTGGCCGATGGCATACTGCCATTTCCCCGCTTTCGTGGATGCAACCTGCTGCGGGATATCCCGCATCGCCGCCAATACCAGTCCCCACGTAAGTTCTGCTGTGGCGTGGGACGGTGACCCCGCATGCTGGTCGGACGCCAGTAAAATGCCGAGCCGGGTGCAGGCCTCTAGATCAATGTGCGGATAGACACTGCGCTGGCTTATCATTTTTAGCTTCGGCAAGCGCTCCAACAAAGGGGCTTGGATTTTCGTGCGCTCGCGGATCAGCACCAGGGCTTCTGTGTCCGCCAGCCGTTCGGCCAGAATGTACGTGTCCTGAACTTGATCATTGAAGATAGTTACGTCGTGACCATCCAGCTTTGGAAAACAGTCCAGGGTGCGAATAACGTCAAAGTAGTCGTCGAGGATCAATATTTTCATGAAGGGGTCCTAATTGAGTTTACAAATGCTAAAACTTTTTCCTGCGTGCCATCAATATCTTCGTTCAAAATACCATGACGGTTTGAGGTGATAATATGAAGTTCAGTGTTTTCGGAGCCAATCTTTGCGGCGATGATTTTAGCGCTTTCTGGCTCAATGACATGATCTTCGTCACCTTGTAAGACAGCCGCAGGACATTGAATGTTTGGCAACACGTCTTCCATCTCATCAACCATATGGCGGAGTTCGTAGAGACCCCGCACAGGGATGTGTCGATAGTTAATTTTCGGATGTTCTGAGTCGTTATCGATAAAGGGCATGACACTTTCCATGGTGAGCAACCAACCTGTTAGCTTATTCACGCCATGCAACAAAGGTACGAAAGCCAAGTTTTTATTCCTAAATTTTAACGGCGCAGAGACTGCGCAGACGCCCGCTAATTTGTCTGGGTTCTCTGCCGCCAGGTGTAGCGCCAACGCGCCGCCGCTGGAAAACCCAACGACACAAACCTTGTCGGCCAGCGCAGACATAATTTGGAATCCACGCCGGACAGAACTCAACCATTCTTTCCATGTTCGATCCCGCAAGTCCCAAGGTGATGTACCATGGCCTTTCAGTCGCACACCGATCACCGGATGACCCGCGGCCAGAAGCCGATCGGCAAAGCCTCGAAGCTCTGCCGGGCTCGCCAAGAATCCGTGCACCAAGACAACACCCAGTCCATTACTTTTCTCAGGTGTTAGAAGATAAGGAGCCCCCGGCTCTGTCGCCGTCCGTTGCTCATTGATCTCAGCATGCTGCGGATTTTCGTAGGCTTGTTTATCCCATTGATAGGACTGAACCTCATCATCAAAGCGGTGGAGGGCAAGGACTTTATAGCTGAGGTCATGGGCTTCCTTGAAGGCTTCTTCAAGCACGTCCCGCGCCGCCTGAATGGGCGCCATTTCGTTATCGTAAACCGCGATAGGATTTTCGATGCGAACTTGGTCGAAGCCATGTTCTTCCTTGAGCTTGGACATCAGCACGTACTGGCCATCGGCCTGTTTAACCAACTCGGTATTTTCAGCTAACAAGATCAATTGATTGAGCGGTTTGCAGTTGCCTTTGATAACGCCTGTGTATGTTTCCGGGTCCATTAAGCTGCGATGGAGATGCAATGAAGGTTCCGTCTGGGCTTTCTTGATCGCCAGATAGAGCGTGCGGTGAAACAGTTCCTGATTGACTGTCATCTGATCGCGATCAACATGCATCAGGATCAGCCGCGATGCCAGATGGCTGAGGTTCAGGGTAACGCCCTTGTACATTTCATACATGTAAGTGTCTCTTAACATTAGTGTGGTTCGCGCTATATAGCGCGCGCCCAATCTCTCAAACCAAGCACCACGTCGGGTATTGAATTGGAACATCTCTTCCATGCTCTCCACCTTCTGAACCATGGGAGCAAGCAATTTTCTTTCCCACCACTGCCAGAATTTTCCGGGTGCGACAGGATCACCAAGACGCACATCCATGTCCGTGTCCCTTAACAGGATGTTGCCTTCGATAAGAAGTTCCTCCGCGGCCCTAGGGCTCAGACCTTTGGTGAAAAGTTCCACCCCTTGGTGCAGGATATTTTCGCGCACTCTTATGGGGTAGAAGGTTATATTGGCGGGAATAATGAGCGTTGGTTTTTCCACTGCCGCCATTAACGTCTCAACATTTTCGAGATTCAGCCTATCCACCCATTGGGTTAAACGCACGGTATCGTTATCCGCATGCAGGGCACGAATGCCCACCTTGAAGGCGTTCAGGGTCATCGCCAAGACAGCGGCCCCAGTATGGTGCTTGCGGCGTTCCCGCGCGGTTCTGGAAAAGATCGAATACTTGCCCTTATCATCCAGCACCCGACGGTCCTTCACCATGCCGCCTTCGGGAAAAATTATGATCTTACGCCCGCGCAAGATTTCCTCTGCCAAAAATGGCAGCAGCTCTGGCAAGTCATGGGGGACGGCCCCGACGCTTCTGAGATAATTTGCGAACGTATCGTTACCTCGGAAAAATTCACCGGCGGCGATGGAACGGCAATAGGCCCCCGACTTCTGGTGCATTAGGAATTGCGGGATGAAGGTCTCAAATCGGGCAAAGTGATTGAACAGAAAAATTTGCCCCTGTTCGGCCTGATCGCCATCGTGATGCAGCTTGATGTTAACGCTGAGGCTATTGGTCAGGGTTGAGACAGAACGCACAGTCCAGTCATAGGTCTTCTGGTTTAGAATTAGATCATTTGCCGTATCCATTCTTTTAGTATAATCCGGCTTTGCGGCAACAGGGAGATGTTTTCACAAAGTGGCAAGAATTTACGGATTATTAGGCTGACCAACGGACAATTGTCGTCAGCACACCATTAGGGAAGCTTTTATCAGCATGGCGCGATCGAAAGCAGATAAAGACCTGCCATTACGACTACCCATCCAAGAGGTAGAAAATTCTGATCGGGCTCATGTGATCGTTGGGAGGATCGAAAGCGGACGGCTTCGGGTTGGCGACATGTTGCTGTTCGCACCCTCGGATAAGCTATCGCGGGTAGCAGCGGTGGAAGATCGCGAAGACGGGGCCTCGACCGCCAGCGCACATGCAGGCCAGACTGTGGCCGTCACCCTGGAAGAACAAATTTACGTGGAACCTGGCGAAATTGCTGCATCCTTGGCGTCGCCACCGGCTGAAACAAATCGCTTTAAGGCGCGTGTATCTGCGAGCCTTGAGGCTGGCGGCGCGTATGAATTAAAGATAGGCACGGCAACTCACACTGTTCGCATTGACGCGGCCCGCGAAGCAGAGGTCGTTATACAGTCCCGCTCGACCGTAGTTCTGGATGCCTATGATGATTTTGAATTATTGACAGAATCCGTGGTCATTGCCACCGGCGTTGTCTTGCAAGGCGGCTTTGAAAACCACGCCAAACGCCACGCCATAAAAAGCACCAACATTCATCCCATTGATCACCGCGTGCCTGTCTTGGCGCGCCAGCGCGGAAATGGGCATAAAAGCGGTGTCTTATGGATGACCGGGCTCTCCGGCTCAGGCAAGACGACATTAGCTTTGGGATTAGAACAGCGTCTCTTCAAAATCGGCTATCAGGTCTATGTCTTGGACGGCGATAACGTGCGCCAAGGTTTAAACGGCGATCTTAGCTTTGCAGCGGTTGACCGAACCGAAAACATCCGCCGGGTGGGCGAAGTTGCGAAACTATTCGCCGACGCGGGGTTTATTGTCATTGCCGCCTTTATTTCGCCCTACCAAATCGACCGCGACCGCGCCCGAGAAATTCAGCCCGAAGTCTTTCACGAAGTTCATATCAAAGCTGATCTTGGAACCTGCGAAGGTCGCGACCCCAAGGGACTCTATAAAAAAGCCCGCGAAGAAGGCATTCCGGATTTCACCGGCATCTCGGCACCGTACGAGGCACCAGACAATCCTGAACTCGAAATTGACACGTTGAAAAAGAACGTCGAAGAAAGCATTCAGGTGTTAGTCGAATACGTTGAGACGAACTTCGCTGATGCGAAGAAATTAGACGTGATTGGATAGATTACGGATAACTCGTAGGCCACGTCCGCATCAGGTGTTCACCGACACCACCATTAAGGCGACTACGGTGGAAGTCCAAATGATTAATCAGGTAAGACCTTGTTTCCCTCGGGTCCAGGACCTCGTGCGCTTCATATAGCTCGGCTAAATTCCAGGCGCTGGTGTCTTCACTGATTTCGGCGAGGCGGCGCTGGAATTCTTCTGGGTCGTCTTCTTCCTTAATTCCATAAAGCACGCTGACCCCAACCTTGGGGTCCATAAAGCCCAAGTCTGCCGTTGGCCAAATCGCGACCTCGTCAGAATTCCGCCCCCCGCCCATATTCAGATACGCTTGGCCATAGCTTTTTCGGAGAATAATTGAAATTTTCGGGACCGTACAAAGCGACAGCGCGTTCATCCAATTGATAATCCGTGCCGGAGCCCCTTTTTTTTCGCCTTCAATACCGATGAGGAACCCAGGCACGTCCACGAGGCTGACAATGGGAATGTTAAACGAATCGCACATGACGAGAAAACTAATGACTTTGTTGCAGCCATCCGTATCAACCGCCCCGCCCTTAAATTTCGGATTATTTGCGACAATACCGACGGTCTGGCCATCAACGCGTGAAAGTGCCGTGAGTATGGATTTCCCGTATCGCGGCTTCATCTCAAACAGACTGTCTTTGTCAACGATGGCGGCGACCACTTTCTTAACATCGTAGACCTTAGAACGTTCTTCCGGCACCAAATCCAAAATACCCTCCATATCGTCGCCGGAGCCTTCTGGAACCAAACGCACAGGCGGGGCTTCGTTATGGTGGCTGGGCAGATAGGAAAGATAGGTTTTGATGGCGTCGAGTGCTTGTTCGTCGGTATCAACGGCAAGATCAACCAGGCCGCTGGTGCCAGTCAAAAGCTTCCAACCGCCGAGATCTTCTTTGTCGATCGGTTGATTAATCGCCAGCGACGTCACCCGACTGCTGGCGACGGCCATGGTGGCACCCTTCCGCATAACAACGAAATCAGACATGCAGCCGTACCAAGTGGATGAGCCATAACAATCGCCTAACAACGCCGCAGCCCAAGGCGTTTCGCGAAGGCGGCGGTATTCAATCGGGTCTTGGCCGAGGATTGAGCGCCCCTGCGCCCCCATCCGATCTGGCATCCGAGAGCCTGATGATTCACCCAGGAAAATTAGCGGACTGCCTCGTTTGGTCGCTAGTTCTTTGATATGGCGCATCTTTTTGCCATTAATTAGGGCGCTGGAGGCTCCCATGACGGTGAAGTCGTTGGCAATAATTCCAGCCCACCGATCCTCGACCTTACCAAAACCTGTGACCTTGCCATCAGCAGGCGTTTTATGTCGGGCCTCAGCTCTGGCGGAGCGGGCCAGCATGCCGAGTTCGTTAAACGAACCATCATCAACCAGATAGCCAATCCGCTCGCGGGCATTGAGATGGCCTTCATCTCTGCGCTTTTCGAGCTTTTTTTCGCCGCCCATTTGCAGGGCAGAGTTACGGCGTTGTTGCAGTTCATTCAGCGAGTCTTCGAAAGGCTTTTTTATCATGGCCCGGACACTAGCCTGTTTTATCGCCGTGGAAAAGACGGTCTGATGGTTACAGGAAATTTATTTGAGCCTTGTATCGTCGGAGTTTTACAGGAAATTTATGGGAGATTCCATTAACTAAAATTTATTTGAGGCGCTAATTCCATGGAGACAATTACCTTCGCTTGCTACGACTATGACCGCACGGAACCCGTGCTCGATGGCAGGGTTCCTATCGAAGGATGCGAAGTCGCACCTGTACGAATGAAATCAACCGTCGCCTTCCCGCGCGCCGTGCAGCAGGCTCAATTCGATGTGACGGAACTTTCGGTCAGCAGCTATTTAATGCAAACCGCTTCGGGAACGTCGGAATATTTAGCCCTCCCTGCCTTTGTCTCGCGCACCTTCCGCCACCACGGGGTATATGTCCGGACCGACCGGGGGATTAAGTCGCCGAAGGGTTTGGAAGGCAAGAAGGTCGGCGTGCCTGAATACCAAGTCACCATGGCACTTTGGGCGCGGGGCATCTTACAAGACGAATACGGCGTTGATTTCACCAAGATCAAATACCGCAATGGTGGCATTAACGAGGCAGGCCGCAAGGAACGCCTGCCGTTGAAACTGCCTGATTATATGGATGTGGAACCCATCCCAGTGGACCAATGTTTATCCGATCAATTGGCGTCAGGAGAATTGGACGCTATCTATTCACCGGAAGAACCCACCTGCTTCTTGGACGGCGACCCCAATGTCAGACGCCTGTTTGAAAATCATGTAGCGGAAGAAAAAGCCTATCACCAAAAGACTGGGTTCTATCCGATCATGCATTTTATTGGTGTCCGTAAGGCTCTGGTTGAACGCTGCCCTTGGGTGCCGGCCAATCTGTTCAGGGCTTTGGTCGAAGCCAAAAAAATTGCCATGAACGAGTTACAAGAAATCGCCAATTATTCGGCCATCAAGTTGACTTTGCCCTGGTTTGTTTCCGACTTAGAAGACACCAAAGGCCTCATGGGGGAAAATTATTGGACCTATGGAGTCGAAGAAAACCGCAAGGAACTGGAAACCATGGTGCGCTATTCCCATGAACAGTTTTTAGCCACACGCCTGCTTGACGTGGACGAATTGTTCGCCGACGGTACCCACAATATTCGCGACATTTAAGGAGAATTTATTATGGCCGACTCACTCAATAAAAGATTTAAAGACCGTATCGCCAAGCGGGATGGCTTGGTTGTCCCCGGCGTCGCCAATGCCTTGGCAGCCCGGATCGTTGAAGATATCGGGTTTGAAGCGGCCTACGTGACAGGTGCAGGTGTAACCAATACATTTCTCGGCAAGCCAGATATGGCGCTGATTTCCCTCACCCAATTGGCCGACCATGTGGCCGCCATGCGGGATGTGGTTGATATCCCCCTGATCATCGATGCGGACACCGGGTTCGGCAATGCCGTTAGTACTGTTCACACAGTTAAAGTATTGGAACGAGCCGGAGCTAACTGCATTCAGTTGGAAGACCAAGTCTTTCCGAAACGCTGCGGTCACTTTGCTGGCAAAGACGTCGTCCCGACTGAGGAACTCGTTCAGAAAATCCACGCGGCTGTTGATACCCGAACGGATGAAGACCTGACCATCATCGCGCGTACAGATGCCCGAGCGACCAAAGGCCTGGATGACGCCATCGACCGCGCCAATGCTTTCTTAGAAGCTGGTGCCGACATCGCCTTTGTCGAAGCGCCACGATCAGTTGATGAGATGCGGGAAATTCCCAAACGGGTTGATGCGCCGCATTTGGTCAACAATGTCGCTGGCGGTCTTACACCCCTGCTCAGCGCTGAAGAATTAACCGAAATGGGTTTCGCCATTATCCTTTACGCCAACGCCGCCTTACAGGCTTCTATCTTCGGTATGCAGGATGTGCTGGGTCACATCCATAAAACCGGATCAATTGAAGGCGTGATGGACCGGGTGACAGGGTTCGAAGAACGCCAGCGGCTTGTCCTCAAGCCTGAGCATGACGCCATGGAGGCTAAATATTCTTCCAAAAAGGCAGACCCATGAGCATTAAAGATAAAAAGATTGCGGTCCTTGGGGCGGGCGCCAATGGCAGCTCCATCGGCGCAGACCTAACGGATGCAGGCCTCGATGTAACAATCATCGATCAATGGCCAGAACACGTCGAAGTCATGAAAGAAAAAGGGCTCGACATCAAGATGCCGGACAAACACCTGCAAATTCCGGTGACGGCTTGGCACCTTTGCGAACTTGCCGAACACGTGCCCGCATTCGATGTAGTATTTCTGGTCGCCAAATCTTACGACACCCGTTGGATGACGCAATTGATTGAACCCTATCTCAAAGAAGACGGGGTTTTCGTTGGCCTGCAAAACGGCATGAACAATGAAACAATTTCCGACGTCGTTGGCAAGGAACGTACCATCGGTGCCGTTGTTGAATTGTCGTCCGAAATTTTTACGCCGGGCATCGTCAAGCGCGACACAACCCGGCCTGGGACATGGTTCGGCCTTGGGGAGTTGGACGGCTCTATTACGCCGCGCCTCGAAATGGTCAAAGAGATCATGGATAACGTTGCTACGGTCACGCTGACGGAGAATGTTGAGGGCGCGAAGTGGACCAAGCTGATCTGCAATACCATGACCATGGGGCCAATTGGGCTGACCGGGCTCAAAAACTGGGATGCCCGAAAGCTACCGGGTATGTTTGATATGGCGGTTGCCTTGGGGCGTGAGTCTATGACTGTCGGCAAGGCGCTTGGCTATGAAATGCAGCCGGTGTTTGGCATGACAGCGGAAGAATTCTCGGGCGCATCTGATGAAATTCTCATCAAGGCGATGGAAGCCTTGATGAACCACGTCGGCAAGGAAGGCGTCACCGCCCCCATTCACGATCACATCAAGGGCCGCAAAAGTGAGATGTCCCTGATCAGCGGGCTCGTCGCCAGCAAAGGCGAAGAATTGGGGATTCCCGTGGTTTGCAACGCTGCCGTAACGGAAATTGACCGACGCATTAATGAAAAAGAGATTGAGATGGATGTTTCCAACTTCGGTCTTCTGAAATCCATGGTCGATTCGCTTCCGAATCGAGCTTGATGTGACGGTTACTGGTAAGAAAATTGCGGTCCTCGGTACGGGCTCTATCGGTAGCTGCGTCGGTGCTGACCTTACGGATGCAGGACTAGACGTCACCCTGATCGATCAATGGCCCGCCCACGTCGAAGCAATGAAGGCGGACGGGCTGCACATTCAATTTCCGGACGAAGATTTAAAAATCCCTGTCACCGCGTGGCATCTTTGTGAACTGGCAGAACATGTGCCCGCGTTCGATCTCATATTTCTGTGTGTAAAGTCGAACGATACCCGCTGGTGTACGAGCTTGATCGAGCCCTACTTGAAGGAAGACGGTGTGTTCGTCGGCCTGCAAAACGGCATGAACAATGACACGATTGCAGACATCGTTGGCAAAGAACGCACCCTTGGGGCTGTCGTCGAATTATCCGGAGAGATGTTCACCCCTGGCATCGTGCAGCGCGACACGACACGCACGGGAACATGGTTCGGACTGGGCGAGCTTGATGGCAAGATCACGCCTCGTTTGAAAGAGACCCAAGCGATTATGCAGACCTTTGCGACCGTGGACCTGACGGAAAATGTCGAGGGCGCGAAGTGGACCAAGTTGGTTGCCAATACTATGGTCATGGGACTGGTCGGGTTGTTGGGGTTAAAGACGTGGGAAGCCGCTAGATTGCCCGGCATGTCAGAACTGGCAGTTAGGGCAGGACGCGAATCCGTCGCCGTTGGTCAGGCGCTTGGCTACACATTGGAACCTGTATTTGGCATGAATGCTGATGAGTTCGCAGGGGCAACGGACGAAGTACTGTTAAAGGCGATGGAAACCCTACTCGGCCACATCGGCAAGAACGCGACGACGGCCGCCATCCACGATCACATCAAAAGCCGCATAAGCGAGATGGCTCATATCACCGGCGTGGTCGCCAAAAAGGGTGAAGAACACGACATCCCGACACCGGTCAACACGGCCTCGACAGAGATTGATCGGCGCATTAACGAAGGCGAGATAGAAATGGATGTGACCAACTTTGGCCTGCTGAAATCGATGATCGAGTCGCTTCCGAACCGGGTTTGACGAGCTTAACTCAGCCCAAACGCCTCCGCCACTATCTCATACGACCGTACCCGATCATTGTGGTCGTGACAGATGGTCAGGACGACAACTTCGTCCGTGTCGTATAGTTCGGCCAGCTCCTCGATTTGGATTTTTACTTGGCGCGGGGTGCCGACGATATTGCGGTCTCTGTTAGCGTCGACTTGCGCCATTTCCTCTGGCGAGTATTCATAGGCCAGAGCTTCTTCGGGGGACGGATATGGCACGAATTCACCTCTGCTCGCGCGCAGGCGAAAGAGGTCGCGACTGGCGCAAAGTCGCTTGGCTTCTTCCTCAGATTCCGCGCAGATGACAAAGACCGCGACGCTGTCTTTGGGGGCATCAAACAGTTCCGAAGCTTTAAACGTTTCCTTGTACGCCTTCATCACCCCTGCCCCACCCCGGGGTGTGATGAAGTGGGCAAACGAAAAAGGCAGGCCAAAATGGGCCGCACACCCAGCGCTTGAATCGCTCGACCCTAAAACCCAAACTTCTGGGATATGTTCCGTTTCAGGCAGGGCTTTCACTTCTGCAAAGGCTTCGGTTGTCGGGGGTGATCCCGCTAAAAATGCAGCCAAATCCGCGACCCGGGCCGGGTAGTATTCCACACCGACCGGTGATCCATAAGCCAGCGCCTGAGCGGTAACGCCGTCACTGCCTGGGGCGCGACCAATGCCGAGGTCAATTCGTCCTGGGTACATGACTTCCAATAGTCGAAACATCTCGGCGACTTTGTAGGGGCTGTAATGGCTCAGCATTACGCCACCCGACCCAACGCGAATGGTGGATGTCGCCTCTGCAATCCGGGTCAGCATGATCTCCGGCGCACTCCCTGCAAAGGCGGGCGAGCCATGGTGTTCCGCCACCCAATACCGGGCATAACCCAATTTTTCCGCCGCCTGGGCCAAATCGATGGTGTTGCGAACTGCATCGGCTGCCGTGCTACCGCTGGGGACAGGGGATTGGTCGAGGACGCTGAGCTTTAGCATTCGGATTCCTTATCGGCTGCGATGATGGCGGCAATTGCGGTGGCGGCAAAACGGGCTTCTGGAGGATCAGCACGAGATGTTAACACGATGGGAACTTGCGCGCCCATGACAACACCCGCGGCTGTTGAACTCATAAAGTAGACCATTTGTTTGAAGAGAAAATTTCCAGACTCAAGATTGGGCACGACCAAGATATCCGCTTGGCCCGCGACCGGGCTATCAATGCCTTTAATTTTGGCGGCTTCGGCTGAGACCGCATTATCGAACCCAAGCGGTCCATCGATAATAGCCCGGGTGCCGGGTTGGCTGTTCATGCGGCTCACGACCTTATCGGCGTCAACGCTGGATGGCATTGAGGGATTAATCGTTTCCGCCCCCGATAGGACCGCGACTTTGGGCTGCTCCATGCCCAGAGCACGCGCCATATCAATCGCGTTATGAACGATATCAATTTTTGAGTCGGTATTGGGGTTAACATTGATGGCGGCGTCCGTGATATGAATGACCCTGCCACAACCGGGAATGGTCATGTGAAAGACATGGCTGGTGCGTCGTCCTGTGCGGAGGCCATTCTCACGATCAATCACGGCACGCATGATCTCGTCCGTATGAACATGTCCCTTCATCAGCAACGCGGCTTCACCATGACGGCACAGGGCAACGGCTTTTTCAGAGGCCTTGGCTTCACTGTCAGCGGCTTCGATCCTGCATCCTGCCAAGTCCCAACCAATGCTCCTTGCGGAATCGCGAATATCGTCTGGATCGCCAACAAGAATTGGTTCCACCAAATCAGCTTCAGCCGCTTGGCGTACACTTTCCAAAGCAATAGGATTGCCAGCACCCGCCACAGCAACCGTCATTTTCGGCAGGGCGCGGGCGCGTTCTAAAAGATAAGCTGGAATTTCGAAAGGAACGTTGCTCAGCATCAGGCGCCTAACGAAGAAAGGGCGTCTGTATGGTCAAGTTCAAGGGCCTCTGCAACAGCAGCACACGTAAGCTTGCCAGCGTGAACATTGAGTCCGTTTCTCAGGTGTTCGTCTTCCTGCATCGCGTTCCGCACCCCTTTATTTGCAAGCGCCAAGGTAAAGGGCAAGGTCGCGTTATTCAAAGCATATGTTGATGTATGCGGCACAGCGCATGGCATATTGGCGACACAGTAGTGGACCACAGCGTGCTTTATATACGTGGGGTCTGCATGGGTGGTGGCATGTGACGTTTCTATACAGCCACCTTGGTCAATGGCGACATCAACAATTGCCGCACCGGGTTTCATTTCCTTGACCATGTCTTCACTTACCAGTGTCGGGGCCTCGGCACCCGGTACCAGCACAGCCCCAATGAGCAAATCCGCCCATACAGCATATTCGTGGACCACGTCTTGCAAAGCGAAGACCGTCTTAAGCGAAGCGCCGAAACGATCGGTTAGGCGCCGCAGCACATCTATATTACGATCCAGAACGGCCACGTTTGCCCCCATCCGAAGGGCGATAAAAATGGCGTTTGATCCGACCATGCCACCGCCTAGAACGGCGACGTTCGCCGGGCGAACCCCCGGAACGCCGCCAAGCAACATGCCGCGCCCACCACCTGCTTTTTCCAAGCAGTGCGCACCTGCATGGACCGAAACCCGACCCGCGACCTCACTCATGGGCGCCAACAGGGGAAGACTTCCCGTAGGCGACGTCACGGTCTCATAGGCGATACAAGTTGCCGCTGAACTTATTAAATCTTTTGTCTGATCTGGATCGGGTGCCAAGTGAAGATAGGTAAATGTAATTTGGTTTTCGCGCAGCATTTTGCGTTCGACGGCTTGCGGTTCTTTGACCTTCACCAGCATCTCGGCCTGGGCAAACACCTCTTCGGCGCTGCCGACGACCTCGGCACTTGCGTGCCTGTAGTCTTCATCTGTATAGCCGATTCCCGCCCCGGCCTGTGTTTCAGCCACCACCGAATGGCCGTACGATATCAGTTCCCGAATGCTCGACGGCACCAATCCAACGCAAAACTCGTTATCTTTAATTTCCTTCGGAACACCGATCAGCATGGTTTCCTCCCGATGCTGTGTCTACCAGTAAGACATAGCGTTTTGGTACAGCCCCGCAAGGTCTGTCTCACTTATTTCTCGGGGCGCGTTTTGAAGCAATCGTTATTGTGGGAACGATCCCTTAGTCAGGGCGGGGATGTCACTTTTGCCGCCTTCAACAACACTAAAAGTATGACAACATCCCATGGTTTCTATTTAGCCTTAAAAGAGGGGGCGCACTCAATACCCGTTTTGCGCCATCCAGCCACGAATGACAGCAAGGGCCTCTTGTCGATGGGTTTGGACAAGTTTTTCGACTGTCCTTACCGACGATGCATTAACGCGCCCCTGAATACGTTCCAAGTCGATAAATTCGTCTTCGAAGACTTCGGGTTAGGTAGCGCCCCTCGGTAGCCGTATTGATTGATAGTTACTGTGTGATCGCCGGATAAAGGCATAAGATTATTAGTTCGGAGGTGCATTTTCCAACCCGGCGTCCGGATATAGGAGTAATTTGGGTCAAATATGTAGTGTCGTACCAATAGTTCCAAGCCGATGAGGCTAATAATAATTGACAGAGCCAAAACTAAAAAATTCTCCACCATAGCCCACTGGGTTTAAGAGAGTATCACGGCTAGAATTTGATTTTTGTTATGTGCTCAATTCCAGATTGGTGAACACGCAATATACCATCAGAATCTGCATCGACTAGAAATTCGTATAAGTCATGCCGCATCGGAAATATACTTATTTCAAGGGATAGCCGGTTTTTCTGTGATCCAGCAGGGAAAAAAAATTCGGTGTGGTGTGTAGCCGTAAAATATTAAAATATCGCCCCGTGAAATAATTGGTGCCCAGACCGGTGTGGTACGGAGCAATTCATCCCGTACACTATGAGACATGTCTAACCCACTGTGCATCTCACTGATTGGGTGGAGTTCTATTAGTTGTATGGTGTCATGAGCGCCCGGTAAAAATGCCACGCTCGGTGCTGTCTCACCGCAAGTTTCGGGTGTTATTAATACCCATGCGCGCAACAACATCACGCCTAGAAAGCCACCATCCTGGTGAAAGGGCAAAAAATTCTCATTATCTTGTTGCCGCTGGAGCCGAGGCCTGTGAATGTTCTGCCCTTGTAAAATAATTTCCTTTGTTCCAAAATATTTTTGGAGAAATGGAAACAAGGGCGACATAAATACACTTTTAACCAGAGAATATTATTTAAGACCGGCGAGCCCCTCTTCCTGGAATAAATTCATTGATTTTCTAAAATCAGGAATTTCCTTGAATTTAGGTAAGAGTTGCTCGCCCAACACCGAACACACCGAAGGATCGATTGCATTTTTGAGAAGAATGACGCCACGCTGATGCAAAATATCCGCAGCGGCGTCGAGACTTAACTCTTGCAGAACATCCTCGCCCCGCTCTGACGGCCACACCACGTCTATTTTTGACATTTTACTTTATAGTTATCAGTATAAAATTCTTCATCATCATCTTTGTTTAAAACAAACACCTGATCCTGGAGCCATCCTGGACATATAGTTCTCCCTTTTTATTGACAATTAGTTGACCAAACAACCCTTTACCATAGTCAGGATATACACATTAAGCTTTCGGAATCTATTCTCGGGGGAACGGGTAGTGGCATTCTGTGAAATTCGAATTCGTCGCTTATTCACGAGTAAAATTGACGTTGAGGTTCCAAATGCACCAATCGTCCGCCTTTGGGCCAAGACAGAAGTCTATGGCAGGATATATTACGTCCGCTTTTCAGTCTGACGTGAAATTATCGAGGGTGCGAGCTGCTCGTATTTGAGGTGCCAAAAGATTACGGCCGCCCCAGATGGGACGGCCGTAAAATTTCGTCAGATCGGTGTTTGCCTATAAGGCTTTTACAGCAGCCAACGTCGCTTCAGGTTCGGGCCGATGGGTATAATCCGGATCGAATTCTGAATATTGAACGATGCCGTTCGCATCAACAACAATCCGCCCCGGCATCGGCAGCACCCAACTGTCGTCACCGTTAACGGCATTGAGATCAATACCGAACTTGCCATAAATGGCTTTCACATCATCCGGAACCTTGAAATCAATTCCAAGACTTTTGAATGTGTTGCAACCAACATCGGACAGAAGATCAAAATTCAGTCCATGCTTTTCAACCAAGTCCTTGCCGAGTGCTGGCAATTGAGGCGTTAACGCAACCAAACCTGCGCCAAAATCTTTCAAAGGGTCGACAATATCGCGCAAAGCATACAGCTCTGCATTACAGTAAGGTCACCAGTGCCCTCGATAAACCGAGACAACCAGTGGGCCATTGGCCAGCAACGCCGCAGACGAAACGTCCGTGCCATCCTGGTTTTGTAAGGTGAACGAAGGCAAGGAGTCGCCAACTTTGATGACCCTGTTCATCGCATTTTCGCGTAAGTCTTTAACGGCGCCCGTCAGAACTTCTTTAACTTCTGGGGGCATTTTGCCGGCGCTTGCTTCGCGGAGTGCGGCAAGCTTTTCATCTAAACTCATAAAAATCCTCCACTAGATTGGGAATGAGAGCTACCCGCACTATCCGTAATTTTCAGTCTAATTCAAGGAGATAACTTTCACGTTATCTTGATCGTGACTTTGCGGTTGACGACAGAGGAACAAGCATGGATTCTTAGGACCTTCCGCCCAAACGTTTTCTGAGGAAAAAGCCATGAACGTACTCGATCAAAATCCCAATTCTCTCGAAGAACATTGGATGCCTTTTTCCGGCAATCGGGCGTTCAAAGAAGACCCGAGGCTACTGGTAAAGGCCAAGGGGGTTTATTACTGGAATCATAAGGGCGAAAAGCTGATTGATGGGTCATCCGGGCTTTTTTGTTGTGCCTTAGGGCATGGACGGAAGGAAATCGCCGATGCCGTGGCCAAACAGCTCATAGAGCTTGATTACGCGTCGCCCTTCCAGATGGGTCATGCGGGTTCATTTGAGGTCGCGCGCCGGGTAGTTGCCCTAACGCCAGACGATCTCAACCATGTATTTTTTGTGAATTCAGGTTCTGAAGCCATCGACACGGCGCTCAAAATTTCCATCGCCTATCACCGTGCACGGGGCGATGGCCAACGCCGCCATTTTGTCTCGCGCGAGCGCGCCTATCATGGTGTAAACATCGGCGGAACGACCTTGGGCGGGATCATTAAAAACCGCGAAGCCTTCGGCAGCGTCATGCCGGGGGTCGTCCATATGCGCCATACTTGGCTGGAAGAGAACAAATTTACCCAAGGTCAGCCTAAAACGGGCAAAGAATTAGCCGAAGACTTGGATCGGTTTGCTAGCCTGCTGGGCGGAGACAGCATTGCCGCATGTTTTGTTGAGCCCATTGCAGGATCAACGGGCTGCTTGGTGCCGCCTGTTGGGTATCTTGAACGGTTGCGTGAAATTTGCGACGCCCACGGCATCCTTTTGGTTTTTGATGAAGTCATTTGCGGATTTGGTCGGACGGGAACGCCGTTTGCCGCTGAGACCTTTGGTGTCACTCCAGATATCATAACCATGGCCAAAGGCATCACCAATGGCGCACAGCCCATGGGTGCGGTAGCTGTGCGCGACGGCATCTATGAGACCATTATGGAAAGTGCCGCGCCAGGCGCTATTGAGCTGTTTCACGGCTATACCTATTCTGGGCATCCAGCGGCGTGTGCAGCGAGCCTAGCGGTTTTGGACATTTATGAAAAAGAAGGCGTGTTCGCCAACGCAACGGCCATGGCTCCCTATTTCCAAGACGCAATATTTGGCATGAAAGATATCTCAGGCATTAGCGATATCCGGGGCTACGGCATGCTGGCCGGGATTGATCTCACACCTGAAGGTGGGGCTGGTGCCAGGGGCATGGAAATTCACAAGAAGCTCTTTGCCTCAGGAGTTTACCTTAAATTTACAGGTGATACGGCCCTTGTTGCACCGCCACTGGTCTCCACCAAAGAAAATATTGATGAAATCATAAGCGGCCTGAAACGTATTTTAGAAGATGGTTAGGTCGGCAAATCAACATGGAATGTTGAGCCCGCTCCAACCGTGCTTTCAACGGAAACATCAGCGTTCATTCGCTCAGCAATCGCCTTAACAATGCTAAGTCCCAGCCCAGTTCCGGCGGTCAGGCGTGTGGTCGCGTCGCCAATCTGAGTGAATTTCTGAAAATTTCTTGGTGAAATTCCTCGGCAATACCAGGGCCGTGATCCGTGATCGACACCCTGACGAAATTATCATTTTTCGCGACTAAAACTTCAACCGTTTCTCCTTCGGGCGAGAACTTAAGTGCATTAGAAATTAGGTTATCCAGAAGCTGACTTAGGTGATGTGAATCAACCAGAGCATGTGTTGCTTCAGGGAGAGTTTGGAGGATGAAATTTACCCCAAATGGTTTGGAGACCGGAACATTTGGGGCAACCACTTCCCTGACAATTTTATGAATATCCTCTGACTTGATGTCGAACACTATTTTGTCCAATACCAATTTTTCCATATCGAGCATATCATCGACCAACTGGGCTAGACGGAGGCTGTTTTTATGAGCAATGTCGATAATGGACAACGCCTTTTCCGGCAAGTCCCCGACGACATCTGTCATTAAAATCCCCAGCGCACTCCGAATCGATGTCAGTGGCGTTCTTAGTTCGTGGCTTACAATAGAAAGGAACTCGTTTTTCAGACGCTCCATCCGTATGTGCTCGGTAATATCGCGCGCCGTTCCTCTGACGCCCAAAAAGGCCTCCGTCCGTGGATCATAAATGGGCAGGCCACTGACCAAGCAATATTTTAAATCTCCGTCTCGGCTTTCGGCCTCAAACATCACATCGCGGAACGGAGAATGCCAATTTAAATCATGCAGTTCACCGGACTCTTTCGTGAAGACGCCAAGCCCAAAAAGTGTCTTACCTAGTAGTTCCTGGGGATGAAACCCAAGCACTTCAAAAATTCGTGGCGAGACAAAATTCAGCTGAAAGTCTTCATCAGTTTCCCAAACCCAGTCTGAAACCAAACGAGTCAAATCCTCGATCCGCCGAGTGACTAATTCCAGACGTGTTTCGACACTGCTTTGGATGCCCGACTGATTACCGGCACTATTATTGGGGACACGAGAATTTTCAAACTACAAAGCTCGTTCCAGTTCACGAATGGCGGACAAGTAATCCACGCTCCGTTTCCAAAGTTGGATAACTTCATTTGCGGTTTTGACGGTTATCGTTGAATAAAGCTTCATCGCCGTAGCAAACTCATCTTTGTCACCGCTAGCCCCCCGGGCCCTTGCTTTTCGAGTTAGCGAGAAGATGGTCGAAAACGCTTCATCGTCAAAATCAATGCCCCTGCAAATAATCGCCAGTCCTTCCCCACCCGGTTCGAACAGGATGCGCATCAACAAGTTCGACCAGAGCCCTGTCAGTTGCTGGAGTAGACTAACAAACAAGTGGACATGCCCGTCTTTGAGGGCCGCGATCATAAACTCCGGCGTGGCTTCGCCCTCATCGTGCAAATCTTCGGCCAATTGGCTGGCTGTATTGATGGCACCATAGACTTTCGCCTCACCACCAGATTTGCTGACCTGATCGGTGCTTGTCTCAAGAATTTCATCAACACGTTTTGCAAGAGTAGGGTCGAGATCGTGCCGTCGTAGGATCGGCTCCTGGAATGTATCCACGCGTTGAGATTCCTCGACAAGGAAGGCCATTGTCGATTCCGAAATCTTTGCGTTAGGATTTCCCAGCAATGTTGTAATGACACTTGAATCGCCGGTTTCCACCAGCGCATCGGATACTGGTTCGCTCACCGTGTGGCGGATGGCGATCGCCATCTGATGTTCTAACGTACGATGTCGAATAACTTCGATCAGGGAAAGGTCCTGAAGGACACCGCTGTTCACCAGCATGGGGTAGGCGACTTCAATCTCATCATTGCCAAGAATGAGTGCCAATTCTTCCGGAATGTCTTCCCACGAGGCCATATGCTCGCTGATAACCTTGCGCACAGACATTTCAAAATCGTGGATCATCCGACGCAGAATATCGAACATTAGCCCCCGTTCCCGGTCGGTCAGCACGGTGCCTTTATTAACGAATAAATCCGAAATGGTCTCCGCCAGCGCCGTGCGCCCTGCTTGAGATTTATCCCGAGCAAGCTTTAAAAGTGATTCTGCATCCAATGCCGTCATACGAGTGTCACCTAAAAACTGAATTCTGTGGGAATCATATTCGTCGTTCCCAATATGATTCCCAGGGGTTATTTCATTTATAAATTCAAAGCATCCTCCGGAAGTAGAGATAAAATATCCAGGGGGTGATCCCAAGGGCCTTATAAATTAAGCGTGTGCTGGCATTCGCGAATTGGGGTGTGTACATAATAGCTTCCTCATTTGTCCTTTGGATTTGCGGTTTATATCTAGGAGAAGCAGTTTGTCGGGTGGGATTGGCCGCGCATTCAGTTCACGAAACTACCGAACCTATTGGATTGGAAATGCCCCGTCTTTGGTTGGTACTTGGGCGCACCGGGTTGCGGTCGGCTGGTTGACGTGGGAATTGACTGGGTCTGCGATGTGGCTAGGTGTGATCGCCTTTGCCGAATTGTTTCCGACCATGATTATTGCGCCGATTGCCGGGGCTATTGCTGACAGAGGAGACTTCAAGCGCCTGATGATGGTGTGCCAGATGTTATCCGCGCTGCAGGCTGCCCTTCTTGCCGGGTTCGTCTATACCGGACAAATCACCATAGAAATCGTATTTGGCTTAACTTTGGTGTTGGGAACCATATTGGGATTCCATACACCCATTCGCATGGCGCTTGTCCCGTCGTTGGTGGAGCGTGAGGAATTGTCAGCCGCGATAGCCCTCAGTGCCGCAACCTTTAACGGGGCCCGTTTTGTTGGCCCGGCGATTGCTGGTGTGGTTATCGTATGGGGCGGCGTCGCGCCTGCGTTTGCCCTAAATTCACTCAGCTATTTAATCTTTGTTTTCGCCCTTACTCGGGTCCGTTTGAAGCCTAGGCCCCGTGATAGAAAATCAAAACAGGCCAGCTTGCTTGGTGATTTAACTGACGGAATCAAATACGCTTACGGGCATTTTGGCATCCGGTCGCTACTTATTCTAATTTTTGCGACGTCTTTCTTATTACGGCCATTTGCCGAACTTTTGCCTGGTTTTGCCGACGACGTCTTTCACCGTGGTGCCGAGGGATTGGCAATGATGACGTCGGCGGCTGGCCTTGGTGCGATGGCGGGAGGATTGTGGTTGGCGCAACGCGGGCGAACAGAAGGCCTGAACAAAATATTGACCATTGCCATATTGCTAGCGATCATTGGACTGCTGGCCTTTGCTTTCACTAAGGTCTTCTGGATTGGGCTGCTTTGCCTGGTGAGCGCCGGGTTCTCAATTGTCACCATCGGCATCTCAACACAAACCATGGTCCAAAATGCTGTCGATGGTGCAATGCGGGGCCGGGTTATGAGCCTCTATGGGGTCATCAATAGAGGCGGACCTGCATTTGGGGCGCTTATTATGGGCTGGATGGCATCGGATTTAGGTTTGCCCATGCCGGTCGCGGGTGGCGCGTTATTGGCGTTGATCGTTTGGCTATGGGCCTGTTATTTGACCCGTCGCGCCACGAGCGAACTTGAGCGAGAATCCCCGAATCATTGACTTTAAATTTCGAATTTAGTTGTTTGAGACCCCTAATTTGTGGAATAACTATCTGTATCTTAACGCTTTACGTAGGGATTTGAGCGACCAACATGGTTGATGTCTCCCCCGGATCTGCGATTACGAACTTCGTCGCGACACAGCGGACGCAGGCACAGCTTTCTCGCTCTGTCAGCGAGCCGCAGGTTGAACGTGCGCGCGCCAACCGGCAGGAATTTATCCGCTCTGGTGGGGGAACGGAGGCTCGGACTTCTGAAGTCCGCGAATATGCAACTCCTTATAAGCCACCTGTATCAGAAGACCGCGACGCTCGGGTTTCGGTTGATGAGTATAATAATCGGTACTTTGATCGTGTCGCCGACGTACGGGCTGAGGAAGCACGTCAGACCGATATTGCCAACGATCTTGACCAGTTGGCAGAAAACAACGGATTAGCAGGGGAGACGTACCAGACCAGCACACAGGCCAATCAACTCATAGAGGCCGCTGACCAGCGGCGCCAAGATGCGCGTGCGGCGGAAAGTCGTGCCCAGGTGCAGCAGCAAATAGACATTCGACAGTCTGAGAACCGATTGGCTGGTGCCTCGAATGATCCTTCCCAACCGCGGGGTTCCTACGTCGATATCCGTGCTTGATACCCTAAAATAAAAGCGCCCCGGAGATGAATCCGAGGCGCTTATTATATTTCATTATTAGTTGGGTCAGAGCTTATTTTCCGAACAGACCCTTTAGCTTGTTTGTTGCGCCACTGACAGCATCGCCTGTGCCCCGGTCACACCCTTGACCGCATCCGTAGTGCCCTTGGTTGCTTCTTCAGCCGCCTTTTTTGAAGCATCTACGCCGCCTTTGGCCAAGTCTTGATGCTTGCCCAAGTCCAGAACCTTAACCGATTTGGATGCTGCATTCTTGATCGCGGTGAACACTTTATCGGCGATTTCAGCGGGCGTTGCGCCTTTCGTTTCCTTGCCGATATCTTTCAAGTGAATTGTCGGCAGGGGTGAGCCCAATTTCTTACCTTTCAAGAAGGCTGCGCTGGCGGAGACCTTACCGTCCCGGATGATCAGGTTTTCGATAATCAGCTTGGGGCCTTCTTTTTTCTTGTCACCGCTGGCTGCAGGCTCTGCTTCCTTCTTAGCCGCGGGTTGGCCGGATTTGCCGCCACCAGCACCACCGGTATGCTTTTGAACATTGGCTTGAAGCACATCAATGTTGCTGCCGCCATCCCCGAGTTCATAGGTAATCTGAGGCCCTGCAACGATAATTTGTTTAATAACAATGACGTCGGAGGTAACCGTAGAAGGATAAACTTCAATACTGACTTCACCCAATTTCATGGCGTTGTCGGTCTGAAAGCCCTTGGGGCTGCCGACAGTGAAACCGCGGAGAACTCCTTTGCCGGACGAAATCGACAGTTCAACCTCATTGAGTTCGACTTTCACTTCGGTGAATTCGGATCCGAACTTCTCAACCGCTTCCTTAATGATGCCATCAAGGTTTGAAAACAAGAATACGACTGCTGCAACAATTATACCGATGATGGCAACGACGCCGATCAAAACACCACGCTTCATGACTAAATTCCTTCACTCTCTCCGAGGTTCAATTTTATATTTTGGCTATAATCTCGCAGGTTCAACATCCAAGTGCATAATTTGAGAGCCATTTAGGCAAGATGAGGTTATCGAGGATTTCTTACAAAGGAGATCCAAGATGTTAAAAGCTTACCATCATCTGACCCGAGACCACCGATG
>Ga0114999_10001700_pt1 | contig 30176 bp, 23 predicted proteins | sample ArcticOcean_MG_C_3_FD_89820 | JGI IMG/M metagenome (GOLD analysis project Ga0114999, IMG submission 89820) | Marine microbial communities from western Arctic Ocean - ArcticOcean_MG_CB8_126 | ecosystem: Environmental > Aquatic > Marine > Oceanic | place: Arctic Ocean: Canada Basin | collected...
CCTGAGACGCCGAAAATACTGGTTCCGGGTGCCTGCATCTCCAAGAAGAACAGACCCATCGCAAAGGCCATCAGGCCAACACCCACCCAGTTTACCGGGAGATTCCCCAGTGCCACGAAGCCCAGGGCCAATGCGATTACACCGATGATGCCAGGGCCCCACAGGCCCGGCAGGACCCACTCGACGAAGATCGCGAGGAATCCCAGCGATACCAGCGTGAAGGCGATATTCGGATCGGCGAGAAACGCGAGAACCCGCTCCAGAGGCGTCTGCCGTATCCTACGAACTACAGGCCCGACGGTTTGAAACGAAATTTCGCTGTCATCACCCATAACGACGCTGCGGCCGTCGAGCTGCCGCAACAAATCGCCGATGTCCTCGGCCAGCAGGTCCACGATGCCAAGCTCCAGCGCCTCCGAGGCGTTGTACGCCCTCGCCTCCAGCACAGTGGCCTCAAGCGCGTCGGCGTTACGACCACGCGCAACTGCAATGCTTCGGAGCAGCGCAGCCGCGTCCTGGGCCACCTTGCGCGCCAGCGTCGCCGGAAGCTCTTCGCCTATGGATATCGGCGTAGCCGCCCCGATGTTGGTGATGGGTGCCATAGCCGCGACGTGAGCCGCTGCTGTGATGAACGTACCTGCGGAAGCCGCGTGGGCCCCCGTGGGAGCTACGTATACCACCACAGGGATTTGCGCGTTAGTTATCGAGTCGACCATGTCCCTGGTCGCGTCAAGCAGACCGCCGGGAGTGTCCAGCCGAACCAACAAAAGAACAGCATCAGATTCCGCGGCACTATCGATGACCCTGGAAAGGAAACGAGCGGTAGAGGGGCTGATGGCGTCGTCGATGTCAATGATCGCAACATAGGGGTCGGCAGCGAGGGCGTCTGGAATACCCAGGGACACCAGTGCCCCACCAAAACACATCAGCACGACGGCGACGGCAAGTGAGCGCCTGATAATGCCCTCCAACCGCAATTCTACCACCTTGCTGCCGATCGAGGAGCTAGCCTCGTAGCGCCTCGCGATGGTCCCTGTTGTGCTCGGTCTCACTCATCGCATGGCCCTCCCGCCGATTCCAGGCCCTGCTCTCGTCGAACTTACCCAGAGCCTTAGCCATCTCGCGCATATGAGTCGCCTTGCAGCCACAGCAGCCGCCGATGTAGTTGACCCCCAGTTCCTTCGCCTTCGTGGCAAACTCACCAAGTGCAAACCGTGTCATTTGCGTGGGTTCCAGCCGGTCCGGGAACGACGGCAACCCGGTAAACCATGGCGTATCGTCGGTGCACCGGAACGCCACTGGCTGTGCCGCCAGATAGCCGTCGAACGCGGCGCGCATCTCGGCGATGTGGGGCATCATGTGCTCAGGGTCGTTCATGCAGTTCAGCCCGAGAATGTCTGCACCGGCAGCATTGAGCCGCTCCGCACACTCCCCCGCCGTAAATCCATCGTCCGTGACGTTCGTAGCCCGAAAAGACATCGTGATCATAGCGGGCACCGAAGTCTTGGCCTTGATGCGCTCCAAACAAAGCAGCGCCTCACCCAGACTGTAGAAGAGTTCGCCTATGACAAAATCGACCCCGGCCTGTGCCTCTATCTGCTCGTCGAACATCTCCGCGACCAGGTTGTTGGACCGTTCGTCGTCCGGGGTCCACATCCAGGTAGTGCTCAGGTCCCCGGCCACCAGCATCTCGTCCCCGGCGACCTCCCTCGCGATGTTGTAGGCAGCCTGATTTATCTCTAGGACCTTGTCGCCATATCCAACCGTAGCCAGCTTCTCGCGGCTGCCATAGAAGGCCATCACCTGCAAGACATCGCATCCGGCCTGTCGCATCTCGTAATGCAACTCACGCACCGCGCCCGGATGGGTCATCGCGATTTCGGGAGTGAACGCGCCTGTGACAACATGCCCGCGCTGCTCCAACTCGATGATGTACCCACCATCACCCAGCACGATTCCCTCGCTAAGCCGCTCCAAGATCCCCTTTTGCATGTGTCTCCTCCTCAGTCCGGCCTACGATGGCCGTCCTACGACTTCAGCCGCTCCATCACAGGATCGTACAGCGGCTCAGCAGTTACCGTGACCCGTCGCCGCTCCCCGAAATAGAGCACATCCAGCTTCGTGCCAATCTCAGAATGCTCCACCGGCAGATAGCCGTATGCGATGCCACGTCCTATCGAGTAGCCATATCCGGCGCTCGAGACGTACCCAAGCACATCGTCGCCATGGAGGATAGGCTCCTTGCCCAGGACGACCTCGTCTGGATCATCCAGCGTCATGCAGCACAATTTGCGGGTTGCACCCTCTGCCTTGATGCCAACCAGCGCGTCACGACCGATGAAATCGCCCTGCTTGAGCCTAACCGCAAAGCCTATCCCCGCCTCGTACGGGTTGTACTCGGTGTGAATGTCCTGCCCCCAGAGCCTATACCCTTTCTCCAGTCGCAGCGAGTCGAATGCGCCGCCGCCTGCGGCCACCACCCCAAGTGCTTGCCCTGCCTCCCACAACGTGTCCCACAGCCTCAGCCCCAGCTCGGTGGCCGCATAGACCTCCCAGCCAAGCTCGCCGGCATAGGATATGCGCACGGCCAGGCAAGGCACGCCCCCGACAGTTATCTGGCGAGCCGCCAGGTATGGAAATCCGTCATTGGTCATGTCGTCTTCACAAACACGAGTCATCAGCTCCCGCGCCTTCGGACCCCACACGCCAATGCAGCACTGCGCCGCAGACACGTCGGTAATAACAACCGAGCCGTCGTCTGGAACATTCCGGCGCATCCACCCCAGGTCGTGCAGTCCCATAGCGCCGCCAGTAACGACCATGAACCTGTCCTCGGCCAAACGCGTCACCGTGAGATCACACTTGATGCCGCCACGAGGATCCAGCATCGCGGTGTAGGTCACCCGCCCAGGTGGCCGGTCGAGATTGTTGGCCGTGAGACGCTGAAGCGCAGCAAGGGCGCCAGGCCCCGTGACCTCCAGCTTCATGAAAGGAGTCAGGTCAAACAGCGCCACTCGCTCTCGTGTCGCCCTGTGCTCAGCGGCGACCATTGGCGACCACTCGCGAGCCTCCCAGCCGGACCGCGTGTCGCCAGGCCCAGCCAGATCGTCCAGTAACGACTCATTGGCTCCAAACCACTGTGGCCGCTCCCAGCCAGCGCTCTCGAAGAATACCGCGCCCAACTCCTTCTGCCGTAGCCAGTAAGGACTGAGCCGCAGCCCTCTCGCCTTCGTGGGCGGCTGTAACGGATGGATGATGTCGTATACCTCGCGGTACTGCTGCGCAGACCGCTCCCTGATGTACTCGCCGCTATAGACATGGGGGTGGAACCGGGATATATCGGACTCTCGCAGGTCCACACTGGCCTGCCCATCCACGATCCACTCCGCCACAGCCCTGCCGACGCCGCCAGAGTGGGTGATCCACACCGCCTGCGCCGACCAGAACCCCTTCACCTGCGGCGACTCCCCAAGAACGGGGAATCCATCTGTAGTGAACGAGAACATGCCGTTGAAGCTGTAGTCCAGTGGCGCATCTTTCAGCGCAGGCATCACCTCACCCGCCTCGGACAATGCACGCGTAAAGTGCGACGGGGTGAACGCCATCTCAGCGGGTGATACCGGCGCATCCTCGTAAGACAGGATGTCCTCGGACGCCACCAACATCGGCTCGTGCAGGTACGACCCGATGCCGTAAGCCTCGCCGTGCTGCCGGAAGTACATCGCCCGGTCCTGGTGCCGCACGAACGGCTCTGTGATCTCTTCGGTCCGGCCGGCAAGCTCGGGCAGAGGCTTCGTGCGTGCATACAGATGTTGCATCGGCGACAGCGGAATCGGTACTCCGGCCATGCGCCCAACCTTCGGTGCCCATATGCCCGTAGCAGCAACGACCATGTCGCAATTGACCGTCCCACGGGTCGTAACGACCCCTGTGACACGGCCCTTAGAAATCTCGAATCCAGTCACCCTGGTATCGGCGTGGAACTTGGCTCCAAACGCCTCGGCGGCCCGTGCCATGGCCTCGGCCGGACGAACAGCTCGTGTATGTGTATCCGTCGGGGTATACATCGCGCCATAGATCTTCTCGGAAAGCATCGGCACCTTGTCCCGCGCCTCCCGCGGATCCAGAAGGTGAGACTCGACCCCATAGGCCATCCCCGTGCCGATCTTGCGCCGTAGATCGTTCAGCCGCTCCGGTGTCCAGGCGACCTCCATACTACCCACGGCCCTGCCACAGGCCTCGCCATCGAGTTCCAGCGAACGGAACAGCTCCGTTGTGTACTTGGCAAAACCGGTCATGGTCTTTGAGGGGTTTATCTGGAATACGAGCCCAGGCGCGTGAGAGGTCGAACCGCCTGTCTCAAACAGCGGCCCCTGCTCAACGACAACGATATCGCGCCAGCCCAGTTGAGTGAGGTGGTACGCCACGCTGCACCCAACGATACCAGCGCCAACGATCACCACGCGTGCGTGCTGTTGCATCCAAACTCCTCGCCCCTGCCGAGGGCTATTTCAGTCGTATACCGGGTCGAGCCACTCGGCATACGAGTCGCTGCGGGCCGTCACGATATCCAGGTATGTGTTCCCCACAGCGAGCGTCACCGGGCCCGCCTTGCCATCACTAATGGGAAATCTGTCCACAGTACCAACAGGAGTGACTCCAAGGCCTGTACCGCACAGAAAAACCTCGTCGGCTATGTACAATTCGGACCGGTCGACTTCCCTCTCCTGCACTGTAATGCCGTGGGCCTCTCCCAGGAGATGGATAATGGTCTCGCGGGTAATGCTCTCAAGTATGTCGTTGGTTGTGGGTGGCGTGATCGCAACGCCGTCACGCACCAGGAACACGCAGCCACGGGCCTCTTCGGTCACATGCCCCATGCTATCGAGCATCAGGACCCCATCGTAGCCGTCGTACTGCGCCTGTATCAGCGCCAAACGCGCATTCTGATAGTTGCCCGCCGCCTTGATTCGCGGTGGCATGGAGTTGTCTGAAATGCGTTGCCAGGAGCTGATCGCTAGCTTGAAGGCCTTCTCGGCCCAGCTGCCAGTGTCGATGATCGCACCGCCAGGCACGACCACCGAGCCATGGGTCACCGGACCGCTTGATTGAATCGACCCAGTGCCGTCGACGAACATGCTGGGCCGAATGTGTACGTCCTCACGAACGTCGTTGGCCCTCAGCAACTCCTTCGTCAACGCCGTCAGCTCATCCACCGTGTATCCAGGATCGTCCATCCCCATCAATCGCGCCGACTGCAATAGACGCTCCATATGCTCGTCGCATCGAAACAGGTAGAGCTGCCCACGATCGGCGTTCCAATATGCCCTGATACCCTCGAACACCGTCGCACCATATCGCACTGCTGGCGACATGATGTGGATACGCGCCTCATCGTACGGCACAATTTTGCCGCCCATGAGCAATTTTTCGAAACGATCTGCCATTCCCTGCCCCTTACTCAGTAGTGATCCTACTAGCCTCGGTTGCCGCCGTAGGTCGACCTCATCAGCTCCTTGTCATCGAACCGGCTCGCCCTCAGAGCCGTAATGTCGACCGTCGAAGGACTACCGTCCACAATCATCTCGGCCAGGCACTCGCCGAGCGCCGGAGCCAGCTTGAAAGAGTGGCCGGAACCGCCCACCGCCAGGTACACTCCATCAACCCCTGGCGCAGCGTCAACAATCATGCTCCAGTCGGGTGTTATCGTGTACAGTCCGGCCCAGCTAGCCGTCAACTCCGCCTCGGCCAGATACGGGAAACGATGCGCCAGCAATCGGCTGGTCTCTTGAATGAACTCCGGGTCCGCGTCACGGCTGTAGTTATCGGGTTCCGCCGGGTCGTTAGGCTTGGGGTGGCCTGTACCGACCAGCAGCCGTCCGCCCGGCTCCGGCCTGAAATATGTTCGGTCTACCATGTTCGAGACAGCGCGCGTTATCGGGGTCGCCCCCTCCGGAAGTCGCACGACAATGTCCTGCTCGCGTGATATCTCCAGCGGTAGGTCCAGTCCCAACCAGTGCCCGACCTGACCGGCCCAGGGACCCGCGGCGTTCACAACGATCTCCGTCTCGATGTCACCCTTCGGCGTCGAGACGACGCTGATAGCACCACCAGGTCTTGATATCCCGGTGGCAGCCGTATGCGTGTGAATTTCAGCGCCAAGCTGTGCCGCCTTGGAGACCATAGCGTTAGCCGTTACATGGGGGTCTGCGTAGCCCGAGTCTGGCTCGAAGCCCACACGGGCGATGCCCTCCACGTTGAGCCCCGGCAGCTCCTTCAGTGCGTCCTCGATCGAAAGCTCCCAGGTGCGAACCCCAAAGCCCTTCAGGCGAGGCAGGTTTTCCGTAAACATCGCCGACGCCTCTTCAGGCACCAGAAATATCCAACCAGCGTTGGTAAACGCCTTTGCGCCGTCGAACTCGTCCGAAAAACCCTGAAAAATCTCCAGGGTCCGGCGCACGAGCCGAATGCTGACCTCGTTGGAGTAGTGCTGGCGTACGATAGCCGCCGAATCGCCCGAAGAGCCGGAGCTGATCTCGCCCTTTTCGAGCAGCACAACCTCCCGCAGCCCCTTCTTCGCCAGGTAATATGCGGTACTCGTACCGACAATACCCCCGCCTATCACCACCGCGTCAGCCGTCTTACGCATCAACGCCTCCCGAAGACAAAATATTTGCCACAGAGAGAACAGAGATCGCTGAGAAAATACCTATTCTCGTCTGATCTTTGTGCTCTCTGCGATCTCTGCGGTTAATGTCTTAGATACCACGGCCCATGAACGACCGCAGCTTCGCGAAATCGTCCTTGGGCGGCTTCTGGAACCAGCCACTGCGGCTCACCGTCGGAACCCCCGCAGCCTTCAGATCGGCCATCATTTCCGCCATCTTGAATCCTGTGACCATGCCGTCCAGAACGGGCGCTCCAACAACCTCTTCCACATTGGGAACGTCGTGGGTCAGCACCGACCCGGCCAGCGTGCATCCCGGAATAATAACTTCGGCCCCGTCCTCGACAACACATGCTCGGGCCGCAGCCACTACTGCCTCGATCACCTCTGCCGTCGACGTCTGGTCCGGGTAGAGGTCGTTCGCGTCGATGTTGAACGGACGCTGCGAAACGAAATGATCGTGCAGGCCGTAGGTCGCAAGCATCGACTCTTGAATCTTGCCATTCTGATCGTCCACCGTGACCAGCGAGAAGGTAGACCCCATCATGTGGGACACCAACGCGGCCGACTCAAGCGTCGCGGTCACGGGGATATCCACCAGCTGACGAGCCTCGTGGAGACCGATGTCCAGGTTGCAGGATATGAACACGGCGTCGTACCCCTGCTTTTCTGCCCACATCACTTTCTCCAGGGTCCCGTCCGTGCACATGTAGCGAAAGTACAGCCACTGGTTGTTGCGCAGCGGGTACATATCGGAAATGTTCACGATGTCGAACTCGGTGTCCGGCCTCGCAATCCGCCTCAGATTTTCCTCACCGTGGAACTCTTTGTCCGCAAACGGGTTAACGACCAGTATCTTCATTGTGCGGCCTCCTCTTCCCTAGACCGGCGCACATCGTGCGCCCCATGTTTCAACATTCGGTCCTCTACTAAATCACTCCTCCTCGTCGGGGAGGACACGCTCGTAGAAGCGCTGCCAGTTGCGGTACATCACGTTGGCCACGTCATCGTCGGAATATCCGCGCTTCGAGAGCGCCTCGCCAACCTTCTGGTAGTCGGCAATCGTGTCTATCTCGTGGGGCGCACCCTCCACTCCACCCTGCCCGTCGGTGTCGCCACCTATCCCGGAGTGGAGCGTGTTTCCGGCCATCTGGCTCACATAGTCCACATGGTCCACCCAATCCTCCAGAGTCACGTCTGCCTTGGTGAATACCTCTCGTCGCGACTGGATATTCGCCCAATCCGTGCCGCCCTTGTACAGCATCCACGTGTCCATCGAGTGGCCTATGACGCCGCCTCGATCAATCACCGCCTTTATCAGATCGTCCGGGTGCTGCCTCTCACCGGGGGTGACTCCGCGGCAATTCTGGTGACTGGCCAGGATAGGCCCGCCGTAGATATCGAGGGCCTCTCGCACCGACGCGTCGGACGTGTGGGTGATGTCCAATATGATGCCCAGATCGTCCATCAACTCCAGCAGCTTCTTGGCCGGCGGAAACAGTCCGCCTTCGGTACCGGTGCCCGTCCCATGTGAGTAGTTGCTCGCGCCGTAGTGAGACATGCTCACGACGCGCAGCCCATTCAACCACCACTCCCCGGCCTGCTCGGGCCAGGAGATAGGATCGGCGCCTTCCATGCCAATGATCACGCCCACAGGGAGACCTGTGTGATCGTCAGTGGCCTCCCACTCCGCCATGTGATCGCGGAATATCTTGCTGGTGGACAGGATGCGCAGCTCACCGCGGGCCTCGAGAATTCGGTAATACGCCAGATGCGCATGTGCCATCGAGTAGGCAATGTCCGCAGTCCGGTAGCCCCAGATAATGTTGTCCGGCTTCCGGATGCGCCCCACGACCTTAACGAGCGCGCCCGCGACATGTCCCTTGCGCATCTCGGGGATGGTCGCCATCGTCTGATCGTCAGGCCATCCCTGATGGGTGGTCTGGCCGGCCGAAGCCGACCTAACATCGTCGATGGACTGAGTCAGGTCCCTGTCCAGGTCCACCGCTCCATACGACATCGGATAGTCGCCATCAAATATCAGCATCTTTTCTCCTGTCGGCGTACCCGCCACGATGAAATCGATTGATTGTCATGCTGAGGAGGCCCCCGACGAAGTATCTGGGGCGGGGGCCATGCATTTGGTTAACCAACTAGGTACAAAAGCCTATGAGAGCGGCCATGCGTTGGTCTGTGAAGGCTCGTCACTCCACTCCCCTTCCAACGGGTACCCGGCCTCCTCCCAATCGGCGATGCCCCCGGCGTAGCGACGAACGTTCCCGTACCCAGCCTTCTCCAGCGCCATCAGGGCATATCTGCTAGCCGCACAGGTTTCGTGAGAGCAGTAAACGACAATCTCGTCGCCAACGTCCAGGATGTCAGTAGCGGAGTCCGGAGTATCCACACTGAGAGAGCCAGGGATGTGCTTGGCTCGGAATGCCCACTCGCCCAGCGTCATCACCAGTTTGAAATCGTCCTTCCGATCCAGTTTCTCTTTCAACTCCGCCCGGGTAATTAGACTCATGATGCACTCCCCTGTGTCATAGACAATTCGCAGCGACGTGGAATCGCCTCCCATATAACGCCATTTCCATTGCGCCGTCTAGGGAGTTGCGAGGGTGCACCACGATTGAGGCGAGCTGCGGAGCAATCAATGCTCCCTCAAAAGGCTTCCGTACCCCACAACGGGCTCGGTAATTCCGGCCAGGCGTATCGACTTCCATATACTGGCCAGCGCGCTGGAAACCACCGGCTTTCCAGTCCGCGATTCCAGCTCATCGAGTATCTCCACCGACCTCACATTGCCGCAGCTCAGGAAAATACCGTCCACTGCCGATACGTCGAACTCCGAAGCAATCCGCAGCGACTCCTCCGGAAGCACCGAGCCGCGATCCAGGTTCTCGTAGATGTCCCTGAACCGGAACTCCGGACAGGCAATTCCATGGCTTTCCAGGAACGCGACCTCTCTGCCGGTCGTCTCCTCGTCGTAGGGGGTGAGCATCGCCACGCTCTTCATGCCCTGCGCGGCCATCGCATCGACGACAGCCTCGCTCGTTGTCGTGACCTTGGCCCCTGGAATGATCCGTCCAAGCGTTCGCTTGATCTCATCGTCGCCGTCCCGGCCATCCATGAAGCTGCCTGTAGTGCACATGTAAAGGGCCACATCGGGCGCGGTCGTGGCAAGCTGACGAGCCGCCAACTCAATGCCCTCGTTCATCCCCTCGATCCCGCCCAGCGCCGTGTCTTCGATGAGCAAGCGCGCAGGAATGCCGATCACGTCCCCAAGACCAGCGGTGAGTTTTACAAACTCAGGCTCGAATATAAGACACGACGATGGCAGCATGAAAGCTATCTTCGCCCGAGAGCCGTACATCCACTCACCTCCCTACCTACGACCTAAAGACCCCCGCATGTGGTTTCCGCTCATGGTGAGCCTGTCGAACCACCGGTGCGGGGGCCCCTGCTAGCCGCCAGCCCTCAAAGCCGCGGTCGCCTTTTCGTCCACCGACTGGTCCACGGAGCTTATGGCGACTCCATATATGTCTCGTGCCCTCTCCACCGATACCAATTCCGCGACGACGTCACGCCGCACCGACTCAGGGTCGCGCTCCTTGGGATCGCCCCAGCCGCCGCCGCCTGGGGTCTCGGTGTAAATGGTGTGGTCCTGCATCACACTAGTCGTGACCTTGGAGGGTAGCCTTTCGATGCTGCCGTCAGGTGCCGCTACGTCGCACTTCGACGGGGAGGCCTCCAATCCTCCGAATAGCCCCCAAGGAGCCACCGTCGCACGGTCGGAGCTTAGCGTCAGCCGCACCTCGTCGCCGACCACCTTGAGCACCCTGGTGATCCCGACGCCGCCTCGGTAGCGTCCGGGGCCCTCAGAGTCCGGCAGCAGGCCGTAGCGCTCTATGATCAGCGGGTACGCCACCTCGATCGACTCGACCGGCGCATTTCGGGTGTTCGTCATGTGATTCTGGATGGCGTCCATGCCGTCCAGGTCGTGCATGGCCCCCTGCCCTCCTGCATATGTCTCGATGTAGTTGTACAGAACACCGGTGCGAGGGTCCTTGCCACCGATGTTCAGCAGGTTCATCGTGCCCGAAGAAGCCGCGGCGACCCTCTCGGGTATCGCCTCCGACAACGCCCCCAGCAGCACATCGGTGATGCGCTGCGTCGTGATGATGTTGGCATTGCACACCGCCTGCGGATACACCGCTGACAGCACACTGCCCTCCCGGACAATGATGTCGAAGGGCTCATAGGCCCCTGCATTCGGAGGCAACTCAGGATCGAGCACCGCCTTGAAGACGTAATACACGCACGCGGCCACCGAGGGCCAGCGACAGTTGATTGGTCCGCGCGCTACATCGTCCGTGGCTGAAAAGTCGGTTGTGATAGAGTCGCCCTTGGCCTCGATGGTCACACGAATTGTGTACGGCGTATCGGTGATGCCGTCCCCCTCGATCACATCCTCGTAGCTGTATTTGCCCAGCGGAATCTTGCCCATAGCGGCCCGCATGCGCCTCTCCGAATAGGCAATCATCTCGCTCAAATACGTCTCGACGGTCTCCAACTCATACTTGTCCACCAACTCGTTCAGGCGTCTCGCGCCGGTGACGTTCGCTGCATACTGGGCCATCAGGTCACCGCGAACCTCCACCGGAGGCCTCACGTTCTGTGAGATCAGTGACCATAGATCTGGGTCCAGCTCACCACCCCGAAATAGCCGGACGGGCGGTATCTGAAGCCCTTCCTGGAAGATCTCCTGAACCCCAAAAGGCATGGAACCCGGCGCAAACCCGCCCATGTCGACGTGGTGCGCCTGGTTCGCCGCGATGGCGAACATCTTACCCTCGTGGAATATGGGAGCGATCAGGCAGAGGTCGTTCAGGTGTCCCGGTCCCGCGGGGTACGGCATGTTCATCGCGATGGCGTCCCCCGGGCCGAGCGTGTCGAAGTCGTACGCGTCCATCGCTGAACGCACCGCCGATTGCATGGTCCCAAGGTGGAGCGGTGTGCCGACCTCGGCCTGAGCCACCACAACAACGTCGCCGGTGGCCGTGTAGAGGGCGCATGACGTATCGCGCCGGTCCTTGATGTTCGTAGAGTAGCTCGCCCTCACCAGGGCAGCGACCATCTCATCCGAAATGGAGTAGAAGGAGTTACGCATCACCTCAAGCGTGATCGGATCGATTCGTGCTTTGTTCACTTTTGCTCCCTCTCCAACAACAGGTTTCCGTACGCATCGACTCTGGCCGTCTGGTCGGGCCACACCACCGTGGTGGAATCGAGCTGCTCGATGATTGCAGGGCCCGAGATCGTATCACCCGATGACAGCTTAGTGCGATCGTAGATCGGTGTCTCGAACGCCTCGTTTTTGAAGTAGACGGTGCGCCTGGCCTTTATGGCCTCAGGTGGGTCTTGAGCCCCGTCGAGAGCGGCCGCCTCCAGCTTCGGCTGCGGCATCGGGGCGATGGCGGTCAAGCGCAGGTTCACGATCTCCATTTGGCTATCTCTTTGATCGTACCCGTAGAGCCGCCGGTGGGACTCATGAAAGCGCTCGTATATCCCCTCCAGCTCATCTGCGGTGATCTCGCCGGCGCCAACGAGGACCTCTAGCTCGAAGCCCTGGCCTAGGTAGCGAACGTCCGCCATTCGCATGAGAGTGACACTCTCGGGGCCAAGGCCCTCCTTGCCCATCTGCTCCAGTGCCTCGGCCTCCATCTCCTCGTATCGCGACGCCAGCTCTGCCGGCTCAACGTTCTCCGAAGAGCGCAGGACGGTCCTGACGAAGTCGTCGCGCAGGTCAGACATCAGCAGGCCCAGCGCCGATGTAACTCCTGGCGCAATTGGAACCAGCACTCGTGGGATATCCATCTCCGCAGCCAATTCGGACGCGTGGACTGGACCTGCCCCTCCGAACGTAACGAGGGCGAATTCGCGAGGGTCGTAGCCCTTGGCCACCGACACCACACGGATGCCCTTGATCATGCCCGCATTCACAACGCGAATAATGCCGTCTGCCGCCTCCTCAATGGTCATGCCCAGGGGTACCGCCAGCCGTTCGGATATCACCGCTCTGGCTCGATCAACATCCAGTTTGAGCTTGCCGCCCAGGAAACCTTCGGGGCTGAGCCTCCCCAGCACGACGTTGGCGTCCGTTACCGTTGGCTCGGTTCCGCCACGACCGTAACACGCAGGTCCAGGCTCCGCGCCGGCACTCTGGGGCCCTACGCGCATTGCGCCGCCTGGGTCCACCCAGGCAATACTGCCGCCACCCGCGCCAAGTGTGTGTATGTCCACCATCGGTACCTTCACAGGTAGCCGCTCGATCTCGCTGTCCTGCGTCCTACGGATCTCTCCCTGGTAGCACAGGCTGATGTCGAAACTCGTACCACCCATGTCGACGGAGATGCTGTTTCCCTCGCCTGCCTGATTGGCCAGCGCGACGGAGCCGATGACCCCGGCCGCAGGCCCGGAGAGGATCGTGTGCACTGGCCTCTCGACCGCCGCGTCGGCGCCCATCGTGCCGCCGTTGGACTGCATGATGTGTAGCCCAGAGCCCAGGCCTACCCGCGCCGTGCTCCGCTGCAATTCCCGCAGATAGCGCTCCATAACCGGCGCCACATAGGCGTTGATAGTGGTCGTGCTCATCCGCTCATACTCTTTGAATTCGGGCACAATGTCATATGAGAGCGACACCTGCAATTCCGGCATCGCCGCCCTCAGTGCCTTCCCGATCGCCTGCTCGTGAACAGGGTGCGCGTAGGAGTGCATCAGGCACACAGCCACCGAGTCGACCTTCGCCGCCCTGAGCTGCGAGATCAGAGCTTCTACCGCCGCGTCTGCCAGCGGTGTTAGAACCTCGCCGGTGTACAGCACCCGTTCCTCGACCTCCAGCCGCAGCTGACGTGGGACCAGCGGTTCCGGCTTCTGCTGTCTAAAGTCATACAGGTGAGGCCGGTCCTGGCGACCAATCTGCAGCACATCACGGAACCCCTTCGTCACCACAAGCGCCGTCTTCGCACCCTTGCGCTCCAGTAGCGTGTTCGTCGCAACAGTAGTGCCGTGGATGAAAAAATTGATCGCTTCCGGTGAAATATCCAGGCGGTCCACCAACTCCTTGATACCGTTGGCCACCCCTGTGGCCTGGTTTTCCGGCGTCGAAGGTGTCTTGGCGAACTCCAGCCGATTGGTCTCGACATCGTGCAGCACCAGGTCGGTAAAGGTGCCCCCGACATCGACTCCTAGGCGGTACGTCATGTTGTGCTCCCCTCTAGTTCTTTCTCTCGCAACAGCGGCATTAGCCGACTCTCAACAAATACATAAAGCTCTCGCATCGCAGAATTCAATGTCTCTGAGTCACGGTCCACGCAGGCCTGGTAGATTCGCCTGTAGTGTTCCAAACGCGACGGCACAGGCTCACGCATCTCCGAAAAAGACCGGCGGTACTGCTCCGACTGCGCCCACAGCGACGACAGTATCCGCAGCAGATGGTCCCGCCCACTAGCCTCAAAAATGATGAAGAAAAACTCACGAACCAACCGTAGTCGACGCGGGATGTCCTCCGCCACCTCAGCCGCTTCCAAGCCCTCCAACGCACGTCGCAGTCGAGTCAGAGGGACCTTGCTGAAATCCTCGGAGACCCATTGGCACGCCAAAATCTCCAGCTCTTCCCGAATGCGATAGATCTCCTCGTACTCGGACACGGATAGAGTGGCGACCACCGCGCCTTTACGCGGATAGAACACCACGAGACCCTCGGCCTGCAGTTGCCTCAGCGCCTCTCGCACAGGCATCGTGCTCACACCGAGCGACGTCGCGAGATCATCCTGCCGCAACCGCTCTCCCGGCGCAAATTGCCCACCCAGGATCATCTCCCGTATGCGGTCAGTAGCAGCGTCATGGACGCTTCCATACACGATTTCCGGCTTCTTCGACATACGCATACCCTGCACTTTGGCCCGCTCCCAACTACCCTTCTATCCTTCTCTGCACAACCCCACAAATTCGATATTAGATCGTATTTCGCGCCAGAGTACCAGCCCAAGCACGCCCCGTCAATTTCCACTGCACACAGGATTTCGTGAAGGGGCATTGAGATGCAATCGCCGGAAGCCCACGGTTCGTTCCTGAAGCATGCAGCGTCCCTCTCGGCCGGGGTGTACAGAGGGGCTCGGCCACTCTGTAGGGAGCCCTGAGGGTGTCCCTCAGAAAATCTCTATTTTCTTTTTTCTTGGTTGGGTGGAGATGCTCCGACATTGCCAAAGCCCTTCGTCAGCAGCTACCCTTTAACTCCCCCTCTCACGTTGACCGTGTCTGTGGCCGCTGCTACACTCGGTCCCATTCAAAGACCCACCCGCCAGAGCCATATCATGCCCAACGTCCCCTACGAAAAACCCCTGGGTCACCTGACCGTCATCGACATGACGGTTAACGTACCCGGCCCCTTCTGCTCCACAGTCCTAGGAGACCTGGGTGCCACCATAATCAAGATCGAACCACCTGGCGGCGACCCGCTACGCCACAGCCCCGGCATGTGGACGGGCATCAATCGCGGCAAAAAGAGCATCGTCCTCGACCTCAAAACCGATGGCGGACGCGAGATCCTGGGCCGCCTGGCGCAAGACGCCGACATCGTGCTCGAAGGCTGGCGTCCCGGCGTAGCAAAACGCCTTCGGGCCGACTACGAAACCCTGTCATCGAGTAACGCCAGGCTCGTGTACTGCTCCATCTCCGGCTTCGGCCAGGATGGACCCTGGTCACAGCGACCAGGCCACGACGTGAACTACCTCGCCCTCAGCGGCTACATGGGCGCACAGATAGCAGTGGAAGGCCGAGCATGGGCACCGCCTATCCTGGTATCGGACCTGGTCTCAGGGCTCTACGCCGCCATCGCGACGTTAGCCGCAGCGGCAGGGTCGACACACTCAGGCCAGGGCGCGTACATCGATCTGTCCATGACCGACTCCGCCCTATCGCTGCTGGCGCCAGAGATCGGAAACCTATCCGAAGGCGCGACCAGGGACATCAAGCCCAACGTTACGTTCATCCCCCACTACGGGGTATTCCCCTGCAAAGACGGGCGCTGGTTTAGTCTAGGTATCGTCCACGAAGATCACTTCTGGGACCGATTCTGCGAGGCCGCCGGCCTATCCAGCCTGGTCGGGCTAACATTCCAGGAGCGCCTCGACCGAAGTAAGGAAATCGCTACGGCAGTCCACGCCGCGCTCCTAACCCGGACCGCCGCCGATTGGGAGGACACCCTGCAACAAGCCGACGTTCCCGCCGCCATCGTCAACGAATTGCACGAGATATTCGACTCACCCCAGTTCCAGGCCCGCGGCATGTTTGCCGAGCTCGGACTCGGCAAATTCTTCAGACAGCCATTCCGGGTGTCGGGCCAGCAAGTCGGCCCCGACTCACCACCACCCGCCCTCGGGGAATACAACGACACCATATTGTCCCAACTCAACTACGACCGTGCCGACATCGAAAAACTGCGCGCCGGTGGTGCGCTCGGCCCCGTCGAGACGGAGACGGCCCGATGAGCCAGCCCTACCAGATCGGCGACTACGCCGAGACCTACCGCACATTCCAGCAGACGGTGCCTGAACGATACAACTGGGCATACGAGGTCTTCGACGAGTGGGGCAAAGACCCCGCCAAGGTCGCGATGGTGTGGGTAGCTCCCGATGGTCAAACCACCCGCAGCATCACCTTCGCCGAGATGTCGGAGCGCTCGAAGCGCGTCGCCAACGCCCTGACCGCCCTCGGTGCCAAACGCGGTGATCGCGTCTTCATAATGCTGCACCGCGTCGTCGAGTGGTGGGAGGTCATGCTGGGCTGCATGCGCTCCGGCGTCGTGCCTGTTCCCGGAACAACCCTGCTCACCACCAAGGACATCGCCTACCGCATAAACGTGTCAGACACCACCATCGCCATCACCGACCCCGAAAACCACGAAAAGCTCGACGCGGTCCGCGCCGACTGCCCTACCCTCAAAGAAGTGGTTGTCGTCGGCGGAAAGGGCCCATGGCACGAGTACGAGGATCTGCTTGCCGCAGCCTCACCCGACCTGCCTCACCCCAATAACCTTTCGTCTGACCCGCTGAACATCTATTTCACGTCCGGCACCACCGGCCACCCGAAAATGGTCCTCAACACCCACGCGACCTATCCGATCGGTCACGTCGCCACAGGCAAATTCTGGCTCGACAACCGGCCTACCGACCTCCACTGGACCCTCGCCGACACCGGCTGGGCCCAGGCATCATGGACCAGCTTCTACGCACCCTGGAACATGGGTGCAGCGGTCTTCATCTGGGACCAGCGCGGCAGGTTCAGCGCCCGCGAGACCATGGACATCTTCGAAAGATTCCCCATAACGACATTCTTCGCCCCGCCCACCGTCTACCGCATGATGGTTCTGGAGGACCTGACCGAGTTCAAGCCAAAGGCCCTGAGGCACACGATAGGCGCAGGCGAGGCCGTCAACCCCGAGGTGATCGACTCGTGGCGCGAGGGCACCGGGCACCATATCTGGGAAGGCTACGGTCAGACAGAGTCCACACTGCTCGCAGCCACCTTCCCCGGCATGGAGTACAGACCGGGCTCGATGGGAGTCACGGCACCCGGCTACTACATGGCCGTCGTCGACGAGCAAGGCAACGAATTGCCAGATGGCACAGAGGGCGAACTAGCGGTCAAGACGGAGCCCGAATGGCCCGTGGGCCTGTTCCCCGAGTACTGGCGAAATCCAGAAGCCAACGCAAAAGCGTTCCACGACGGGTGGTACTACACCGGCGATCTCGTGAGCCGTGACAAGGACGGCTACTTCTGGTTCGTTGGCAGGGCCGACGACGTGATCATCAGCGCCTCGTACCGTATTGGCCCCTTCGAGGTCGAGTCGGCGCTGCTCGAACACCCAGCCGTCGCTGAGGCTGCCGTTGTAGGCAAGCCTCACCCTCTAAGAGGGTCCATCGTCAAGGCATTCGTCGTGCTAACCGAAACTAACAAGCCAACCGATGACCTGGTAAAGGCGCTGCAGGATCACGTCAAAAACGTCACAGCCCCCTACAAATACCCCAGAGAAATCGAGTTCATGGCCGACCTGCCCAAAACCATCAGCGGCAAGATACGTCGCAACGAACTACGCCGCCGCGACCAATAACAGGTTCCTGATGATAGGGTGTGCAGAGGGACCACGCCCCTTTGCCGGGTGTGTGAGGTTGTCCCCGACACACTAGATTCCTCTTCTTCCGGAAGGAGAGCGCGGCACGGACCAGAAGTGTATTTCGGGCTAGCTACGGGGCGTGCAGAGGGCCCCCGCCGCTTTGCCGGGTGTGTGAGGGTGTCCCTCACACACTACAATACTCTCCTTCCGGAAGGAGAGTATTGATCGAACCAGAGGTGTATTTCAGCTAACTACGGGGCGTGCAGAGGGGCCGAGCCCCTTTGCCGGGTGCGTGAGGGTGTCCCTCACACACTACATTCCTCTTCTTCCGGAAGGAGAGCGTTGATAGAACCAACCGTATATTTCGGCAGCCCAATAGTAACGACAAGGGAACACCGTTCACCGCCTACGAGCAACTGACAACAAGCAAATGAAACCCTTCAAAGAACATCACGACCTATTTCGAGCAACACTTCGCCGTTTCGTCGAAGCAGAGATCACACCCCACGTAGATGAGTGGGAAGAAGACGGCCTCGTACCCCGCTCCCTGTTCAAGCAAATGGGCGAACTGGGCTTCCTTGGCGTCGAATACGCGGAGGACTACGGGGGAAGTGGCGCAGACTTTTGGATGACGGTCGTCCTGGCCGAAGAGCTGGCTCGGTGTCGAGCCGGGGGCGTGGCTTTCAGCATCATCGTCCATACGGACATGTCCTCGCCCTGGCTGTCCCGAATCGGCACCCCGGAACAAAAAGCCCGCCACCTGCCAGGCATCATTCGCGGCGAGACCGTCTGCGCCCTTGCGATCACCGAGCCGGGCACCGGTTCGGACATGGCCGGGATCGAAACCCGGGCGCGGCATAATGGCGACGAGTGGGTCATCAGCGGCGCAAAGACCTTCACCACCAATGGCGTCTACGGTGACCTGTACTTCGTGGCCGCTAGGTCCCGCGAGGAAGGCCCCACTCACGCCCAGCTGTCCCAGTTCCTGGTCCCGGCGGGCACACCCGGCCTCACCGTTGCAACAAAACTGCGCAAGACTGGCATGCTCTCCTCAGACACCGCCGAACTGGTTTTCGATGAGGTACGCATCCCCACCGAAAACCTCCTTGGCGAAGAGGGCCGTGGCTTCTACCAGCTCGCCTCCGGCCTACAGAGAGAGAGGCTCCTGGCCGCAGTCCTCAGCGTATCAGCATCACAGCAAGCCCTCGACGACACACGATCGTATCTGCGGCAACGCCAGGCCTTTGGCAAAGACCTTGCCGAGTTCCAGGCGCTGCGGCACCGCATTGCCGACATGGCTACCCAGGTTGCGGCCGCACGGCAACTGACCTACCACGCCGCCGGAATGTTTGCGGATGGAGAAGACTGCGTAACCGAGGTGTCGATGGCCAAACTGTTCGCCACCGAGGCCGCCAACCGAATCGCCTACGAAGCGGTCCAAATGCACGGCGGCTACGGCTACGTCCGAGAGACACCCGTCGAGCGATTCGCCCGCGACTACCGACTCTGGACAATAGCAGCCGGAAGCTCCGAAATGATGCGCGAAATCATCTCAAAACGCCTACTGCCGAAATAGCCACCACGAAAAAAGGGCGGGTCTATGACCCGCCCTAACACCGCCACAAATAAACGCCGCCCACCTACAAAACCCTATCCCTGACGATAAATCCCTCGCAGCGCCCGCACCGACTCGATACGCCTCTCAGCGAGACGGTTAGCAGCAACATAGGTCGGCACGCCCTCTTCGCGTGAAGTGGCGATCACCCGGCTTGTGGTCTCGTAAATGCGCTCCGTCACCTCACGGGCACGCTCCGGCCTGTAGACATCGTCCAACTCGTTGGCTGCATTGATAATCCCGCCAGCATTGATGACGAAGTCCGGCGCGAACAGGATGCCTCGGCGATCCAGCTCGTCACCGTCGGCGTCCGTCGCAAGCTGGTTGTTGGCCCCACCAGCCACCACAGAGCACCGCAGCCGAGGGATCGTATCCGCATTCAAGGTCCCGCCCAACGCGCACGGCGCAAAAATGTCGCACTCCACATCGTAGATTGCATCTGGATCAACGACGGTCGCCCCCATTTCACGAGCACGCACCAAAGCGCCATCGTACGTGTCGGTGACGACGAGCTTTGCGCCTTCGGCCAGAAGATGACCCGCCGTGTTGAAACCAACGTTGCCGAACCCCTGCAAGGCCACCACCTTGCCTTCGAGGCTATCTCCACCCCACGCCGCCTTACCCGCAGCCTTCATACCCAGATAGACACCTAGTCCTGTCATCTCCGAGGTGTCCCCGCTACCACCCATCGACAGCGGCAACCCGACCACGTGCTCCGTCTCCTCGGCCACGTACTCGAGGTCTGCCGGCGTCATGCCCACGTCCTCGGTGGTGATGTACCTACCGCCCAGCGTATCGACGAACCGTCCGAAGGCTCGCAGCAGCGCCTCCGACTTGTCCTTGCGAGAATCAGCCCAGATCAGCGCCTTCCCGCCCCCAAGAGGCAGTCCGGCCACCGCCGACTTGTAGGTCATCGCCCGCGAAAGGCGCAACACATCCGTAATCGCCGTTTCTTCAGATATGTGAGGCCAAATGCGCAGTCCCCCGCACGAGGGTCCCAACGTCGTGTCGTGTATCGCGATGAACGCCTTGAGCCCTACTGACGGCTCGTGGCACACCACCAGTTGCTCGTGCTCGTTGCGCCCCATGTACTCCAGTAGTTCCATTCCGATCTCCCCCAAAATTTATAGCTAATTCAAGCTTAGCACAGTCGCGAGTACCTCCCTGTCTGGCAGGGTTGACGTGAAGCGTCGTCGCGAAGAAGATGTGCAAGTCCGAAGGGACACGGAGGGCTCATGAAACGGAGCGACAGACGATACTCTGACATCCGGCTCATCGACACAGCGGTCCGCATTCTTGTGAACGCCGCCGCTCTGTGGGTCGCGGCCCGTGTGGTCGGCGGCATCGAAATAGAGGGCGTCGGCTCACTGGTGATAACGGCGATCATCTTTGGAGTGGTTAACGCCGCTATCAAGCCGGTAGTCCATTTGTTAGGATGCCCGCTCTCGTGCCTCACCCTGGGAATTTTCGCGCTCGTAATCAATGCGGCGATGCTCGTCCTTACAGCCGCAATCGCTGGCTGGCTAGATCTCAACGTGAGCGTCGAATGGTTCTGGCCCGCCCTCTGGGGAGCCCTCGTCATCAGCCTCCCCAGCGCCATCCTGAGCGCCCTCATCAGGCGTCCGCTAAGACGAGAACCAGACCAGCAATCCAACAAGAACGACGACGAATGACCGACCCAAATTCCCCACCGGGCAAATCTGGATTTCCATACGTAGGGGCGGGTCTGTGACCCGCCCTCTTGAACCCCGGTAACACATTCGCAATAGCTGAATAGAGGCAACAATGCACAGCAAAAACGTCGTCGTCCTAGGCGCGGGTGTGGTGGGCTGCGCCGCCGCATACTACCTGGCACGCGATGGCGCAGATGTCACCATCGTGGAGCGCGAGGCCGTCGGTTCGGGCGCATCGGGCTTCGCCGTCGGTCTTCTGAATCCCCTGAGGGGCACAGGAATTCCAGGGCCCATGGCGCCCCTTGCAGAGCGGACCTTCCAAATGCACAAGGCTCTTTGGCCTGAGATCAAGAAGGCCTCCGGAGTCGACCTCCAGCCCCGCGAAATGCCGCACCTACAACTCTGCTTCACCGCAGAAGACGTACGCCAGGCACAGGTAGACATGGCTCGCTGGGACGCTACCGAGGGCTTCTCCGCCGAGTGGCTGGATCCAGACCAGGTACGCAAACTCGACCTTCGTATCTCACCCCTGCTCATCGGAGCAGTGCTACTCCGCCACATTTGGGTCCTCGACAGCTACCGCCTCACCCTCGCCCTCCTACAATCCGCCGAGGCCCTGGGCGCGACCCTCATTCACGGCGAGGCAAGCGGCATCGAAAGCACCGCAGGGCAGGTAACAGGCGTCCGCGTCCACGGAAAAACCCTCGCCTGCGACGCCGTCGTGATCGCCCTCGGACCGTGGTCCGGGCAGGCCCTCACCGGCATGGAGCACGTACTGCCTGTTTTACCGCTCAAGGGACAAATCCTGCATCTCGAAGCCCCAGCCGAGCCGTTTCGCTACCACCTGGCAGGCCCGGGACAGATAGTCCACAAGGCCGATGGACTGGTCTGGATCGCGTCCACCGAGGAAGAGGCCGGCTTCGACGTCTCGCTGACCGAGGCCGCCCGTGACACGCTCATGGCCCGCGCCGTCAAGATGGTCCCCTCATTAGCGGAGCTGAAACTGGTGCGGCAGACCGCCTGCATTAGACCAATCACCCCCGACCGCCAGCCCATAGTCGGCAACGTCCCGAACATGTCAGGAGCATACCTGGCAACCGGCGCAGGAAAAAAGGGAATCCTGTTCGGCCCCCTGATGGGCCGCGCGGTAGCCGATCTCGTCATGTCGGGAGACACAAAGCTACCCATCGAACCACTTTCCCCTGAACGCTTCGACCAATAATCCCTCCGTTGTCTACGCCCGGTCCGTGGGGTAAAATGCGCCACAAGTGCCGCCGGGTCGGATTCTCGGCCCAGAAGCAGTCACAAAGGAGCGCGCCTATGCCCAACACAGACCTGGCCCTGGCCGCCCACCTCATGCGCCGCGCCGGTTTCGGCGCAACCCGCTCCACGCTCGAAGAGCTTACCTCACGAAACTACGCCGATATCGTCGACGAACTGCTTCACCCCGAGGCAATGCCCCGAGACGACGAGGACCTGATAGAGCGCTACTACGGCTGGGATGCGACGACGGGAATGGCGTCCTTCTGGATCTACCGGATGACCAGCTCTCCACACCCACTGGAGGAGAAGATAGCGCTCTTCTGGCACCACGTGTTCGCAACAGCCTTCTTTAAGAGCGAACACATCCCCACGCTGAACAGGCAACTTGAGATGTTCAGGCGCGTGGGCCTGGGAGACCTGCGGACCATCCTCGTCGAGCTTTCAAAAGACCCCGCGATGATCTTCTGGCTCGACAACAACGAGAACTTCAACGGCGAGCCAAACGAGAACTACGGACGCGAACTGTTGGAACTCTTCTCAATGGGCGTGGGCAACTACTCCGAAGACGACATCAAGATGGCCGCCCGCGCCTTCACGGGCTGGACCTTCGAACAGCCAATACCTCTATACCCCCACGGCCACTACGACGCCACCTTCCTGTTCAATCCAGATCAGCACGACGACAGCGTCAAGACATTCCTCGGCCAAACCGGCCCCTGGAATGGTCAGGACATCGTCGACATCGTCGTAAAGCAGCCGGCAACAGCCAATTTCATATGCCGACACCTCTACAACTTCTTCGTAGCCGACGAACCACAGGTCCCCGCCTGGCAGATCGAGCCTCCAGGCGACCCGGCGGCCATCCAGGAACTTACCAAAGCATATTTCGAGTCCGACGGAGACATCCGCTCGGTACTACACGTCCTGTTCAACTCGGACTTCTTCCAGGACGCAAAATTCAAGCACGTAAAGAGCCCGGCAGAGCTGGTCACGGGCATCTTAAAACTCGTGGACGCCTATCAGAGCCCAGCACCGGGCATCGGGGCCTACTCCGCCGCAACCGGACTAATGGGACAGCAGCTCATGAACCCGCCAACCGTCGAGGGGTGGCATACCGGGAAGGAATGGATCGACGGCGGCACCCTGAACGAACGCGTCAACTTCGCCGTCAACCAGGTCGGTGACCCCTCCAAACCCGGAATCGCCAAAATCATCAATCGCATGGAAAACGGCGGAGCACCGCTGCAACCCAAAGACTTCGTCGATCGGACCCTCGACCTAGTAGGGCCGCTGGCCGTAGGCGAAGAAACCCGCGCCGCCCTAATGGTCCATGCGCAGTCCGATGGCGACCTACAGTTCGGCACCCCACAACAAACACAAAAAAGTGCAGACCGAACAGTCCGCATGCTCCAACTAATCGTCTCGTCCCTCGAATACCAGTTCGGCTAGGGCTAACAGGCTAGGATCTGACGCGGACTTGGCCTGGCGCTCTAGTCGGAGCATTCGGCAAATGTTTGGGGTGTGCAGAGGGGCTTGGCCCCTTTGCCGGGGGAACTGGGGGTGTCCCCCAGTCCTAATCTCTCTCCTCCCCTTCCTGGATAGGAAGGGGCCGGGGGATGGTCGATTAACCAGTATGCGGGTGCCACTCCCGCCAAAAAGCTGTAGTGTAGGGATCCAAGCCCCAAGACCCGAGGAGGTCCACCAGATGGCCGGAAGCTCAGCAACGCCCCAAAAGCCCCCCGTACTGGTGGTCGTCCAGCTATCTGGCGGCAACGACTTCATGAACACCATCATCCCCTACACCTCCGGCGTCTACCACGACAACCGCCCGACGGTAGGCATACCCCAGGACAAGGTCCTGCCCATCAACGACACGCTCGCGTTCCACCCCAGCGCCGCCCCCCTCAAGGAAATGTTCGACGACGGCAGCGTCGCCGTAATCCAGGGCATCGGCTATCCCAACTCCAGCCGCTCTCACTTCCGCGCCATGGACATCTGGCACACCTGTGAGCCGGTAGATGTCGGCACCGAAGGATGGCTCGGCAAGGTCACTCGCGAGCTAGACCCCGGCCAGGACAACGTACTGACCACAGTAAACCTAGGCAGAGGCTTGCCCAGGGCGCTGGCAATGCCCGGAGTACCGATCACGTCTGTAGGAGACCTGGAGAACTACGGGCTGATGACCGGAATAGACGGACAGACCCAGCGTGACCAGGCCCTCAACATCTTCAAGAGCATGTACGCGCCAGCCGTAGGCGCGGGACCCGTCGCCGAATACCTCGCCCGAACCGGACTAGACGTGCTAAAGGGCGCAGACACCCTGAAGACCGCGCCGGCGTCCTACCGGTCCACCGTCGAGTACGCCGCCAACCCGATCGCCCAGAGCCTGCGCGACGTAGCCAGGGTCCACCTGGCCGACCTCGGAACCCGCATCTTCTACACTAGCCACGGCGGCTACGACACCCACTCCAACGAGGTGCCGACCCATCCTGGACTGCTCCGCGACCTTTCCGGCGCAATCATGGACTTCTTCCAGGACCTCAAGGACCATAACACTGGCGACGAAGTCACGATGCTCGTCTTCACCGAATTCGGGCGTCGTATCAAGGACAACGCCAGCGGCACCGACCACGGCTCCGGCGGCGGTGCCTTCATCATCGGCCCGCGCGTAAAGGGCGGACTCTACGCCGAGTATCCCTCCCTGGACCAAGCCCAGTGGGAGAACGGCGAGGACCTGAAACACACCATCGACTTCCGAGGCATCTATGCAACACTCCTGGAGCAGTGGCTCCAAATCGACGCCGCCAACATCGTCGGAGGCGGCTTCGAGCAGGTCCACCCATTCCGCAACTGAGGTCAACCAGGGGTGTGCAGAGGGGCGAAGCCCCTTTGCCGGGAGTCTGAGGGTGCCCCTCAGAAATACATCTACCTATTTTCTTTTTTTCGAATGAGATGAACGGATACGATCAACACAATCTCCCACAATGACTATTCGGAGCTGGGGTTGAGATGATGGTGAAGACAACCGGAGGCAAAACATGACCAGACCCCACGCCATCCTGAGGGCAGGCTTCCCCTACCTCAAGACCATCGGCATGCGCCGCGTGGTCGACCAGCCCGTCGACATCGTGGTAACCGCTGACCTACGGGTCTTCGTCCTGTGCAGGAACGAAGGACTCGACACAGGCGTCGCCAAGATCGCCCGGCTATCCTGGGACGACGAATATCTGGGAGACATCGGCTCATTGGGCTCGGGCGAAAGCCAGTTCACATGGCCCGCCGCGATGCTCCTGGACGCCGACCAGAACTTGGTGATCTCTGACGAGGCGTTACACCGCATAACCACCATCACTCAGGACGGCGAACACGTACGCCATTGGGGCGAGCACGGCCACAACGAAGGGCAGCTCGACCACCCTTCCGGCATCGCCTTCGACCCGAAGGGCAACCTGTACGTCGTCGACACAATGAACCACCGCATCCAAAAATTCACGACGGACGGTCGCTTCATCTCAGCATGGGGATCCCACGGTAACGGCCCCGGCCAGTTCAACATGCCCTGGGGCATCCACGTCGACGAGTTGGGCGATGTCTACGTAGCAGACTGGCGCAACGACCGAGTCCAGAAGTTCACCGCCGACGGCGAATTCGTACTCGAATTCGGCCGCTCAGGAACCGGCTCAGGGGAGTTCCGGCGGCCCTCCGGGATAGCGGTCGACTCGGACGGCGACATCTACGTCGCCGACACAGGCAACAACCGCGTCCAGCTCTTCGCGCCCGACGGAAGGTACGTCGAGCAGTTCATCGGCGACGCCAGCCTGTCGCCCTCAGGCCGCAAATACCTGCTCGCAAACGCCAGGCCGTTGCGACTGCGCACCATGACCAGCGTCGAACCCCAAAAACGGCTGCGAAGCCCCAGGTCGGTCCGCGTGGACAACGAAGGGCGAATGTTCATACCCGACTACGCCTCGTTCCGCATCCAGATCTACCAGAAGGACACCATCCCCCTCGACGAGACCCAGATCGCCGAACCCCTCAGATCCCCAACCCTGCAGGTAACATAGGGCCACCGGCCCGCGCCCTCCGTGGTACACGTCCCTACCCCACGTAGATGTGTACCTGCTCATTCTCCGACCGCACCTGCACCTCTGTCCCTGCCCAGTACGTAAAACCCCACTGGACTCCACCAACACCGTCCGCTAACCTTGCACGGACGCGAACCCCACTAGCCGTCGCCAGGAGCGTGCACATGGAGCAGAGAACAGTCGGACGCACAGATATCACTATCAGCCCCATAGGACTTGGCGGCGGAAGCTGGGGCAGGGAGATCGACGAGGAGGCCTCCTACCGAATCATGGACTACGCCCTGGAGAAGGGCATCACCTTCTTCGACACCGGTGACACCTACGGCGGCGGCCAGTCCCGGGAGGGACGCAAGGCACGGTACGGCGTATTGGACGAGCGCGAGGTCACCGGCGAGATGTACTCGTCCGAGAAGATCATCGGACGTTGGATGCGTGACCGGGGTAACCGCGACGAGATCACCCTGTGCACCAAGGTAGACACAGGCGGGGATCCCGAGAACATCGCCAACGCCCTCGCTGGAAGCCTCGAGCGCCTTGGGATCGATAGCGTCGATATCTACAAGCTTCACAGCCCCGACGCCTCGGTCCCGATAGATGAGACCATGATGGCCATGTCTGAAGAGGTAGATGCGGGACGCACCACAATCATCGGGTGCAGCAACCAGACCGCCGACCAGCTAAAAAAATCCCTGGAGGCCAGCAAAAAGCATGGGCTGGGCCGCTGGGAGATCATACAGCCGCCCTACAGCCTCGCCGCCCCTGAAGACGAGATCGAGGTCTTCCCCGTGTGCCAGGAGGAACAGATCGCCATATCCAGCTACAGCCCCCTGGCAGCAGGCTTCCTCACCGGCAAGTACGGGCGTGACCCCCTCACCTGGCCCGCAGGCAGCAGGTACCACATCTCACCGGCCCACGCCGACGTCTACTTCTCCGACCTCAACTTCTGCTTGCTGGATCTCCTGAAGGAGAAGGCCGCCGAGTTAGGCGTTCCATCCCTCAGGCTAGCAATGGCCTGGGCCATGACCCACCCGGCTGTAACATCCGTCATAATCGGCACCCGTACCACCGACCACATCGACAACGCCATCGACGCCCTCGAAATGAGCATCGATCCCACACTGCGCGAAGAAATGTCATCCTGGACCCGCGAGAACTAAAGCCCTCCCTGGTCTGCGGGACAACGGAGACTCCAATGACACAAACGGACGTGTACACGAAGCTCGGCGTGCGACCGGTTATCAACGCATGGGGCGTCGCCACAGAGCTTGGCGGCTGGACCCCAACGCCGTCGGTACAAGCAGCCATGAATTCTGCCAGCGAGTACCACGTAGAAATGACCGAGCTTCTGGCCAGGTCCGGTGATTTCATCGCCGACCGGCTCGGTGTCGAGGCAGCTTACGTCACCTCAGGTGCGGCTGCCGCCCAGGCATTGAGCGTCGCTGCATGTATGGCGGGCCACAATCAGGACCACATTCTTCAGCTACCGGATACGACCGGTCTGAAAAACGAGGTGCTGATCCAGAAACGCAATCGCTACATGTTTGATCGCTGCTTCACCCTGACCGGCGCGAAACTGGTCGAGGTCGGCGATGATCAGGGCACTAGCGAAGAGGAGCTTGAGGCTGCCATCGGGCCAAGAACCGCCGCAGTGGCCTTCTGGATTCAGCCGCCCATCGACGACGCGATAGTCCCCCTGGCCAGGACGGTCGAGATCGCACGCGCCAACGGCGTGCCAGCGATCGCCGACGCTTGTTCCCAGATCTACCCTCTCGAGTACATGCAAGAGAACGCGCAGTCAGCGGACCTGGTCGTATTTGGAGCCAAGTACATGGGCGCTCCCCACTCTTCAGGCTTTGTATGCGGCAACAGAGAGCTAATCGAAGCCGTCGCGGCCCAATCCTTCGTGGCCTTTCACTACGACGGGAGCCATGCGGTCGGCCGTGCAATGAAGGTGGACAGGCAGGAGATCGTGGGTGTGGTGACGGCCGTCGACGACTGGTTCACGATGAACCACGAAGACCGGATTCTGGCCTACGATCAGCGCTTCGACAACATCGTGAAGCGTGTCGAAGGTATCCCCGGAGTGCGGACCGAACGAGTCGAGATTCCCCATTACGTCCCATACATGCTCCACATCATCGTCGACAAAAACATAACGAGCTTCACGGCGGAAGATATCAGAGTCAAGATGGACGCGGGGAATCCCCGAATCTGGGTCGGCACGAAAGGCGATGAAACGATAACGGTGGTGGTCAATACATTGAACGAGGGCGAAGATATCGTCCTGGCAGAGAGGCTAGCCGAAGCACTGTCCGCCGGATAGCGCTCTTCCTCATTCCTTCTTGACGAAGCCAAAACACAACAACCACAGGAGCAATACCCTTGGAGAAACGAACGCTAGGCAAGACCGACATGAACGTCACCAGACTAGGACTCGGACTCGCCGAAATCCCTCGCCACGACGACTCCCAAAGCGACGTCGAAGCAGCCGGTCGAGTCCTAAACGCAGCCCTAGACGGCGGCATCAATTTCCTAGACACATCCGCCTGCTACGGCGAAACCGAAGAAATGATGGGCAAAACCGTCGCCCACCGCCGCGACGAATACTTCCTGGCAACCAAGTGCGGCCATGTCACCGGCGTCGCAACCGGTAAGCCCTGGAGCGTCGAAACCATCGAACATAGCATCGACCGCAGCCTCAAAAGGCTTCAAACAGACCACGTAGACCTGGTCCAGCTCCACTCCTGCCCGTTGGAGGTTCTCGAACAGGGCGACGTGATCGAGGCGCTCCAGAGAGCACGCGACGCCGGCAAGACCCGGTACATCGGCCACAGCGGCGACAACAAGGCCGCCCGGTGGGCAGTAGAATCCGGCCACTTCGACACCCTTCAAACTAGCTACAACCTGGTCGAACAGCACGGACATACGAAGAAGCTCCTATCTCTCGCCCACGAAAAGGGCATGGGCACCATCATCAAGCGGCCCGTCGCCAATGGAGTCTGGGGCAAGGCAACCAGCCCGTACGCCTACGGTGACGAATACCACCGGCGATCCGAGATCATGCGCGAGCTTGGACCCCTCGACGGCGAGCCCGAAGATCCCTACATTCTCACCATGGGATTCACGCTGGCCCACCCCAACGTAGACGTTGCAATAGTCGGCAGCCACAACCCCGCACACGTCCAGTCAAACATCGAAATCGTCGAAAACCAGCTGCCCATCGAAGGCAGTGTCGTCCAGGAGCTCTACCGACGTTTCGAGCAGCTAGAGGACAACTGGAGTCAGCTAACCTAGAAACTCTTTCTGGAGGGGGAGTCCACAGGGGAACCCCTCTGGCAAGGGGCATGGGCGATGTGCCCCACAACAAAAGCAACCTGAGGCTGGATGGGCGGAAAAAGACACACTCTTTATCCAGTCACAATCCGGCACACGTCCGGTCCGACATCGAAATCTCCGGTAGCGGGGGTCCAGAGAGCCCCCCAGGCAATAGGCATAGGGGATGTGCCCCCACATCAAAAACAACCTGAGTGCGGGCAGGCGGGAAAAGACACCCCTCTTCAACTCTTGAAAAAACAACCTGGTCCAATAATTCCAATCACCGAATACTCGGACGTAACCACCATGCTAGTCCCCGGAATAGAAATCACAGAGATACCCGTCACCGACCACATGACCTGGGCCTTCGCGACATTTCGCG
>Ga0114999_10001701_pt1 | contig 30174 bp, 29 predicted proteins | sample ArcticOcean_MG_C_3_FD_89820 | JGI IMG/M metagenome (GOLD analysis project Ga0114999, IMG submission 89820) | Marine microbial communities from western Arctic Ocean - ArcticOcean_MG_CB8_126 | ecosystem: Environmental > Aquatic > Marine > Oceanic | place: Arctic Ocean: Canada Basin | collected...
GGGGCGCCTGACCACCACGCCAATCCACGATAGGAACACCCACAGGGCATCGCAACGGAGAATTCACGCCCGCTATCGCCAAGTTCATACCGGGATGACATCGAATATGAGACGATAGGGTCGACAGAAGATCATCCCATGGAAGACATTGTTGCATCAGATAGACAAGCGGGAGGGAATGCCCCCTCAGCACTATTCGATGACAATCGATCCAGTCTGCTGATAGCGGTTTACCTACGAAGAAAGTGAGGCCAATAGCATGCAAGATGCCCCGACCAACGAGCCAAACGCGATCGAGATAGATGTGACCTTCAGGAACTTCGGCAGCACGCCTCAAGCAAAAGAGTACGCTCTAAAACGGCTCGACAGGGTAGCCCGATCACTGCCAAATCTGACTACGGCTTCGGTGGAGATACGGTTCGACCGAAACGCCCCAGAAGATAGTGCCGTTGTCGTACAGGCAACGCTTGCCGCCAAGGGCACACTGCTCAGAGCCGAGGACAGCGGGATAAATACCACAGCGGCCATTGATCGGGTCCACGACATCTTGTCGCGCCGGATCAGAGACTGGAAGGGGCGCAAGCATGCTTCGAGGAGGAGGGATTCAGCCAGGCATAAGGACGCCCTCGAAGCGCAGGCGGCGGCAGGTGATGATGGAGCGACAGAGTCGTCGGTCGAGCCAGAAGAGGCCGACAGCATCGTGCGTATGAAGATCCACGAAACCAAGCCACTGTTCGTAGAGGACGCTGTGGAGCAGATGAATCTAGTGGGACACGACTTCTACTTCTTCTTGAACGCCGAGACCGAGCGCCATTGTGTGGTCTATCGCCGAAAGGCCGGGGGTTATGGCCTGATACAACCAAACGTGGAGAAGATGGAACGCAGCCACGGGGAGGGCGCGTAGTGACAGACACAACCGGTGCTGAGGGCGGCAGTAAAGAGATAGCCGCATCGTGGTTTGTTAAATCAGAAGCCGGCGAACCATTGGGACAGATCTCTCGCGGAGAGGAAGCGGCTGTCCCCTCTCCCGGCTCGGTTCTGACAGCCGAGGCAAAGTGGCGCAGCGCCGAGGTAGTGTCTTTTAGGGAGTTGGGGCCAACATGCTCAATACGGCGCTATGCGGTGGTCGTCCGCGTCTTGGAGTGAGGCTCACCCTGGTGAGTCCCTATCGGAGAGGCTGAGATGTGGGCGGGGCCGACGGCGGCTCGTTCGTCAAATGCTCGGATTTCTTCGGGCAACCATGCGAGTGAAGCCAAGATAGCGCCCCTTGTCCTCTCGCAGCAGTGCGGCTTCGTCTACAACCTTTTCCCGCTTTTCCTCGCGCCACTTGGCCGATACCTCCTCTGACGTCAGCCAGAGCTTCCAGCCATTCGGGACCATATCGGCCCGCTCGACCTCGACGGTCTCGCTTCTTTCCCAATTCCTGCGCCACCACTCGGGGCTATGGAAACTCCAGAAACTTGAGTGCCAGTAGGGCTGCATGTGCTCTGGAATTGAGGCAGACAGGACCTCCTGGGCCAGGCCGGGCACTATGATACCTATCTGTCCACCGGGCTTCACAAGGTGAGAGAATCGGTCCCGCAGATACAGATCGTCCGCTCCGAAGTAGTGATACGAGTCCATACTGACGATGGCGTCGAAGAAGTCGCTCGCGAACGGAATGTCGTGTGCCTCAAAGCGGATCGGAAACACCTGATCGTCAAGGCCGAACGCGCGAATCCGCTCCAAGTTGTCGTTGGGGTCGATCCAAAGATCGGCAGCCCAGACCTGCAACCCGAATTCCTTTGCCAGAAATATTGAACTGACAGCCTTCCCGCACCCCATGTCCAACACTCGCATGCCTGGCTTCAGGCTCATGACCTGGCTTAGGGACTCAGTGAGCCACATGACGTTGGGACCCATCATGTTCGCTATGACCCAATCTGGATCGTAGGCGTTCGAACGGGTGAGCCCTTCGAACTGGAATACCTGTGCCAATTCCTGCTTGGTTATGCTCAATGTGACTTATTCCCGCTGGTGAGTTAGAGCCACTTCTGGAGGTACGTGAGAATCTCCGATCGCATGTCGGCAGTCTCGAAGTGGCCTGTCTCGTATCGCAAGAGGTTCCAAGCGTCCGATGCACCCGCTGACGCATAGGCCTCGGTGAGTTCCGCGTCGATTCGATCCAGGCCTGCTATCGGCGTCAGCTTGTCGTAATTACCGGCGAGTCCAAGATGGGGACGGGGCACAATCAGGGCGTTGATCTGGGACGTCGTGAAGTGCTTGAGTAGGCCAGGAACGAAGTAGTAGAAGCCGTGGCTATCGAGGTCGTTGGTGTCCATAAGGGCATCGAAGTCGGTGAGGCAGCAGATGTCGATGCAAACACGAATTCGGGTGTCGAGGGCGGCGACCCACCAGGCCATCGTACTGCCCATGGAGATACCCAGGGTACCGATCCTGCCGGAATCGACGTCAGGCCTGGACCCTAGGTAGTCGACGGCCCTCAAGGAGTCGTAGACCATCATCCCCCACATCACCTGGCCGCGCCACAACATGGATTTGAACAGCGTGCCCTCGGAACGACCTCGCCTCTCCCCAAAGGCCCAGGTGTCGATGCAGAGCGCGGCGTAACCCTCGCGTGCTAGTACCTCCGCGTACGGTGGCTGCTGCAGGGCGTCGCGGCCCTCGATCAATTCGTCCTTGCCAAGAACATAATCGCCCCCATGGGCGTGGTTGTAGAGGACGGTGGGGAACCTCCCCTCACTGGCTATGGGCCTGGTGAAGTAGGCGGGCACGCTCTCTATGCCATTGAGGTCGAGCACCAGCTTTTCCAGGACGTAGTGCTCTCGCTCCTCCTCGTCGACCTTGCGGACTGAGATTTCGCGGTGGCGGTCAGGTAGGTCTCCGAGGACGCTGTACAACTGGCTTCGGCGGGCCTCCGAGTCCACGGCTAGGTTTCCAGACCTGGACTGAACTCCGTTGGCATTTGGTCGAACGAGTAAAATCTGTGGGAGACGCCTTCGGGGCGGACCGTTACCAGCCTGAGTCCGGAGGGGTCGGGCCCAAGGGGCAGGCCCGTAGCGCCCGTTACCACGATCTGTAGGCCTCCAAAAAATGCGGTGTGGTTGCGGTGCCAGTGCCCGGAGAACACCGTCGAAACGTCGTATTCCGTTAGCAGGTCTACCAGTATCCGCCGTCGCTCCTGAGGCAGTACCAGCCAGCTGTCACCTTCGTCCACGTAGGTCAGGAACGGTGGATGGTGTGTGAAGAGCACGATGTTGTCGGCACCCGCTTCACGGGCGCTGCGTAGGTCTGATTTCAGGAACTCGATCTGCTTGTCCAGTTCATCAGGGACGTTCACAGGCTGCTGCCAGACTGTGCTGTTTAGCACGACGAAGTGGGAGCCGCTGCGGTCGAACGAATAGAAGTCGGGACCGAATCGCTCACGGTAGTTCTCGATTGACTCGTGGGTAGGCTCGTTGGTGACGTCGTGGTTGCCCGCGACCCAGTACATGGGGATGTCCGGATCGAGTGTTGCTGTGATGCGCCTGAGCTCGGCAAGCTCGTCGGCGGGATCGATCATGTCGTTGCACATGTCTCCGCACGTGACTACGAAATCCGGGCGGAGCCTGTTGGCCGCGGCGATTGCCTTGCTATAGTGATCGGTTTCATAGTCGAGGCCAAAGGTTTCAGGCGCGAATGGGAGATTCATTCCCATGCCCTCAACCCTGACTCTCTCCGCGTCGTCCATACGGCTTAGCTCGGCATACATTCCGAACTGGGGGTCGGCAAGTTGCATGAAGAAAAAAGACAACGAGTTCACCCTCGCAGCGGCAGTCTGGACGCGTCTAATCGCAGCCCAGCTATCGGAGCCTGAACCCATAGGATACTACTGAAGGGGCACCGGAGAAAAGTCACCACGACTGCGTATGGTATAAGTGTATTGCGTAGGCAAGGAGGAGAAACCATGGAGTATCGCAATCTCGGCAGTTCCGGACTGCAGGTCTCAGCCGTTGGCCTGGGGACCAATAATTTTGGCGGACGGCTGGATCTGAATGCTACGGACGCGGTGATCAAGCGTTCGGTCGACCAGGGGATAAACCTCCTGGACACGTCCAACAGCTACGGCGACTCAAAATCTGAAGAGTTCATCGGCAAGTCCGTGAAGGGGATCCGCGACCAGGTGGTGCTGGCGACCAAAGTCGCCTCTCCGCGGGGTGATAGCCCCAACAGTCGTGGAGCTTCTCGCAAGCACATTATGGATCAGGTGGAGATGAGCCTGAAGCGCCTGCAGACCGACTATATAGACCTGTACCAGATACACTTTCAGGACCCGCACACGCCGATCGAGGAGACGCTTCGCACTTTGGACGACCTGGTTCGGCAGGGGAAGGTGCGGTACGTCGGCTGCTCGAATTTCAAGGCGTGGCAGGTTGCACAGGCGATGGAGCGGTCGTCAGCGCTGGGGCTGGAGCATTTCGTGAGTGTGCAGCCTTCTTATAGCATGCTAAAGCGTGAGGTAGAAGAGGAACTAGTGCCGTGCTGCACGGACTACGGGATCGGCATACTGCCCTACTTCCCTCTTGCGAGCGGGTTTCTCACTGGCAAGTATCGAAGAGGCGAGACGCCGCCGGAAGGTACCCGCCTTGCAGGTAACTCCACGATGGCAGACACGTACCTAACAGAGGCGAATTTCGACGTACTAGAGGCTCTCGAGGCGTTTGCCTCTGAGCGCGGGCACTCGATGGTGGAGCTAGCTATCGCGTGGCTACTCGCCAATCGGTCGGTGAGCAGTGTCATTGCGGGTGCCACGCGGCCCGAACAGGTTGATGCTAACGCGAAGGCAGCGGACTGGGAGCTTGGCGCAAGTGAGATGGAGGAGTTGGCAGGCATTCTGAGCGGAACGAGCTAGGACCGACGTCGCTGGCGGAGGGGAGTTTCGCTCATGGGCAATAATCGTGTCGGCGGTTGGGGGCGTTCGGGCGACTACGTGTCGGAGATGGTGACCACTGAATTGCTCATGGACATGGAGGGCTGCTGCTGCAGGCTCTGTATGGGTGACCGCGTGGCGATGGATGGGCACCGGATAAGTCGTAGCGGCAACACATGGGTCGGATGGCGCGGTCTGGCAACGTGGGGTGTGCTGTTCGCGGTGGCGGCGGTCGTACTATGGATTGTGGAGGCGACCGGCTAGCTCAGAAGGTGTACGGTTGCCCACCGCTACGTCATACCGGAGACGCACCACTTCCGGAACCTGCTATAGACCCTCGACTTGACCTACGCCTGCTGAGACCGCATCGAGTGTATTGATTTCGTCCTCGCTGAGCTGCCATCCCAATGCGCCAAGGTTGTCGTCAAGCTGCTCTATGGTGTCGCTGCCTGAGATGGCGATGGTGATTTCGGGGCGTGACAGCAGCCAGTTGATGGCAACCTGGGACATGGTTTTGCCTTTTTCGGACGCTATCCGCCGAACCAACTCGATTACATCGACTGTTTGTGGCGTGAGGGCCGAAGCTAGGCCTCCGTCTCGCCTCGCAGATTTCCACGGCGAGTGAGGCGGTAGTGGCTCGTCCACAGAGTAGGCTCCGCTGAGTAGGCCGATGGCCAGGGGGCTGTATGCCATGATGCCAAGTCCCTGGTCTGCTGCGACGCCGAACATCTCGGACTCAAGCCCACGGTTCAATAGGCTGTACTGGTTCTGGACACAGATCAGGGGGTCGGCGCCGAGACAATCCTGGGTCCAGAGTGCCTTCATCACTTGCCAGGCGTCGAAATTACAGACCCCGATGTACCTCGTCTTGCCCTGCGTAACCAGGTCGTCCAGTGCCCTGAGGGTCTCTTCGAGGGGGCTCGATTCTGGGAAGGCGTGGAGCAGGTAGACATCCACATGGTCGGTTTGGAGGCGCTTGAGAGACCTGTCCATCTCGCGCATGACGGCATATCTTGATGCGCCACTGTCGTTGGGTCCCTCGGCCACGGGGCTATTGACCTTGGTGGTGACGACCACTTCGGCCCGGCGGTCCTTGAGGACGCGTCCCAGTACTTCCTCGGATGTGCCCCTTACCCTGCGGTCGTCGCCGAGTCCGTAAATATTGGCGCAATCGATGAGATTGACGCCGGAATCGATGGCGTGGTTGACGAGACTTTCGGCCTCCTTCGCGGAGCCCTGGCCTCTCAGGCCCATTCCCAGGGCAATTGGGGAGACCTTCACCCCTGCTGTGCCGAAGTTTATGTAATCCATGTTCACCTCTCTGTGCAAAGCGCGGGGTCGTTCAACAAATTCAGCCCTAGCCTGCCTCGGCGATTGAGCCGTCGGTTCTGATATTCGGGACCTGGGTCAGGTCGCGGGACTCGTGTTTTGCCATCTTGAGGAGGGTCTCGTCGAGCTCGACCCCCAGGCCGGGTGCCTCCGGTACGGGGAGATAGCCACCTGAACGTTTCAGCACGGTCTGGAACACGTCATTTTCGGGGGCCTCGTCGCTCTTGGAGTACTCCTGGGTGACGAAGTTGGGGATGCAGGTATCGAGATGAACGGAGGCCGCGGTCAGTATCGGACCTAGGAAGTTGTGAGTCACGACTGCGCAGTGATATGACTCGGCTACTGCGGCAATCTTCTTGCAATGGGATAGGCCTCCCGCCAATCCGACGTCGGGCCGCACGTACTGCGGGCCTCCGTGGGCTAGCAGTTCACGGAATTCCCATATGGAATGCATGCGCTCGCCGTTTGCGATTGGAACGGTGACCCTCTGGGCGATCTCGCCCTGGGACATGATGCTATCGATCTGGATAGGATCCTCGACGAATAGCGGCTGAAACTCAGCCAGGGATTCGGTGAGTGCGATGGCTACCATGGGTGTGAGCTTGCGATGGAGCTCGACGATGACGTCGACGTCCTGTCCTGCCCCTTCCCTGGTTGCGGCTACGTTGTCACGGGCCGCGGCGATGAGCCTGGACTGGGTCATGTCCTGATAGCCAGAAGGCAGGGGGTCGAGCTTGACGGCCGTGAATCCCTCTTCGGCTGCCGCGCGGGCAATTTGCAGGGTCTGATCGGGTGAATCGCCGCCTCCCATAAGAAGGTGGAGCCTAATCCGGTCTCGATAGCGCCCCCCCAGCAGTTCCCAGATAGGGGCCTGGAAGTGTTTGCCCTTGATGTCCCAGAGGGCGATGTCGATCGCGCTGACCGCACCTGACAGGGCTGAGCCTCGGAAGGGGCCCATGCGGTACATGTACTGCCAGAGATACTCGATGCGCATCGGGTCCTCGCCGATCAGGTAGCCGCTGAACTTGTCGACGATGGCGGCGACCGCTTCGGTATAGCCCCAACACGCGGTCTGGCCGATGCCTGTCAGGCCGGTGTCCGTTCGGATCCGGACTACGTAGGATGTTCCTATGTGGAGGCCTTCTACGGACTCGATTTTCATTATTCGGTTCCTTTGTTAGAGCGCGGGATCATCGGCGGCTCTCGGTCAGTGCCCTGTTGGCTGCGCTGCTAAGAAGAAAAAAGAAAAAGAGATATATTCTGAGGGACACCCTCAGGCTCCCGGCATAGGGGCTGTGCCCCTCTGCACACCCCCGGCGCCCACGTTAAGGGCCTTCATGGCTCGTGGCCATCGGGGCTGCGCTTGTCTGCACACCTCGGTGCCAAAGCTAAGAGCCTCATGGCTCCCGTATGGGGGCTGAACTAACAAGGTAGGGGCGCTGCCCCTTGCCCCTTGGCTCTTCGCCTACTCGGGGGCTAGTTGGGGCGGTCTAGTTGAAATGCTGCGTGGAGCGCTCTTGCCGCGTCGCCTATTTTTGTGTCAGCTACCAAACAGGTGATCCGTATCTCGGATGTTGAGATCATTTCGATCGCTATTCCTGCGTCGGCCAGGGCTCGGAACATTCTGGACGCGTAGCCGGGAGCGTTTTGCATACCGGTGCCTACTATACTGACCTTTGCCAGCCCGTCGGCTCCTATCGGGACGCCCGCGCTCAGGTCTCGTGCTATCTGTTCCGCCACCTGAATGGCTCGCGAGAAATCGGTGTGTTCGACGGTGAAGGAGATGTCGGCAGATCCATCTACTGCCACGTTTTGCACGATGACATCGACGCTGATGCCCGCTTCGGTTAGCGGCTCGAACACGCTCGCCTGAGAGCCGGTGCGTTCGGGTACGCCGGGAATAGTGATTTTTGCCACGTTGGAGTCGGCGGCGACACTTCGCACGTGATTTCGGATCTCACCTACGGGGAACTTCATGCCGTCTCCTTTGTGAATGAGTGTGCCGGGGCCTTCCTTGGAGCTGGAGGCCACCAGGATAGGCACGTCATAGACCATCGCCATTTCTATCGAACGGGGCGCCATTTTTGCGCCGTAGCTTGCCATTTCGAGCATTTCCTCGAAGCCGACCTCGTCGAGCCTTCGAGCGTCGGGGACGAGTCGAGGGTCAGCGGTGAAGATGCCCTCGACATCGGAGTAAACCTCGCAGCGGTCCGCGCCGAGGGCGGCTGCGATCGCGACTGCGGACAGGTCCGACGCGCCACGCCCGAGGGTGGTCACGTTCATGTCGTCGCTGACGCCCTGAAACCCGGCGACAATGACCGCCTTGCCACGGTCCAACTCCTCGTTAATGCGGGAGGTGTCGACCATGGCTATTCTGGCCTTGCCATGACCCGTATCGGTCTTGATGCCGGCCTGTGCGCCGCTGAGGCTTATGGCGTCTGTTCCCATGGACCTAATGGCCATAGCAAGCAGGGTGCAGCTTACGAGCTCGCCCGTCGACAGCAGCACGTCCATCTCTCGTGGATCGGGGCTGTCGGAGATCTGGCCAGCGAGGGCTATCAGCTCGTCTGTGGTGTCGCCCATCGCGGAGACGACGGCGACAGTACGGTTGCCCGCGGCCTTGGAGTCAGCGATGCGCCTCGCAACGTTGCGTATGGCACCTGCGTCGGCAACCGAAGATCCGCCATATTTCTGGACGATCAGGGCCATCTACTGTCCCTGTGGTGACTGGGCATTGGACGATATATGAGCGCCCTGGTCGGTGGGTTTTGCGACCCTGAACTCGCCTTCGACGCCGGACTTGGATGCCGCCTCTGCCATCTCGTAGCCGACGGTCATCTCTCTGCCGGAGGTGATAGCCAAGATACTGGAACCAGATCCGGAGAGGAAAGCCCCGTGCGCACCTGCGGCGAGGGCGGCTCTCAGGATGGGTTTCATGGCGTGGAATATCCCCTGGCGGGCCGGCTGATGGAGTCTGTCTCGCGTTGCGACGGCGAGGTGGGTGGGGTCGCCAGTGGAGAATGCCCGGACGAGCAGCGCTACCCTACCCAGGTTGTGCACGGCGTCTTTCCGTGTGACGTCCTCGGCAAGGAGGGATCGGGCCTCTTCGGTGGGCATGGGCACACCAGGAACGAATATGACACAGGTCCATTCGGCTGGCACTGGGATGGCTGCGGTGATCGTCTGACCATCGTCTTCAACGACGATCTGGAATCCGCCACGGAGGGCGGCTGCCACGTTGTCGGGATGGCCTTCGATACGCACGGCAAGCTCCAGTATCTCGTCGGCGGTCAGGGGCTCGGAGCACATCGCGCTACCGGCCAACAATCCGGCGGCTATTGCGGCGCTACTACTGCCGAGGCCTCGTTCGAGGAGGATTGCGTTGTCGCAGGTCATGCTGACGGACGGCACGGGTTCGCCTCGCTCGACAAACGGCAACTTGAAGGCCGAGTAAACGAGGTTGGTTCGGTCGGCCGGGAGCTGGCCCTGGCCCTCACCACGCACGGTGATGCGGTCGGGCCCTCTGACCACCTCCACGGTGTTCCAGATATCAAGCGCCATCGCAAGGCAGTCGAATCCGGGGCCAAGGTTGGCGGAGGTGGCAGGCGCCTTGACGGTGATGCGATCGATCATCTGCGGGATATCCATCGTGCAAAGGTCTTTTTGGGGGCCCTGAACAGTGGTTCATGAGCACCGTTGTATGATATCACGGCAGAATCACCGTCACCTCAATCCTCTCACTGAAAGAGACGAGGTCGAACAGGGCAAAGGAAATTCCCCGCTGCCGGACATTCAATTCGGCCGTGGAAGTAGGACTAGGACATGAATGAACCCGTCAGTGAGCCGGACGATTACTCCCCAGCGCAGCTAAGGGAGTTAGCGCTGGAGTTGCTTGGCTACCCTACCGTTCGCGGATCGGTGGCCCGGCGCACTGTGTTTCCGCCGGCGCGGAATCTGGCGCTGGCGATGCGCCCTTCCCATAGTGAAGCTGAAGTCGATGAGCTGCAGACTGAGACATCCGAGGGGTTGCGGGTACTGGAGGAGCTGGGGGATATTGACCTGTTGGCGGCTGAGGAAGCTCCGCAAGCAGTGGCCCGAGCGGCGCTGGATGGGGTGCTCTCCGGCAAGGAGTTACTGGCCGTTGGCAGGTTGCTGGAGGTGCTGCGGCGCGCGAACACGTCGTTTGGATCGGTGCGGAGCGTGGCTCCGACGCTGTCGGGGATTGCCGAGGGAATCCCCGAGCTTGCCGACGTTGAGCGGCGCATTCGATCATCGATTGACGATCGGGGTGAGGTGCCGGATAGTGCTACCCCGAATCTCGGAATCCTGCGGAGGCAGGTAAGGCGGGCGTATGAGGACGTGGCCTCGGCGCTAGAGGGTGTCATCGGGTCTGCGTCGGGGCAGGAGGCCCTTCAGGACAACGTCATCTCGATGCGCTCCGAGCGGCTGGTGGTGCAGGTCAAGGCGGACAGGCGACACCGCGTGCCCGGGGTTGTGCATGGCGCCTCGAACACTGGGGCCACGCTATTCATCGAACCATTCACCACGGTCGACCTGGGTAACTCGTGGAGGGAGTTGTCTCTGGAGGAGGAGCGCGAGACGGCGCGGGTGTTGCGTGAGCTGTCGGGAATCATAGGGGCTGTGTCGGAGGAGATCGCGCTAGGCATTGAGCTTGTGGCTCATCTGGATTTTGTTCTGGCAAGGGCCAGGTACAGCTACGCATCTGGAGGATCCATACCGGCTGCTTCCGGCATGGACGCACAGTCGGGACCGGCGGCCGGGGTACGTCTGATGGGAGCGAGGCACCCACTGTTTGGCCATGACGCAGTGCCGGTGAACGTTAGCATCGGACCGGATTGGACAGTCCTAGTGATCACGGGGCCGAACACCGGAGGAAAAACGGCTGCGATGAAGGCGCTGGGCCTTCTGGCGCTGATGCACCAGTCGGGACTCCAGATACCTGCAGAGGTGGGCAGTGTCCTGCCGATATTCGACGGTGTGTACGCGGACATTGGGGACCTGCAGAGCATCGAGGAGTCAGTGTCGACGTTTGGTTCGCACATGCGCAATGTGATCAGAATCCTGTCGAGTACGACACCGCGGTCCCTGGTACTGCTGGACGAGCTTGGAACCAGCACGGATCCCGAGGAGGGGTCGGCGCTGGCCAAGGCGATCCTAGAGTATCTGGCTGAGTCCGGAGTGGTTACGGTGGCCACGACCCACCACAAGAACGTTGCAGCGTTCGCGGAGGTGACTGATGGGATGGCAAACGCGAGCGTAGAGCTGGATTCGAAGACGCTTCGGCCTACATACCACCTGACTCCTGGTGTGCCCGGCAGGAGCTACGCGATGTCTGTGGCGGAGCAGATGGGCCTGACCGAGGGGATCATGGACCGGGCCCGGGACCTTCTGGAGCCACAGCACCTGCGATTCGAGGACTGGCTCAGTGAGCTGCAGGGTGAGAGGCAGCAGATCAAGGAGAAGCTGGAGGCGGCGGACCGGGCACAGGTGCGGGCGGAGGAAGCGGAGCGGGAAATTGAGGGGCAACGCAAGGAGCTGGCAGAGCGGCGCGAGGAAATACTTCAAAGCATGCGCAGCGAGCTGGCGGCTCGCTTCGATGAGACACGAAAGCGGCTCCGGCGCGCTGAGGCGGCGCTGTCGTGGAGCGCGCCTGTGAGTCCTATCCTTCCATCGTTCCCAGCTCCGACATCTGAGGAGTCTTTTACGAATGAGCCTGAGGCGGTGGAGGCGGCTGCCACGGAGCTTGATGACGCCGAGAGGGGACTAAAGGAGCTTGAGCGGGAGGAGTTATCTTCTCTTCCACCAGAGCCGCCGGCCGAGCTGTCTGTCGGGGATCTGGTACATGTACGAGGGCTCAACGTGCAGGGAACGGTGCAGGCGCTCCCAGAAAACGGGGGCGAGGCGGAGGTGGCCATCGGTTCTGTGCGGCTGAGGGTGGATGTTACGCGGCTATCTCATGCACAGGCACCGGAGGAGCCGGAACCGGAGGTTGTTTCAATAGGCTATGACCTGGGGCCGGCGGTTACGAGCTTTGAGTTGGACCTGAGGGGCATGCGAGCCGAGGAGGCGCTGATTGAGGTCGAGGAGTTCCTGGACCGGGCACTTCGGGACGGCCTCAGCGAGGTGCGGATTATTCACGGCAAGGGCACGGGGGTGCTGAGGCAGGCGGTGAGGGAGCATTTGGAGCACCATCCGCTGGCCAAGTCATTCAGGCAGGAGACGCCTGACCAGGGCGGTAGCGGCGCGACGGCGGTCGAGCTTACGTGAGGCTGAACTGAGGTACGGACTCACCTATGCGGCGGTAGCCCTAGTGGGTGCGGTGGCCGTCGCGTGCGCTGGTGGGCAGGTTGCGCCAGGTTCGACGAGCACCCCTGCCCGGGCCACGCCTACGGTCGCTGTTCCCACTGCGAATGCTGCCGTAGTGCCCACACGAGTTCCGACGGCGACTCCTCCTCCGGCTACTCCCTCAGCCACTTCAGTCCCAACGGCGGTTCCTACGCCCACTACGATGCCCGGCCCGTCTGTCGTTATCGGCGACGTTGTGTTCTCTGTGGAGATTGCTGAGACGGCGGCTGAGCGGCAGCGGGGGTTGTCTGGCAGGGAGAGCCTGGGGCCTCGTCGAGGAATGCTGTTCACGTCGAGGTTCGGGTCTGCTCCGACGATCTGGATGAAGGGGATGCTGATTTCGCTGGACCTGGTGTGGATATCCGAGGAGTGTGTGGTCATGGAGATTACGGCTGACGCGCCAGCGCCGACTGAAGGGGTGGCGGATTCGGAGCTGCCGCGCTACGACGTACCGTCAGCGTCTCACGTCTTCGAGATTGGTGGGGGCGTGGCGTTGGCGAGCGGCGTCCAGGTGGGGGATGAGGTGCAGTTCGTGGGGCTAGGTGGGGAGGCTGAGGGGCTGTGCGAGTGAGGTGACGGCGGTCGGTTCAGTTCCATGTGTCGGTGGCCGGGTCATAGATTTCCGCCTCCCTGGTCTGCCGTCCCGCGATAGTCCTGCCTCCGGCCACAAGAACCCTCCCGTCCAGAAGCAGGGTGGCGGTATGATCATATCTCGCTTCGTTCAGGTTGGCCGTAGGGATCCAAACTCCGGATATCGTATCGTAGATTTCGGAGGTGCCGAGAACTTTTCAACGATGCCGTCCCCCCGACCACGAGCACCCTCCCATCCTCTAGCAGAGTTGCGGTATGTCCGAAACGCGGCTCGGTCATGCTCCCGGTCAGGGACCATAAGCCCACAGCTGGGTCGAACAGCTCCGCCGAGTTGTTGATAGAATCGGACACCCCGTCTATGCCGCCCGCTGCCAACACCCTCCCGTCGGAGAGCAACGTTGCTGTGTGAGCCTTGCTCATTACAGACATATCGCCAGATAGGGACCACTCGTTGTTGGTGGGGTCGTACAACTCGGTTGAGCGCGTTACGCCACCAAAGAACAGGACCCTACCATCTTTCAGCAGCGTCAGCGGATTAGTGTCGTGAGTGGAGGCCATCCCGTATCTTGGACCCAAGCTTTCCCCAGAAGGCCCAATTAACTCAATCGACGCGGAGTGCTCATTCTGTCCGCCCGAAATAAGGACCCGACCATCTTCGAGCAAAACCGCGCCATGCCCGCGACGGCCAAGTAGCAGTCCGGATTGCGTTGTCCAGGCGTTGGTCGCCGGGTCGTACACCTCTACTGGATGTAATCCTCCTGCCACGAGGACCTTTCCATCCTGGAGCAGAGTAGCGGTGTGGTACTTAATCGGCCTTAGGGACCGGGCCATTGGTAGCGTGGTACCGTCCGGATAGCTCACTTTCCGGAAAACGTCGTCCTCCCCAGGTGGGCCCTTTACTAAACGAAACTCGCGAACCACCTGCCTCATGTCGGGGAAACCGCAATCGTTTATGATAACGGTCTGCTGGTGGACGAGCGTTGTGTATCCCTCCTTGGCCACGACAACCCTGAAGCCTACGGGTCCCGGCTCCTCCGCTTGTTCAGGAATGACGCTGTCGTTGCTAATCAGCGTGTACTCGTCTGCAGCCGGATTCCCTGAGACGGGCCTATTTGGAGTGGCATCCGGCATGGACGCGGATGTGGCGTTGCTGCTCGGGCAGTACAGGCGGGTCCCGCTGGGGGTGGGCGTCTGATGGCGAACGAAATCCGGGACGCGAAGGACGGGATTAAGACGCTGTTGTCGAACATATCCGGTCTCAAGGTAATCGACTACCCCGCCGGCGCGGTGCATGAGTTTCCCGTAACGGTCTCTCAGGGCTGGACGGCGGTCGCCGGTGAGTTGCTGCTACGGGGGGTGTAACGACGTGGATATCGATTTGACTCCATTCCTGAATGCCGGGATACCGGGGCTGCTGCTGGCGTGGTTCATGTTCAGACTCGAGCGTATCTTGAGCCGCTTCGACAAGGCCGTGCAGCTCATGGCGCGGGCTACGATTCGCCTGCTGGAGCGAGCCGACCCGGAAGAGGCGTCGTCGTTGAGCAAACCACTATACAGGGAGGATGGGTAGGGGTGGCTAGGGACCTACGTGCAGTGAATGACAGCCAGTTCCCAGGGTGGGACGGTGACGTGGATGGTGCCGTCGGAGAGCGGGACGGATGCGCCGGTGAGGAGGTTTGTGGCTGAGGCGACTGGCCACTGGGGCTTGAGGGTTGTGTTGGCTTCTGATGACTCGATGTTGAAGGCGAAGATGATTCGTCCGCCTTTTCGTGAGTCTCGTACCACCGGGACGACTCTGTCGCCTTCGAAAGCGACCGGCGCTGAGATTCCGGCATCGGCAGCGAGGCCGAGGGTCAGGAGTGGCGAGGCGACATCGCCGAACCCCGCGGAGAGTGTGAGCCCGAGCCAGGTGAAGCGGCCGTCTGCGGTTTTTACGCCGACTGTCTGCCCATCCAGGGTCGCAACGGCCTCGCTGTCGCCGGTGGGCTCAAGCACGGCATAGCCGCACTCCGTGTCAAGAACGACAGAGCCGTAGCTCGTCTGGAGTACGTTGCGACCACGGGCGATGTCGAGGTCGGTTACTCGCGAAAGGTCCGCGACCCTTGCGCCGAGGATATCGGCGAAACCCTCTGGCGGCCCGTAGCTGGACGCTCCATTCATCTGATACATGCCGAAGCTACCCTCGGCGACGATGCGCGTTTCAGGCTGGTCAGCTAGCGTTTTCTCTATGCGAGAGCGAGCCTCATCGGTCATGAGGGCCAGATTTGGCAGGAGGATAAGCCGATAGCCGGACCAGTCCATGTTAGGCGTTACGACATCGGCTGGGATCCCGTGGGTCCAGAGTGTGCGGTAGGCACCACGCACATCGGCCAGATAGCGATCGTTCTCGCCGTCAAGGCCAAATAGCTCCTGCGACTCAGGGTGGTACACGACCGCGACCTCGGCTTTCGGGCACTCGAGAGGCAGGTGGTCGCTCATGGCCTCTATCTGCGCGACGGCCCTGGTAACGGCCTCGAAGCGGGGTGTCGGCCCGCCATCCAACGCCATCAGGTTGTACCCGGGGGACTCGAAGCTCAGGTACTCGGGTCGGTACTGCCAGAACATGGTCCCAGCCGCGCCACCGACAAGGGTCATCCACAACAGGGTGGTCAGTTCCCGAGGATCGGACTGCTTCTTCCACGTGACACCGCCGCGGTGCATCCCAGCGTAGATCTCCTCGTTCCACCACCGTCCATTACTGCCGACGCTTCGCGACCAGTCGAAGGCGAATGCACGATCAGCTATACGGTAGGGGTCGTCGGACGTGAGCAGCTCGTTGGACGGCATGGACATGCCCCAGCTATCGACGTGGGGGGCGCACGTTTCATCCCAGGGGCGAGGGTTCCAAGCCGCGTGGGCTCGGATCTCGTGGTTCGGGTCGATTTTCCGAGCCTCGCCCACCATCCACTGTAGGTGGTCGGCCAGATTTTCGTAGTGGAAGCGCTTGAACAATAGCGACTCGACGATGTTGTGGTTGGAGCGCGGCGGCTCTACGTCATCCCAGGTGCGATAGCGCCGCAGTGCATGCTCGTTCAGCGTATCGAGGGTGAAGTGCTCGCGCAGCCAGTCTTTATAGCGAGCTCGTGTGTTGTCGCAATAGCACAGGGACCCGTCCGCGGTGGGTGGCCCCACACCGTCCCAGAGCCCCCAGATGAGGAGATTGGGCCGGTCCTTGTAGCGTGAAATGACATGGCGAAGCAGGTCGCCGCCATACTGTCGCCACGCCGGGTGATCGTAGCAGTGGACCTGGCTGCCCTGGGGTGTTGCGGAGGAGGCATCGCCAAGGAGCCTCTCGCCCCTGTGGTTAACCACGTTGATATCGGGGTGCCGGCGCGTCAGCCACTCCGGACAGGCACCGTGGGTGGCAAGGGCAACGTCCATCCAGACCGACAGCCCGTGCTTCTCGGCCAGGTCGAACATGAGGTCAAAATCCTCAAGCTCGTACTTGCCCTGCCGGGGCTCCATGTGGTTCCACATGGAGAAACTGCGAACGATATTAAAGCCAGCGGCCCGTATCGTCGCGAAGTCTCCGTCCCACACGTCCTGCCTTGGAGTCGGTCCCCGGTAGTACTCGACCCCTACCGGGAACGGTGTATCAGGATGGCGGAACCTGGCATCGTCAGACAATTAAGGTCACCTCTCCGGCCAGCGGGCTGGTCGTGGGAACATGGCTACGAGACGCTGCCTGCCGCCTCAGCTTATTCGGCCAGAGGCCAGCCAATACTCTCGATGAGCTGCCGTAGCTCTTCCCTCTCTCCTGCATCAAGGGGCTCGGAGGGCGGTCGGTGCGCGCCGATGGGACGCCCCATGAGGGCCATTATCTCTTTACTCCCACCACGATGGCCCGAGGTAGACTTTACCCTGGCGTCGAAGGCCCTGATCGGAGGAACCACTGACTCGTAGAGAGCCTGCGCTTCGTCGTAACGACCCTCCTCCATCAACTCCCACACCCGCAGATCGAATGGTGGGTATTCGGGTACCGTCTGGACGTAGCCACGGCCTCCCAGCTTGTGGTTGCGGATCGGCTGGACGCTGTTGTCGATGATATTGAACGTGTCCGCCAGATCGAAGAGGTCCTCGTATACATATCCCTCAGGCGGGCTCCACTTGATGGCGGCGATATGCTCAAAATCGACCATTCTGCGGAATGTCTCCGGGGTCATGCCACCATAAGGCCACCACGGGGTGTTGTAGATCATGATCCCGATGTCGATGGCGCCGGACACTGCCTCATAAAAGCGCAGGTTGTCTTCCTGGTTTGGGCTGTTGAATATCGGGGGCGAAATTTGCAGCCCGACCACGCCGATGTCCTGAGCCTTCTTCGCGTCTTCGATGGCCCTTATCGTGTCCCTGTGGTGGATGGCACCTATCACCGTCATTTTCCCGCCGCTGGCCTTCACAACGGTCTCGAGCAGGCGGATCCATTCACTCTCGCGGAGCTTCTCTCCCTCACCTGCCTGGGACGCGACCTTTATGACACCCTTGCCGGTAACGATCCCGCTCTCGACCCACCATTGGGTCAACTCGGCCATGAGGCCGTAGTCGACGTCGAGATTTTCGTCGAAGGGGGTCGGCACGACTTGAATCGGTCCCTGGATTAGCTGCTTGGCCTCGTTGCGATCCACTTATGTCCTCCTGTCGGGCGGGTCCTTTTTTTCAAGAGAAAAAGAGAGAGCTTATGTTTTTGAGGAGCACTCTCACACCCTTCCAGAAGGGCTGCGCCCCTCTGGACACCCCTCTAAAACCAGATCATCAGAGACCCTATCGAACACCACCTCGGTTAGGCAATATCCAGCACCGGACCACTCAGCGTGCGCAGCACCCTATGGCTTGGTTGCTGACGGCGCGGGCCGCAAACGATCGTACACTATGCGGCGAAAGGACTCAGCGTACTCGATCCCTTTGCCCAGGGCGCGGTTCCGCCTCCCGGTCCGCATCATCTCGCGTATCTCATCCTCCGGCCTATCGCCCAACTGGGACGCATGTTCCATCAGTGCATCGAGCGAGGTGTCCATATGATCGGTGACATCGACCCAGTGGTCGGGGTCCGGGTGGCCCATGATCCAGGCTTCAGAGACCTTGTGAGTATCAAATCCCTCTTCAAGGAGCTCCGGGAACGTCAGGTGATCGCGGGCCGTAGGAAAAATGGCCGCAAGGGTCGCTTCACCGGCGGCGATGTGGTCGGGGTGTCCTACACCCCAACCAGCGCCGTCGAGATTGCGCATTGGGTACGTTGTAATGATTATGTCGGGACGGTGGCGCCGGATCTCTCTTGCGATATCTCGCCGCAGGTCCAGCGTGGGCTCCAGATAGGCGTCGGGGTACCCAAGTAGAGCGACGTCTTTGAGCCCAAGAACCTTGCCAGCATTGATCTGCTCCTCGGCCCGCGTCTTCACCAGCTCTTCGGAGGATATCGTGCGGTCGGATGTACCTTTGCTACCGTCGGTGCACAGGACGTACACGACTTCGAGGCCCTCTGCACACCATTTGGCAACCGTACCGGAACACCCAAATTCGGCATCATCGGCGTGGGCGACCACAACCATCGCGCGTTCGGGCTTTCGCTGCTCTTGTTCTTCTGTTGTCATTCGATCTCCCCTCGGACATTCTTCCGTTTGAGGTACGGCATCAGCCTTCGGGATGCAGGATTAAGAAGGGCTGACGGGGGAGCTGTTCAGGCCCCCAAGGTTGTAGGCAGCAAGTGTATCAAAGGGCCGAAGATTCAGTCCAGACTCTGGAGCAGGTGGACGACCCCTTCAGATGAGAGAAGTGCGTCAGCGGCATACTGGATCGCGTCCACGAGCGGCGCCGGGTACACGCCCAAGAATACCATGCCCGCGAATAATACCCCAAGTACGCCAAGCGTGAGCCGGGGTACTCGGATCGGCGTATCGTCGTGAACGGGCTCGACGTACATCTGCCGGACGATCATCAGGTAGTAGTAGAGGGAGACGAGGCTCGCGAAGATGGCGAGGCCCGCAAGCCAGAGAAGGCCTTGCGTCCCGACCGCATTGAAGAGGTAGAACTTGCTCACAAATCCTGCGAACAGCGGCAGGCCGGCCAGTGAGAACAGGGCCGAAGCCATTACTAGAGCGATCATCGGGGAGCGTCGGGCGAGGCCGGCAAGGTCTGCAATGTCTTCCTTGCCAGTGGCGTTGTAGAAGGCTCCAACGCAAATGAACAAAGCTATATTGGCGACCCCATATGCGGCCAGGTGCAGTACAACTCCTACGATGGCCATGTTGGAGCGCTCGACCGAGACGAGGCCGTCGCCGTTTACCGCTGCCAGTGCCGCCACACCCATCAGCAGATACCCCACGTGGCCGATACTGGAGTACGCCAACAGCCGCTTGATGTTTGTCTGAACGAGAGCGCCAAGGTTTCCGACCGTCATCGTCAACGCCGCCATGATGACGAGTATGACCTGCCAGTCGGCCGCCGCAGGGATCAGCGCCTCCATGAATAGGCGTACTACGAGGGCGAAGGCCGCGGTCTTGGAGCCGACGGCAAGGTACGCGGTTACGGGCACGGGCGCGCCCTCATAGGCATCTGGGGCCCACATGTGGAACGGAACAGCAGCGATCTTGAAGCCCAGCCCCGCGATAATGAGCACGAGACCGATCAGCACTCCGAGGCTCAGATCCGGAGTCGCGACCAGTGCTTCTGCGATTCCGTCGAACCGCGTGGTCCCGAGAAGGCCGTAGATCTGACTCATGCCGTACAGGAGCAGCGCGGATGATAGTGCGCCGAGGAGGATGTATTTTGCACCACCCTCGTTGGACTTCGCATTATACCGATCGTATGCGACCAGGACGTAGAGCCCGAAAGACAGCAGTTCGAGCGAGATATAGGCTGTGAGCAATTCCCGTGAGGCTGCCATGAGCATCATGGCGAGCACGGTGAATATCAAAATGCCGTAGTACTCTCCCGGATGTTCCAGGTGTTTTCGTACGTGCTCAATGCTTGCCAGAACTACGAAGGCCCCGATCACGAGGAAGAATGCCTTGAAGAATAGGGCGTAGCCGTCGACGACGATCGCGCCATCGTAGAGCGTACCCGTGTCCCCCCACAGGAAGATCAGCGAAAAAGCGGCCACTCCGAAAAGACCTGCCGCCGAACCGTAGGCCAGAAGATGCTTGCGTGCATCAGGAATCACCAGGTCTGTGGCCAGCACAAGAAAGGCCAGTCCGGCTACGAAAAACTCGGGTAACAGCAGGTTGAAGTCGTTCATACGCCAGCCACCAAGGCAAGCAGTGCATCAACGCTGCTACCAATGACCCTCACGAACGGGAAAGGGAAGAGCCCCATCAGCAGCAAGAACGCCACAAGAATACCCGCCGACAGCCCTTCAATCCGAGAAATGTCTGTCTGGTCTCTCCACTGCTCCCCCAACGTTCCGAAGAAAACCTTTGCGATGAGCCTGAGGATGTACACGGCGGTGATCGCCGCTCCGACAACCCCTAGTACCCCGAGAATCGGGTAGGTCTGGAACAACCCCAGGAACACGAGTAGCTCTGCAACAAAGCCACTGAGGCCCGGCAGGCCAAGAGATGTGAGTCCGGCCACGGCAAACAGGACTCCTATCGTGCCCATTCGCTTCGACATTCCCTCAAGAACGCCTATGTCCCTAGTGTGGGTTCGATCGTAGATGGCGCCGATGAGCACAAAGAACAGTGCCGTCATAATTCCGTGGGAGAACATCTGGAGGATTGCGCCACTAAGGCCCAGCTCGTGCAGCGTCGCAATGCCCATTAGGACGTACCCCATATGGCTGACGCTAGAATAGCCCACTACGTACTTGAGGTCGCGCTGGCCCATCGCAGATAGTGCGCCATATATGACGTTCACCGCGCCAAGGGCCACTAGCACAGGCATCCACTCCTGTGCGCCTTCGGGCATCAGGCCGATGCCCAGGCGGATTATGCCGTATGCCCCGAGCTTCATCAGGACGCCCGCGTGAACCATGCTGACCGAGGTCGGCGCGGCAACGTGGCCGTCCGGAGACCAGGTATGGAATGGCCAGAGGCCTGCCAGGATCCCGAACCCTACCATCAGGAACGGGAAAAAGACGCGCTGGAACGTAGGCGAGAACTCGCCGCCTTCCTGTAGGGCTCTGAGACCGAATGTGCCCATATCCGCTTGGACGAATATCGCTATGATCGCGATCCAGATGAGCACGCTGCCTGCAACCAGGTACATCATCAACTTCATCGCGCTGTACTCTTTGGTCCGCTGGAACGTACCGAAGTCGGAGCTACTCCCCCACACTGCTATCAGCAGGTACATGGGAAGCACAGCAAGCTCGTAGAAGAAGAACAGGAAAAAGATGTCCAGCGACACGAAGACGCCGAACACGCCCGCGAGCAGCACGAAATAGAGTATGGAAAAATCCTTGCTGCGCTCTGAGACGTTCCAGGACACCAGCACGCCCGTGAACATGACGATGCCTGTGAGCAACACCATGAGAGCAGATAGGCCGTCGATGGCTAGGTCGAGGACGATGCCCTGCCCGCCGAGGGGCCAGCCCGTCAGCTCCAGCCACACCCAGGCCCGCTCAAACTGGAAGCCCCCCGCCTCGTGGTCGTAGAGGGCGAAGGTGTACAGCGAAAGCGCCAGTATGACGGCGGAGACCAGGGTGGCCAGCCAACGTATGAGGCCCACCTTGTTGGACGGCACCCCTATTAGAAGCGCGGCGCCCGCCAAAGGTAGCGCTATTAGTGCGAAGAGAACGTATGAATCGAAGATTTCCATTATTGCTATGGGCGGTCTGGGTTGTAGTGCTTCATGGTTTCAGCCACCACACCAACGTAAGACCGATGACGCCAAGGGCCATGGCCATGCCGTAGTTGTACATGCGCCCTGACTGCAGGTGACGCAGGCGTAGGGCCGACAAAATCACGGTCATCGCCGACCCGTCGACGCCCGTGTCATTCACGACAATGCGGTCGAACAGCGCGACGAATCTGCTGAAGGCCAGGACAACGCGATCTATGGCCCACTGATATGCCTCGTCGACGTAGAACTTGTTGACCAGTAACCCGTGGACTGCCGGGTACCGTCCGGCTAGGCGACTATGGGATATCGTGCCACTTCCATACGTCAGCCAGGCGGTCAGCACCCCGGCGACGGCCAGAGCCAGCGCCACTCCTGTCAGCCACCACTCGACGTGGAACCCACCCTCGCTCGCAACGAAATCGCCGAAGCCACCGTAGCTGCCGCCCATCTCAAATACCAGGACTCCAGCAACAGCGGCTCCAATCGCCAAAATCACCAGCGGGCCTGTCATGAGCCAGGGCGACTCATGGGCGTCCCGGCTCGCCTCACTCGGCGTGCCGAAAAAGACCACGAAGGCGACGCGACCGATGTACAGGGCGCTCAGCGCAACCCCAGCGAGGGCCAGCACCAGAAATACCGGAGATCTGTTGTCCAGTACCGCCAGTAATACCTCGTCCTTACTAAAGAAGCCGCTGAGGGGCACAATGCCTGCCAATGATGCCGCTCCGATCAGGAACGTGACCGTCGTGATCGGCATTTTGTGGCGAAGGCCGCCCATGTCCCAGATACCTTTCTTGTCGGTGCCATGGGTTACGCTACCCGCACCCAAAAAGAGCAGAGCCTTGGATAGGCCGTGAGCGACCAGGTGGAACATTGCTGCGCCCACCCCTGCCGCACCCAGCGACAGCATCATCAGTCCCAGGTGGCTAATAGTTGAGTAGGCTAGAGCGCGCTTGAGATCGCGCATCACCAGTGCGATTGTCCCGGCAAACACGAACGTGAACAGCCCGACGGCCGCGACAATGAGCAGCACGTCAGGGGCCATTTCAAATAACGGCATCAATCGTGCCACCAGGAAGACACCCGCGGCGACCATCGTCGCGGCGTGGATGAGCGCGCTCACCGGGGTAGGACCTTCCATTGCATCCGGCAACCACACGTGGAACGGGAACTGGGCTGATTTGCCCATCGCGCCCAGGAAGATCAGGAACATCGCGACGTTGACGATTGTCTGAGAAACGAGCCCGCTTTCGAGCCCCGCTTCAACCGAGTGGAACAAGGCGCTGATCTCGAATGTGCCGGTGGCCTTATAAAGCAGGATTATGCCGATTAGGAGTCCGACGTCACCGATTCGCGTGGTAACGAAGGCCTTCTTGGCTGCCTCGGCGGCGGGACGCTTGTCATACCAGAAGCCGATGAGCAAGTATGAGCCTAGGCCCACCAGTTCCCATGCCGCGTACAGGAAAATCAGGTTGTCAGCCAGCACAAGGACCAGCATCGCCGTCACGAACAGGGAGTGAGCTGCGAAGTACCAGCCGAAACGAGACTCGCCTTTCATGTACTCGAGCGAGTACACCTGGACAAGTAGTGCCACGAAGGTCACGAGACCCAGCATGGTGACTGACAGGGGATCTACGATGACGCCCCATGTGATACTTGTCGCCCCGACCACCAGCCAATCAAAGCTGAAGACAGAGCTGCCGTTTTCAAGTAGGTCCGCCAATACGAACCCGAACAGCACGAACCCTAGCAGGACGGCGGACACCGACACAAAGGCACCCTGGCCCGGGAGATACCTCCCGAACAGGACAACCACGAGGAAGGCCGAGGCGCTGAGGGCGGGTATAACCCACGCCCAGTCTGTACCTATGGATTCCAGTGACATTTAGGAGGCAGGCCCCACTTCCAAGATCACCATTTCATGATGTCGATTTCGTCCATGTTCACGGTCGAACGGTTCCGGTAGAGCCGTAGGATGATAGCCACCGCCAAAGCAAGCTCAGCAGCCGCCACCGTGATCACAAATATGACGATGACCTGGCCAAGCGCACGCTGGGCTTCGGAGAAGTCCACAAATGCGGCAAAGCCGATCAAATTCAGGTTAACGGCGTTGAGCATCAATTCGATGGACATTAGGATTAGGACCGCGCTCTTGCGAGCCAAGACGCCATACAAGCCGATGGCAAAAAGCGCGGCGCTCAACACCTGGAAATGGCCAAGCTCTATCATTCGCCCTGGTCCCCCATCCTGACCATTACAACCGCCCCGATCAGGGCCACCAGCAACACGAGGGACGCCACCTCAAAGGGCACTGCCCAGTCAACAAACAGCGTTCGACCCAGTGACACGAACTCCACCACACCCTGCTCTCGTGGCACAGTGCGTACCGAGGTGAACATCACGGAGGCGGCAAGGAGTCCGAACACCGTCGCTCCTACAACCGCCGCCAGCGGCCACTGCACGTTGTCAGAGAGGTTCTCGAAGTCCTCGATTCGCGTCAGCATCAGCGTGAAGATGATTACCACGACGATAGCGCCGCCGTATATCAGAACCTGCACAAGAGCCAGAAATTCGGCGAACGCCAGCAAGAACAAGCCGGCCACGCCGATGAGTGATGCGAGCAATCCAAGTGCGGCGTACACGATATTGCGCGTCATAACGACGCCGAGCGCGCCGCCCAGCGTGACGGCGCCGGCGATGTAGAACATGACCAATGAAGCGGTCATTCGGCTACGGTCCCCTCAGTTGGTTTCTTTGGCTTGGGGGTGCCTATGTTCTTGGCCTGAACGGGTTGCCAGCCTGTGTCCTTCTGATACTTCTTTCCCATGACCAGCAAGTCGTCGAGGTCAACCCTGTTGGCATTGCGAGCATAACGTCCGCGCTCGTGCTCGTGGCTCATCTCGATAGCATCGAAATTGCACACGTCCACACAGATGCCACACAGAATACAGCGCCCCAGGTTTATCTCGAACACATCTATTATCTTGCGTCGCCGGCTGCCATCCGGGTGCTGCGGGTTGTCCTTCATCGTGGCAGACATGCACTGGGTAGGACACTCGCGTACGCACACCATGCAGCCCGTGCAGTACGGCTCGTCGACAGCATAGTCCCACAACAAGGCCGGGAACCCCATGAACCGGTTCGCTATTTCGAGCCTCTTGTCGGCATTCGGATACTGTGCGGTCACCGGAGAGCGCACCATGCTCCGCAGCGTTACCAGAAGCCCTTTCAAGCTGCCTAACATCTAGGAGCCTCCGTCCGGCCGAGGCGCAGAGGGCACGGGCTCCGCTGACTGCTGTCCTTCACCACCCGTGGGTGGAGCGGACCTCAGGTCGCCAGCCCGGATCACCGAGACAGTCATACGCTCTGCGCTCGTCCCGGGCTGCCTCTTGATTACATAGAACGTGATCGCCAGCACCCCAACCGACATACCGGTCAGAGCCAGCCAGTGCCAGCCGTAGAAATTGGCCACGCCCGTTATCACAATATTGAGGAAGGAGAGCGGCACCAGCCCCTGCCAGCCGAATGCCATGAGCTGGTCAATTCGTAGCCTCGGATAGGTCCCTCGGAACCAGAACATCAGCAGAATTACGGCGTAGGTCTTCGCCAGGAACCATACGGCAGACAACGCCGAGTGCGCTACTCCATCGAATGGCATATCCGGCCAGCCCCAGCCCCCAAAGAACAGCAGCACAGTCAGGGCAGCGATAGTAAATGTATTGATGTACTCTGCGAGGAAGAAGACCGCCCAGTGCGCACCGCTGTACTCGACGAATGGCCCGCCTACGACCTCCGACTCAGCGTGGTGGATGTCGAATGGAGTGCGCCCCAACTCGGCCAGTCCCGCAAGCAAAAATATAAAAAAACCGAGGGGCTGGATTAGGATATTGGCGATGGTTGACTGATCAGCCACTATAACTGTCAAGTCGAGAGACTGACTCATCATGGCAACTCCTAGAATCGCCATGATGAATGGTATCTCGTAGCTGACAAGCTGGCCCGCCGCGCGGAGCCCGCCAAGAAACGCATATTTGTTGGCTGAACCCCAGCCGGCCATAACCAGTCCCATGACCGACAGCACCGAAATGGCAGTGATATAGAACAGGCCCAACTCCAGGTTGCGCAATACGAGATCTTGACCCACCGGAATGGTGACCCAGAGCATGATGGAGGGGACAAAGACGGCTAACGGGGCCAGCCAGTAGACACGCCGGTCTGCCGAGGTAGGAAGGATGTCCTCTTTCACAACAAGCTTGATGGCGTCGGCGATGGGCTGAAGCACTCCATGGAAGCCCACCCTCATCGGGCCCATTCGCATCTGTATACGGGCCAGAGCCTTGCGCTCCAGCCAGGTCAGAATGAGCACCGTCACCAATAGGAACGCAAAAAGCCCTGCCGCCGCCGCAGAGTACAGCCCGAAATCCTGGATGCTCACCGGTCCACCTCACCGAGAACGATGTCGATGGAGCCGAGGATCACCACGGCATCGGCCACATAGGCATCCCTGAGCATATGCTTGAGCCCCTGCAGATTGGCGAAGGACGGTGCCCTCACCTTGAGCCTGTAGGGCCTGTCGCTGCCGTCACTGACGATGAAGACCCCCAGATCCCCGCGTGGGGACTCGGTGCGCATGTACACCTCACCCTTCGGAGGACGAGTGATGCGCCGCACCTTGGCCATAATTGGGCCCGGCTCCATCTGCGCCATCGCCTGCTCAATAATAACTAGCGACTGTCGCATCTCCTCGACCCGGACATAGTACCGGTCCCAACAATCGCCGTTAGTGCCCACCGGGATTCCAAAATCGAACCTGTCGTAGAGGCCATAGGGCTCGGATATCCGCACGTCCTCCGCGACACCGCTGGCCCTCAGGGAGGGGCCGGTGACGCCGAAGTCGATGGCATCCGTGGGGCCGATAGATCCTATGCCCTTTGTCCGCGCCAGGAACATTTCGTTGTCAGTGAGAAGGCGGTCGCACTCCTCAATGCCCAGCTCTAGCTGCGAGACCAGTGCTTTCATGCGGGCGTCAAAGTCGTCCGGGAGATCTTCCTTCACGCCGCCAATTCGGATGTAGTTGTGCATCATCCGCGCGCCGGTGACGGACTCGAACAGCGCCTGTATCCTCTCGCGCTCTCGAAAGCCATACAGAACAGGCGTCATGGCGCCGACGTCCAGACCGTAGACCCCATAGAAAAGCATGTGGCTCGCGATACGGTTCAGCTCGCAAAGGATCACCCTGATGTACTCGGCGCGCTCCGGTATCTCGAGAGCCATTAGTTTCTCGACGGCGAGGGCGTATCCCAGCTCTGAGTTCAGGTTGGCGATGTAGTCCATGCGATCGAACAGTGTGACTATCTGGGCATAGTCTTCTGCCTCGCACAGCTTCTCCGAGCCGCGGTGCAGGTATCCGATATGGGGTTCGGCACGAACAATGCGCTCGCCGTCGACCCCTATTACCAACCGAAATACACCGTGGGTGCTCGGGTGTTGAGGGCCCATGTTGATCATGAGGTCCAGGGAATCGAGCCCTGGCTCTTTGGTTGACTCAATCATCTTGCTGAGACCCTGCCTACCATTCGTCGTAGTCGTGGAATGGGAAGCTTTTGCGTCCGGGAAAGCCCTCAAATCCCTCGTAGAGAAGCAGCGGAGCCAGGTCAGGATGCCCGATGAAAACCACACCAAACAGGTCGTGGCCCTCTCGCTCGAACCAGTCCGCCGCACGCCACACACCCGTCACTGTTGGAACGTTGGGGGCCTCTGGAGAGACCGATGTCTTGATCACCATCTTGTGACGTTTCGCGAGCGAGAACAGATGGTAGTTGACCTCCAGCCGCTCTTCGTAGTCGACGACGCTGACGCAGCGCAGATAGTTGAAATCGAGATCATCTGACTCGCGGGCGATACGGCAGACCGCCAGCAAATCATCGGGGCTCAGGACCACGACTACCTCGTCAACGGCAGCATCTATCTGCACGTCCACATCGTCGAGCGCTGAACCGAGCAGGGTAGACAAAGCTAGACCCCGATCATCTAGGGCAACCGGGGCCTGGGGGGCAGCAGACTCTCTTTTTTTAGGACGTTGTACCACGTTGTTTGGCGTCCTTCTTAACCTTTTCCTGAAGCTGCATGATCCCGTACATCAGAGCCTCGGGGCGTGGCGGACACCCTGGGACATACACGTCCACCGGTATCAAGTGGTCCACGCCCATCACCACCGAGTATGATCGGTAGTAGGGTCCTCCATTGGTCGCACAGCTGCCCATGGCGATGACCCATTTGGGATCTGGCATCTGCTCGTAGAGTAGCTTGATCGGCTCCGCCATCTTCTTGACAACGGTTCCTGCCACGATCATCACATCCGCCTGTCGTGGCGATGGCCAGGTGACCACGCCGAACCGGTCCAGGTCGTGGTGAGACATGTGAGTGCTCATCATTTCGATTGCACAGCAGGCCAATCCGAAGCTCAGCGTCCACAACGAGCTGCTCCTGGCTGCAGCAAACAGGTCGGTGGACATGGCCGTCACTGCATTGGGAAGAACCTTCTGAAATATGCTGTCACCGGGCTCATTGCCCTCGTGTGCTCCGTATCCCTGGCCCAGTTCTATCTCCACTGCAGGACTCCTTTTCTCCAGCTATATACCACTCCGAAGAACAGGATCGCGATGAAGATCAGCATTTCGTAGAAGACCGCCGGTATTTCGGTTAAATAGATGACAGCCCAGGGAAACAGGAACACGGCCTCGACATCGAAGACCAGGAACAGGATCGCGAATACATAGTAGCGGATGTGCACCTGAGACCAGCGGAACGGGGCGGCCGGGATACCACATTCATAGGAGGAAAGCTTGATGGCCGACGGCCGTTTCGGCGCCAATAAGTAGGATGCCAAAAACATACCCAGCGTGGCGGCGAGTCCTACACCGCCAACGATGATCACAACAGCCCAATCCAGCGAAAAGCCTTCGGTCAATTCTCCTCCACGCCGCGAACCGAGAATACCTCAAGTTTAACATTCCGCGAGGCAAGGCACCAAACGTGGAGGGCGGGCATGCGCGGCTCTCTATACTTAAGCCGCCTAATGACTAGGCATCGATCGTCGACATCGAGGGCACTGCCTCGCGTCGCATGAATGGCACGGGGTGAGAAGCAGCGGGTTCGCGAGGGTCTCGCCGACACCATCCAGAGTTGCCACCGCCTCAAGGCCTTGAGGCGATAGAACTAGGGTTGCGTCAAGTGCGATTTGCCGTGGCAGCGGATCGGGTACATTCGCCCACCACAAAGTTACACGAGTGGTCCAACTGGGCTACGGCTCATCTCCAAGCAAATGTTGGGGTGATATCGCGGAGGGCGCTCTCAACACGCCAAGGCTGACTACCAGCTCGGGTTGATGTCGTCGCCCTCGTTGTTGGTGAGGCGAGTCTGCTCACTACCGGCCGAATCCATCAAGAAAATCTCCGCATCGCCATCCAAATACGAAACGAAGGCGATCTGCTTGCCGTTCGGAGACCAGACCGGCTGGTCGTCCCTTACCTCGTTGTAGGTCAGACGTATGTCGCCGGGAGCGTCTGGATCCGTGATATATATCTCTGCGAGGCTGTCCAACCCTGTCACAAACATGAGAAATTTCCCATTTGGCGACCACGAAAGGTCGTATTCAGGGGCATCGGACTCAGTCAATCTCCGCTGCTCAGTACCATCGGTGTTCATGACATAGATTTCTGGATTACCGTCGCGCACAGAGATGAAGGCGAACCTCTTGGAGTCGGGCGACCAAATAGGACCGGAATCCGAGGTTTCGGTCACTCGGAACTCATTGACGCCGTCCGGGTTTCGGATATATACGCCCTGTTCCTCTCCCTCCCTGACGGAAAATGCTACAGATTTGCCATCGGGCGACCAACTGCTTACCTCGTCTGCTCGGATAGTTGTCAGTAGCAACGAGGGCTTGCCTTCGATTCCACCAACGTAGATCGCCGGTCGACCCCCGATCTCATGTATGTAGGCAATGCGGTTGCTATCAGGCGCCCACTGTTGGCTACCGTATCTGCCCGGCCCACTGGTGATCGATTTTCGTATTAGAACTTCCCCACTAGCCTCAATAACCTCGATCCCGACATCCTCTCCGGAACTCGACAGGAAGGCCACCAGTTTGCCATCGGGAGATA
>Ga0114999_10001705_pt1 | contig 30146 bp, 27 predicted proteins | sample ArcticOcean_MG_C_3_FD_89820 | JGI IMG/M metagenome (GOLD analysis project Ga0114999, IMG submission 89820) | Marine microbial communities from western Arctic Ocean - ArcticOcean_MG_CB8_126 | ecosystem: Environmental > Aquatic > Marine > Oceanic | place: Arctic Ocean: Canada Basin | collected...
AACTGACCCGGAGCGCAAGGCGGGTCAAGGAGGAGTGCGCGGATCGTCGCGTAAGCTCCTTGATGCGTCTTGCGTGCAGGGTACGCTGACAGCAGGTGATCTATGTCCATTATGCCACCATCCCCGATCCTGATCGGCATACGCCTGCGTTGGCGTGCGACGATTCAGGCTTCGATAGCGGCGGCGTTCGTTGTAGAAGTCCATCCACCAGCCGATACGGCCTTCGGCCGTTCTCACCTTACGACGGCTCTGACTTCAGACTGCGTCCCGGGTCTGGTTGACACGGGTACGCAACTCACGCGGGTTGCCGCCGCCGCATGATCTGTACGACAACACCGCGATGGTGGCGGAAGCCCAGCCGCTGATAGACCCCGACCGCAGTCTTCTCTGATGGCCCGCTCTTCACAACGTGGAGAAATGCACCGCAACCCGCCGCATCGATTCCCCGCAGTACCCTCGACACGAGACGTGCGGCATAGCCGCGGCCCTGCGCATCCGGGTGCGTGCAGACGGCGCTCACTTCAATCCAGCCGCGAGGCCGCATGCGCTCGCCCGCCATGGCGAGAAGGCTCTCGCCATCAAAGATGCCGAAGTAGCTACCCATTTCAATGGTGCGCGCTGCAAACGGTCCCGGATCCGTCAGCTTCACGAGGGCCAGCATCTGCGCGATGTGGTTCGCTCCGAGCGCGATGCACTCGTCGTCCTCAATCAATACCGGTGCCGTACAAATCATCTGGTGGCACGGTACCCGTCTCAGAATCTCAAAGCCCGGGTGCGACGGTGTTTCCTGCGCATCAACCAGCAGGCCGAATACCTCCTCGGCGCCAACCAATTCTGCCATCGATGTAAGGTCATCGGCGCCCGGGGCAAGGGCTGCAAACACCGAGACGTCCAGCGCGTAGTTGGCCGCCCCCGCGTTGGCCATACCGAGCGATGCGTGTGCGCCCTGGAGTCCATGCCACACGGCATGTCGCAGCAAATCGACGTCGGGCCTATCAACGTTTTCGCTCACGATACAGCCACCGTTGATGCTGCGAACGGCACAGCTTGCGTCTGGCGTTCATAGGGAAACTTGTCGTCAAAGCCTGCGAGTGTTTTGAAGAGTGCCGGGTCGCAGCAATCATCAGCCAGTTCCGGCGGAAACGTGCCGTGGATGTCCTCCTGGGACGTCACCATGTGGTGACGATAGTAGTTCGCAATCGATATCCGCATTCCAGGGATCTTCCTGGGATAAGCACCGTGCCAGGTAGCACCATGGAAGACGATGACCGACCCCCGGGGACACTCGATCGGCTCTGCTTCCTTGACGGCACCGGGCTGGACCGGATGCGACACCCGCCGGTGCGAGCCCCGCACGCACGCGAAAGCGCCACCGGCAAGCGTGTAGTCAGTCAGGCACCAGTTGGTGTTCGCGGTCAGCGCCTGACGTCCCCATGGCATGGGCACGCCACCCTGGTCAACGTGCAGGCCAAGCGTGGGGCCGTAGCCAAAGTCGCCCTGCCATTTCACGAACGAGTTGTGGGATGAAAACCGGGTCATCTGCTGTCCCACCATGTGCCGGATCAGTGCAACGGCAACGGGATTCACTGCGAGATCACGGAACCGCCGATGCCGGCGCCCCAATTGTTGGATCAGAAACTGGCTCGGCTCTTCGTTTGCCTGTTGGGCGGCACCACTGAGTCCATCAACCGCCGGAAACCCCAGCGGCACTGTGGGACCCTCGTCCAGGTTGAAAGCGACCCCGGTCATTTCTTCGGCGGCCTCAAGCAGCAACCGGGTCAACTCATCGAAGGTCGAAAGCGGGACGCCATGCACCTCGGGTGGCACCACCGAGACCCCATCCATCTCCAGTTCAAACACCTGTTGTTCCAACCCCAGTCTCTTGATGTCGTCCGACAGATGTTCCGGCATAGCCATTTCCTCCACGCTGGTTGAAGGCATCGTCGCCCTTGTTCGATATTACGCGTGCCGCCCGGTGCTTGACAGAGTGGGCTGTGCGCGCAACGGAATACCTGTGTCACGTCTTGCACTGCATCCGACCTCCACGACCTGCCTGTCTCATCAGACCGGATGTGAGACTCTTAGCAGCATCTCTCGGTGCCGGATTGCCGCGCTGACGCGCAGGGGACTCCACAGCATATTGCTTTAGTGCCATGAAAGGAGTCTGAAAAAGTGCTTTCCTACACTTTTTCAGAGTCGCGGGCCTCGGCCCACTCACGACAAGACAGCACGACAAGACAGCGACGATAAGACATTCAACGAAACGAGGCGATTATGGAAACAGGACATTTCACCGGCTTTGAAGTCGAACTGCGTGACCCCGGCATCGCATGGATTACGTTCAACACGCCCGAGCGGCTGAACGGCCTCAACCAGGCCATCAAGCGAGATCTGACGGAGACGATCATTCAGGCGCAGATGGACAACAAGGTCCGCGTGCTCGTTTTCACTGGCCAGGGTCGGGGCTTTTGCGCCGGGGATGACATATCCGGGCAAACCAAGGACCTCGGCGGCACCCCATTGCTGCCGCCAATCCCGCACGGGCATGATTCTGACATCGGCACCTACGAAGGGCTGCGCCATCTGTCACAGACGCTAAACACCGCGATTCGCAACTGCGACAAGATTTCCATCGCAGCGGTCAACGGCATCGCTGTCCAGACCGGCATGTCCCTCGCCCTTGCCTGCGACTTCCGAATCGCCGCGCGGAGCGCACGCATGGGGAGCGCGACCCTGCGCTTCGGTCTCCTGCCCGACGAGGGCGGACAGTATTTGCTCGTGCAACACATGGGCGTCGCCAGGACCCTCGATTTTCTGATCAACAAGAAGATTGTGGATGCCGACGAATGTGAAAGACTCGGCCTTGTACACGAAGTGGTCGACGATGCGGATCTGCCATCACGCGCCATGGCATTTGCAACCGAGATCGCGAACGGACCGCAGGTCGCGACCCGCTTGCTCAAGCGCTCAGTCTACAACGCCTACGATCTGTCCTGGGAACAATCGCTGGATGAGATCGCCGCCAAAACCATGGTGACGGATCACCACGCTGATGCGCGCGAGGGGGGCACAGCGTTTCGGGAGAAGCGCGCCGCACACTTCAACCGGTGGCTTGAGGATCGGTAACCGGCACCGCTCGCCTTGCCCGATCCGTTCGCCTATCCATTCGCCCAATCTGTTCGCCGGATCCGTTTGCTCGATGAGCATTGAGTGGCCGGCGCACGGGCGCCGAGGCATCAGCTGGTGATGCCGCGGCACTGCAGCAGATATATCGTGCCGTCCGCAACACACCACTCAATGTCGAGACCTTCGCCATAGACCTGGCCGCATCGATCGCCGAGTTGCCAGAGCGACGCCAACTGCGCATCAGTCAGGCAAAGCGCCTCGACTGACGCAGGGGGCACCGGCACCTCGGCAATCTCACCGTCGCCCGATGCGACCAGCTTCAATTCCTTGAAACCGGGCGTCCGCTCAAGCACCTCGCCGGCGCTGCTGAGGCGGAACGTGTCCGGGACCACGAGGCCTGCCACAATCGCCTCGCCGAGACCCCAGGCGCATTCCACGTAGTACTCTGCGTCACCGGTGATCGGGTGGCGCGTGAACATCACCCCCGCCACGTCACTGGCGACCTGACGCTGCACGGCCACTGCAATCCGGGGTTCGCCTTCTATCTTCATCTGCTGACGATAAGCGAGGGCGGCGTCGCTCGTTGCAGACGCATGTACCTCGCAGATCGCACTGATGAGGCCTTCGGTGCTTGTTACGTTTTGCACCGTGAGGTGTTGCCCCGCGAAGCTCGCGGCGGCGCCATCTTCCCCGACCGCGCTGGAGCGCACGGCAACAGCCGGACCGATCTCATCGACAAGCGACGCAATCAGTTCATGTGCGGCCGGTGTATTTGCCGCTACCGCATGAACCAGATCGACAGCCAGGCCAAACCCGGGCGGCACCAGCAAGCCGTCTGCCGTCGCGCGCGCGAGGCTCGCCGATTTTCCGCCAAACCGGGCTTCGTCCTGTACTTCTGCGTCAGCAAATCGCAACGGTAATGTAGTCATGGCCGCATGCTACACAAATCCTTGCGCCTGAACAGGACCCGCTGTCGAGCGACGATACAAGGACAACATGCGACCGGTTTCATACACGGTTTGAATGGCCTACTCTCAGCGACACAGCAGACAGGGCCTGCCTGAACCTTGCCCCGCTCAACCTAATCACCGCCCGGTTCACCCCAACGCCCACTTCACCCAACGCCCAGATCACCCACAGATGCCAACGGGAGCGTAGAACAGTGCCTATCACGGAATTGAAGGATGTTCAGTCCACGCCTTTTCAAGCGGCCCGCCGCTTTGGCGACGTGGGGTCCTTTACACAAACTACCGCCACCGCCGTCTTTGCGGTTGACCCGGCCCATGTGAGCAATGCGGCGATCGTCGATCTTGCGCTCGCGGCGCGAGACGCCAACGGCCTTGTCTCCTTCACCGCCGAAATTTGCATCGTTCAGCCGGCGACGCCGGGCGCAGGCAACGGCGCCGCGCTGGTCCAGGTACCGAATCGCGGCCGGGCACCTTTTGTCACCATCGGCGATGAGCATCTGCAACGCGAGGGCTGGACACTCGCCGCCTGCGCTTGGCAATGGGACGTGCCGGACGAGCCGGGGCGAATGACATTTCGTGCGCCCGAGGTACGACCGGACGCGCGCGACCCGAGCGACGCCATGCAATTGCGGCTGCAGCCCTTCAGCGATGCGCCGGATCTCGTGCTAACCGATCAGCACGTTGGCGTGCTCGGCAACCACATTCCCATACGCTCCGCCGACCTTGATGCCACATCCGCACGGCTGCTCGAACGTAACCATCCCCTCGCGAGCCCGCGCGAGATCCCGCGTTCTGAATGGGCCTTCGCGCGCGACGACGCGGGGGTGCCGCAGCCGGACGACACGCGCATCTGGCGACGCGGCGGCTTCACGGCGGGACAGGTCTATGACGTGATTTACCACCCACTTGATTGCCCGGTGGTCGGCACCGGATTGCTGGCGATCCGCGACTTCGGGCGTCACCTGAAACTGGCTGCGGGATTCGATGACGTGATCGCCTGCGGCACGAGTCAGTGCGGCCGGTTCCTGCGTACCTATCTTTACCACGGTCTGAACCTCGGCGAGGACGGCGCACAATCGTACGACGGCATCCTCGCGAACGTCGCCGGCGGCCGTCGCGGCGAATTCAACATGCGCTACGGCCAACCCTCCGTGCAGACAACGCCTGGCCTCGGTCATGGTTTCCCGTTTGCTGACGATGCCCAGGCCGATCCCGTCAGCGGGCGACAGGACGGCCTGCTGACGCGCCAGCGCGCACTCGGCGGTACGCCCAGGATCATCTACACCGACACCGCGCCCGAGTACTGGCGCGGCGACGCCAGTCTCACCCACACGGATCTCGTGACCGGCAACGACCTCGAACTACCCGGCGAGGTGCGACGCTACCTCTTCGCTTCTGCGCAACATCCGGGAGGCCAGCGTCTGGAACTGACCCGGGACGGCGCAACCGGCGCACCGTCGGCCAACTACATGAATCTGCTGGACTGGAGCCCGTTGCTGCGAGGCGCGCTCATCAACCTGCTCGCATGGATTCGCGGGGCGGAGCCGCCGCCAAGCCAGTTTCCGCGCCACGACAACAGAACCGCTGCGCGCCGTGAATCCGTACTGGCGCAGCTTGCCCGGATAACAACACTCACGTTGCCGGAGGCGAGTTTGCTGAACCATATGTATGCCTGGGATCTCGGCGCGCACGCCGCTAACGGCATCGGCCGTTATCCGCCCGTACCGGTGGGCCAACCGTATCCTTGCCTCGTGTCCGCGCTCGACGACAACGGCAACGAAACCGGCGGCATCCGTCTGCCAGACGTCGAGGCGCCGCTTGGGGTCCACGCCGGCATCAACCCACGGCATGTGAGCACCGGCGGTAAGGGTCTCTTGAGTGATTACGTGGGCTCTACTGCGCCCTGGTCACCGCCTGCGATCAGCAGCCGTTACGGCGATCGGGATCAGTACCTTGCGCTCGTACGCGAGCGCGCCGCCGCCCTCGCCCAGATGCGTTACATCGTCGGCGACGACATCGAAACCTGCGTCATTAACGCCGCACGCAACTGGGACATCGTCATGACGTCAGCCGGTTGAGCCGCGCACTCAGGACCCACCGACGGTCATGGACGCAACCAGAATGCTGGGTGCCTGGATCGAGCCCCGCACGTCAACATCGTCGCCGATGCCAACGATATTGTTGAAGAGGTCTTTCATGTTGGCAGCGACCGTCACCTCGTCGACGGCGTGGTCGATCTGACCATTTTTGACGCGAAAACCGCTGGCGCCGCGCGAGTAATCGCCATTGACGATATTGACGCCCTGACCCATCAGGGACGTGACAAGTAGGCCATCGCCCATCTCGCTGAGCAACTCCTCAACCGTGCGCGTGCGCCCCTCAACCAGCAGGTTGTGCACGCCGCCGGCATTGCCCGTTGACGTCATGCCGAGCTTTCGCGCCGAGTAGGTCGACAGCACATAGCTCTCGAGCACCCCGGCTTTGACAAAGGGCTTTGCTGATGTCGCAACGCCGTCGCCGTCGAAGCAGCGACTTGCATAGCCGCCCGGTATGAACGGGTTCTCGACCAGGCTGATGTGATCACTCGCGACTTTCTCACCCACATGGTCCACAAGGTATGACGCCTTGCGGTAGATCGCGCCGCCGCTGATCGCGCCCACGAGGTGGCCGATCAGACCAGAGGCAACTTCAGGCGCAAACAGAACAGGCATCTCACCCGTCTCGATCTTGCTGGCGCCAAGCCGCGCCACGGTCCGCTCGCCCGCGCGCTGGCCCACGGCCTCGGCTGCTTCGAGCAGGTCCGACTGCCGCGACATGGTGTACCAATAATCCCGCTGCATGCCTTTGTCATCGCGCGCGATCACGATCGCCTGGATCGCATGAACCGTGCCGGAGTACGCACCGACGAACCCGTGGCTATTGCCGTACACCGTGCAACCCCGGCTCGTACTCACCTCCGCGCCATCTGAATTCTCAATTCGCCCATCGACATCGAGCGCTGCCGCTTCACACGTCGCGGCGATGGCTTCGGCCGCGTCCACCTCAACGTCCCAGGGATGGTACAGGCCCAGATCTACAACCGACGTTGCCATCAACTCAGGGTCGGCAAGGCCGTTGCAGTCGTCATCCTGTGTGTACGTGGCAATGTTGACCGCTGCTTTCACCGTGTTTTCAATCGCCTCCGTGCCGTTGTCAGACGTACTCGCATAGCCCTTGCGACTGCCGACGTAGACCGTAATGCCAAACCCCCGGTCCTGGTTGAACTCGACGGTTTCGAGTTCGCCTTTGCGCACCGCCACCTCGAGGCCCACGGACTCCGACACCCCAACCTCGGCGCCGTCCGCGCCCTGTTTCCTGGCCTCGGCGAGTATTTGCGAAACCGTCTCGGTCAACTCACCCTCGCGCGCTTGCATGTCACGCATACTCATGCTTGGGTTCCACCGACGGTCAGTTCATCCACTTTGCAGGTCGGCTGGCCGACGCCTACCGGCAAGCCTTGCCCATTCTTGCCGCAAACGCCAACGCCAGGGTCAAGCGCCTCATCATCCCCGACCATCGATACCCGCGTCATGACGTCAGGACCATTACCGATCAGGGTCGCGCCCTTGATCGGTCGTCCGATCTTGCCGTCTTCGATCAAATACGCTTCAGTTGCCGCAAACACAAACTGCCCAGACGTGATGTCGACCGAGCCCCCGCCGAAACTCGCGGCATAGATGCCCTTGCTGACCGAAGCAATAATCTCCTCCGGCGCGTAGTCACCGGCGCGCATGAAGGTATTGGTCATGCGCGGCATCGGCAGGCACGAATACGCTTCCCGCCTGCCGTTGCCGGTGCAGGGCACGCCCATGAGCCGGGCATTGAGCTTGTCCTGCATATAGCCTTTGAGAATGCCATGCTCGATCAACACGTTCTCTTGAGTAGGCGAGCCTTCATCGTCAATGTTGAGCGAACCGCGGCGGTCCGCGAGTGTGCCGTCATCGACGATCGTGCAATGCTCCGATGCGACCTTCGCACCCATGCGCCCCGCATAGGTTGAACTGCCCTTACGGTTGAAGTCGCCCTCAAGTCCGTGGCCAACCGCCTCGTGCAGCAACACGCCGCACCAACCCGGGCCAAGCACCACGGGCATCGCGCCCGCCGGCGCCTCAATCGCATCGAGGTTCACAAGGGCGACTCGCGCGGCGTCCTCGGCGAGCCCCGAGACCCGTCCATCCTCGAGCAGCCAGGTCAGGCTGCGCCGCCCGCCAGTCCCGGACGAGCCATTCTGGCGACCACGGTTGTCCTCCGCGATCACCGAGACGTTCATCCGAATCATCGGCCGCATGTCAGCAGCCAGGGTCCCGTCAGTCGCGGCGACGAGACAAACGTCGTGGCTCGCCGCCAGACTCACAGTCACTTCCTTTATCCGTGCGTCCTGCGCCCTCGCGACTCGATCCGCGTCCCGCAGGAGGCCGATCTTGACCTCCTCGGTCAGCTCCCGAATCGGATTCTGGTTGCCATAGCGCAACGGTGCCTCGGTCCGCTTCCATGCTTGCACGACACCATCGCCACCGGTCCGCGCGATGCTGCGCGCGGCTTCCGTCGCACTCGTGAGTGCAGACATTGTAATTTCATCGGCGTAGGCGAAGCCGGTCTTCTCACCGGAAACCGAGCGGATGCCGACGCCCGTGTTCACGCCGTACGAGCCTTCTTTGATGATGCCGTTCTCCAGCACCCAGGTCTCGGCCACCCGGGTTTGAAAGAAGAGCTCGCCAAAATCTGCCTGACGGGACTTCAGGTCCCCGAGCAGGCCCTCAACCCCCGCTTCGGTAATGTCACCGGGCTCCCAGAGCGTCGTTTGAGCCTGACTGAGTAAAGACATCACATTCTCCGTGGCGGACTAAAAAGGACAGGTCGGGGTCTGGGCCCCGTTTCAGACAAATGTGCTCAACCCTTTGTGTTGAACCCTTTGCGTTAAACCCTCTGCATTAAACCCTGTGCGCTGAATCCTGGAGTGCTCAGCGAAAGGTTCGACGAAAGTTGCTCAACCAATATGTTCCGCGAAGAACTCCAACGTACGCGAACGCGCGAGTTTGGCGGACTCCGCGTCGTGCGATTCACGATGGTCGCAGTTGAAGCCATGATCCGCATTGTAGGTATGAACGGGCAGATCCGGATGTGCCGCCTTGATCTTCTCGACGTCCGTCATCGGAATGTGGGAGTCCAGTTCACCAAAGTGCAGGATCAGCGGGATGTGCGGCTGCGACAGTTGCCCGGCAATGCCGCCCCCGTAGTACCCGACCGAGCAGGCAAGGCCATCGACATTGCAGGCAGACAGGTACGCCAGGAGCCCGCCAAAGCAGTAGCCAACCGCGCCGACTTTGCCGTGCTCGGAGAGGACCTTAGTGGTCGCTGCGAGGTCAGCCAGCGTCTCCGGCATCTTGAGATCCTTGAAAGCAAGGCCGGCACCCCGTCCAAAATCGTCGCCCTGATAGCCGAGTTCAACACCGCGTTCGGCCCGATCGAAGAGCGCCGGCGCTATCGCCGCGTAGCCATCAGCGGCGTACCCATCGGCGACCTCCCGGATGTGCGAATTCACACCAAAGATTTCCTGTATCACCATGACACCCCCCTTGGGTGTCCCTGCAGGCAGGGCGCGGTATGCAGCGAATTCAAAGCCGTCACCGGACGTAATCGTGATCATGTCTCCCATGGATATCTCCCCATTTGGATTTCAAGACTTGTGTTTTGAGATGTGTATCTGATTTTCTGTGGCCATGCCCATCACCGGGCGCTGACGACATATTGCCACGAGATGACGGCAAGCGGGTGCCGGATACTGACCGACGCGTGCTGTGCCGGACAATCTGCAGGCAAACCCGCACTACAAGCAGGCCAATCAAAAACAGGCCTCGTAGTCCAATACATGGATTTCAGGTTAGCTTCGCGAGCCATGAATAGTCGATCCGGTCATCGAAAAAAGCGGTGCAGCCCCGATCGTGAAACCGCTAAACTCGCGGCCGCGCGAGCGACCTGCCGGCTCAGCAACCAACCCCGCTATGGAGCCCGACCGATCACCGTCACCCCCAATATCCAACCACCCGAACGCCCCGATCACCCCCACGACCTCGCAAGCGGGGGCTTTCTGATCCCCCGCGAGATGTTTCGCTATCTCATCGCAGGCAGCATCGCCTTCGCGGTCGATCTGTCGCTGCTGCTGATCGCCACCAACCTCCTGGGACTGCACTACCTGATCGGCAACGCCATGGGTTATTGCCTCGGGCTCGCAGTGGTCTATCTGCTGAACACGCGTTGGGTATTCAGCCATCGCGCCGTCGACAACCGGGTGTCCGAATTTGCAATCTTCGCGTTGATCGGCCTCTGTGGCATCGCCATCTCCGAGGGCGCGATGTACGTGTTGGTCGAGAATGGTGAACTTGCGCTGCCAATCGCCAAGGCCGTCGCGACGATCGCTGTCTTCATGTGCAACTTTGTCGGCCGCAAGTTTTTCCTGTTTCGCCGGCGCTGACTGCGGGATCTCCGCCAGCACCCATCAGGCCGGCCCCGGTGCCGTCGCTCACTTGCCGGTATCACGCAGCGCCCTTGGCTATCCGCCGCAGATTGTGGAATCCTTGTGCCCGCCAGCGGCTGGCACTTGCGCCAATCCGCAACCAGTGATCCGGCGTGATCGAACGTGATCAAACAAGAGGGAAGACATGATTGTCGAACAGATCTGGACCGGGAATGCATACCGAAACTTCAACTATCTGATTGCCTGTCCAGAGACCGGCGAGGCCGTGGCGGTCGATCCGCTCGATCATGAGAAGTGCCTCGCCCGCGCAGCAGCAAAGGGCTGGTCCATTACCCAGGTGCTCAACACGCACGAACACGGCGACCACACCGGCGGCAACGGGCCGGTGATTGCCGCAACCGGCGCGAAGTTGCTTGCCCACCACAATGCTGGCAACAGCATCGAGGGCATGGATGTGGGCCTCGCAGCAGGCGATACGGTCCGCGTCGGGCGCACCGTCGAACTGCTCGCTCTCGACACGCCTGGCCACACGATGAGCCATATTTGTCTGCTCTCGAAGACGGAGCAACCTGCGCTTTTCTGCGGCGATACACTCTTCAATGCCGGCGCCGGCAACTGCCACAACGGTGGCCACCCGGCGGAGTTGTATCAGACGTTCATCAACCAACTGGATGGCTTGCCAGAGGATACCCAGATCTACCCCGGCCACGACTATCTGACGAATAATCTCGCGTTTACGCTGGACCGGGAACCGGACAACGAGCGGGCCCGGTCGCTGCTCACGGAGCTTGGAACCTACGACCCGGACAAGCCGCTCGTCACCACGATGGCGCTCGAAAAGGAGATCAACACCTTCTTCCGGTTGCGCAGCCCATCGGTCATCGCCGCCCTGCGCGAACAATTCTCCGATTTGCCAGCCGAACCCACGCCAGAGGCGATCTTTCTGAAACTACGCCAACTGCGAAACAGCTGGTAAGTTGCTGCACCGAAACTGCGCCGACGAAGGCGATGGTCCTCGGTATCAGGGGCGACACGCGATATCTGGAGCGACCGTCGCGCGTCGACCTGACCGATCCGGTTACCGAAACGCGGGTAGTACCGCCTCGGCCAACAGCCTCTCATTGGTCTCAATGTAGGGACCGGGACAGGCGGAGTTCAACATCACGGTCCGCGCCCCGGCGTCCACATATTCGCGCAGGCGCGCAATGCAATCGTCCGGATTCCCTGCGAGCGCATATTTGCCAACTAGGCCCGAGAAGTCCTGATTGTATTGCACCGAAAGCCGCTCGGTTGCCATGCGAATCGCCTCCTGCCGGTCTTCATGTACCGCAAAGAAGATGAACAGTCCGGGCGCAACGGCTCCCTCGCGCCCGGCATCAGCCGCAAAGCCGTTGATTGCCGTCACGCTCGACGCCAGCCGTTCGGGTGTATACATATACGGCAGCCAGCCAGTTCCAAATCGGCCCGCGCGTTGCATCGCGGCGTCACTGCGCCCTGATATCCACACGGGCACGGGTGCTGGCGGTTTGGGTGCCAGCGTCACGCCCGGCAGGTTGGTGAAGCGCCCCTCGAAATGAACATCATCCTCGGTCCAGAGCCGCTGCATAATCTCCAGTGACTCATTCGTGCGTGCACCGCGCTCGCGCACCGGCACGCCGCACGCCTCAAACTCCTTTGCGAACTCGCCGCCCACGCCAACCCCCAGATTGAAGCGCCCGTTCGACACCGTGCAGAGAGACGCCACCTGCTTTGCCAGGAGCGCCGGCGGATAAAGTGGTACCAGGGTAATCGCACTCATCAACTTGATGGTCTGCGTCGCCCCGGCTGCAGCCGCGAGCGAGATCAGACCATTACCAATCGGACCGTAAAAGAAGACATGCTCGCCCGTGGATACGAACTGGTACCCGAGCGCCTCCGCCTTGCGCGCGTCTTGCGCAACATCTTCCGGCCGCCGCAAGCCAATGCCAAATTCCACCTCATCCATCGTTCTATCCTCCGCAAAAGTTCGGGCGCAAGCCCAGTAACAGGTTCCCCGGTCGCCGCCGTCAGGGCCCGATATGTACTTTCACCGACCCACTCGATTTGTCGAGGGCCGTATCAAATGCCGCGTTGATATCGCCGAGCGAGAAGCGATGGGTGATCAAGGGCTCATACAGTGCTGGCGACTCCATCAACATCGCGGTCGTCAGTTCAAAGTCGCTCCTGGTGTCATCAAACGCATAGCAATTTCTGATTTCGTGAATCTCTCGATTTCATGACTTCTGATTTCATGACTTCTAATCTCATAATCCGGCATCGTATTCATTCAATTCACCGGAATTGGGCAGGTCGATCAGGAATGACCATCCGACCCGGACGGTGCAGCGTTGAATGGTGCCGGGTCAACACCCGTGCGCAGATATTCAATGACGTAGTTGACCTTGTCGCCGATGTCGGCATTGCGGTTCCAGATCTGGGGAAAGAGTACGCCATGCCCGTCCCGCTCCATGAAGCGCTGCGTATTGTGCGCAAGGTCGTCAACCAAAAACGCACTACCGTGGGCCAGTCGTTCCTTGTGGCGAGTGAAGATGAAGTCCTGGAAGTCGTTGCCGAACTTGTCCTTTAGCCAGATGTGCTTGCCAGCAACGCAGCCGGGTGCGCCCGTGGGGGCCGTCAGAAAAATGACGTGACCGATCTTCGACATCTCTTCGAACAGCACGTCGAACCACGCATAGGGGACGAGCGACGACCAAAATGCGGCATCGGCCATCGCTTCGTTGGTAAAGAAGGTTTGCGGCTCCATCCCGATCAGCGGTTGGGGGAAAACCTCGCCCCGGTGGCGGGTCGCCCAGTCGGCCATGACGCCCTCCGGGTCCATGCCATGGGTGCGCAAAACCGCGCTCATGAAGTCAACGCAGACACCGTCCATGTCGAGGTAAATTTCTTTATCTGGCATATCAGACGTCTCGCGTCGCAGCGCGGGCGCGCTGGCGGATGAGACCCAGAACGACATCAATTGTCGGCGTCGGCAGGTCCACCATCGTCCCGATCTCACGTACGGCACCGAGCAATGCTTCCACCTCCATCGGTCTGCCACGCTCAAGGTCTTGCAACATGGACGTCTTGTGTTGTCCCACCGCTGCAGCGCCCGCGATGCGCCTGTCCACATCAATCTTGAAACTGACGCCAATGGCCTCGCCAATCGCCTGTGCCTCCAGCATCATCGCGCGTGCCGTCCCTCGCGTATCATCGTCCGTCGCAATCTCATCGAGGGTGGCGTGGGTCAGCGCGCTGATCGGATTGAACGTCAGGTTGCCCCACAACTTGATCCAAATGTCGTTCCTGAGGTTGGTGCGCACAGGCGCTTTCAAGCCGGCATCCCGCAGCACTTCGCTCAGCGCAAGCACGCGCGCGCTCTTTTCACCAATTTGCTCACTGCTCTTCCCGCTGGTCTTCCCATTGTTCTTCTCGCTACTCTTCTCACTAGCACTGGGCTCACCAAGCGTGAAGCGGTCACCTTCAAGATGCCGGATCACACCAGGGGCAACGACTTCCGCCGCCGGGTAGACAACGCAGCCGATCGCTCGCTCAGGTCCGATGCCATCCCAGATTACGCCGCCCGGATCAACGGCGTCGAGACGCTGTCCTTCATAAGGACCTCCGAGCCCATGAAAGTACCACCACGGAATGCCGTTGACGGCGCTTACGAGTGCCGTCTGCGGCCCCATGAGCGCCTGCAGATCCGGCACAGCGGCCGGCAGGCTGTGCGCCTTTAATGTCACGATTACTGTTTCTGGCTGGCCCGCATCGGCGACGCTAGCCACGCACCGGGGCCGCGCAACGAGCTCTCTGTCGTCCTCAATAATGCGAACCCCCGATGTCTGCATCGCGGCCAGATGAGGCCCTCGCGCAATCAAGGTGACATCGGCACCGGCAAGCGCGAGCTTTGCTCCCAACCACGCGCCGATAGCGCCGGCGCCATAGATGCAAATCGACATCCCGCTAGCCGATCCCCAGCTTCTCGGCGAGTCCAATGCGCTGCAGCTTGCCCGTCGCGCCCTTTGGGATCTCGTCCAGGAAGAGCACCTTTCTCGGCACCTTGAACGCGGCTGCGCGCTCACGGACGAAGTCCTGTAGGTCGCGCTCGGTGGCATCCGCTCCGTCACGCAGCACAACCGCACAGGCGACATCTTCGCCAAGGCTCTTGTGTGGCATCGCGAAGGTGACCACCTGTTGGACGGCAGGGTGGTCCATTAACACGTCATCGACCTCCCGCGGCGAAATCTTTTCGCCACCACGGTTGATGATCTCCTTCAGGCGACCGGTGATGGTCAAAAAGCCGTCATCGTCCATCACCCCCTGGTCGCCGGTACGAAACCAGCCAGCGACAAAGTTGTCTGCGTTAGCTTGCGGATTGCTGTCATAGCCGGTCGTGACATTGTCGCCGCGAATGACAATCTCGCCGGTCTCACCCACATCCAGGAGGGTTGGGTCCGATTCCGACATGATCCGCACGTCCGGGCCCGAGGCGATGCCCACGGTGCCGGGCTTGCGATCGCCAGGCGGCAACTGGTTGCTCGTCATCTGGTGCGCCGCCTCGGTCATCGCATAGGCTTCGACCACACGGACACCAAAGGCCTCCTCCAGCTCCTGTAGCACCTGGGGTGGCAACGAGGATGAGGACGAGCGCACAAAGCGTAGCCGCGCCCGCGCGATAATCTCCTTATTGCGGCGCGCACGGGTCAAAATTGCCTGGTGCATCGTCGGCACCGCCGAATACCAGGTGGGCGACGCTGCATCCAGCCAGCCGAAGAAACGCAGTGCATCGAAACCCGGCGTACAGACGACGCTCGCACCCGCATTGAGAGATGCCAGGATCGCGGCCATGAGGCCATGTATATGAAAGAGCGGCATCACATTGAGGGCACGGTCGCCGGCGGCGAGCGATAATGTTGCTGTGATGTTTCGCGCCGACGCGCAGACATTGCCGTGGCTGAGGGGCACAATCTTGGGCCGGGACGTGGTCCCCGAGGTGTGCAGGACCAACGCGATGTCGTCGGCATTCGGTGCACGGGCTGGTGCGACCGGTGTCGCCAGCTGCGGAATCCGGAGATCGAACGCCCCTGCCGGGCCGTCCTCGACCGGGACAAGCTCAATCACCGGGACGCCGAGACCCACCGCCGCCGCGACCGCCGGCGAATCACTGCCAGCTTCAACGAGCAGTGCACACGCCTTCAAATCCTCAAGGTAGAACGCAAACTCCTCGGTCCGATAGGCAGGATTGAGTGGCGCCGTCGTCGCGATGCAAGCCACACACAAAAACGCAGTCGCCATCTCCGGACCGTTCGGCAAGACGATGGCGATGCGGTCGTTCGGACGCACGCCAGCAGCGGCGAGCGCACTCGCCACCCGCTCCGCCTGTGCCGCAAGGCCTGCGTAGGTCATCGCGGCAGCATCGATGCCACCGATCGCTGCAGCGTCGGCTGCGCCGCCGGTCAACAGCTCTGAAACAGTCGTCGCACTCATTTTGCTATCTCTTTGCCCTTTATCTCTTTGCCCTTCATCTCTTTTCCTGACATTTCGTTGCCAATGGCGCCGGCTTCCCGCAGACCGGCAATCTGATCCGCCGACAGTTCAAGCACCTCTTCGAGTATTTCGTCGGTGTGCTGACCCAGCAACGGTGCCGGCGTTATCGCAACCTCACTCTTCGACAAGCGCGCGGGCCAACCCAGCAGTTTCACCTTGCCATGCTGTGGATGTATGACCTCATGTACAAAGCCGCGCGCAAGCAGATGCGGGTCCGTGAAGAGTTCGTGCGTCTCAAACACCTCGCTCGCACACACCCCTGCTTCGGCGAGCGCATACATGGCATCAGTCTTGGTTCGCTCGCGTGCCCATGCGCCGATCAACTCACCCAGCGCGGCGCGATTCTCGTGGCGGGATCGGGCGTCAGCGAAACGAGCATCGTCCATGAGCGCCGGTACGCCAATAGCATCGGCAACGCCTTGCCACATCCGCCGGTTCACGGCCATCACAAAGACATAGTCATTGGGCCCACCGGGTGCGCACGGGTACAGCGATACGAACGGATTGTCACCCCCGCCCAACCGGGGCGTTGGCACCTCACCGAATCGAGTGCGCGATACAGCGGACCGCATGTAGTAAGTCATGGCTTCCTGCATCGCGAGCTCCACGACCTGCCCCTCACCCGTTCGCAGCTTTTGTACGTAGGCGGCAACAACCGCGAGCGCTGCCTGGGTACCGGTGCCGGAGTCACCCGTCGTCGGCCCTGGGCGCATGGGCGGGCCGCCCGGCTCACCGGTGATCGAGAACGCCCCAGCAGCCGCCTGCGCGACCATGTCCATGCACTTGTGGTTCGCACGTGGCCCCGACGTCCCGAAGCCCTTGATGCGCGCGTAGATGATGCCGGGGTTGAGGCCAGCCATCACCTCGTAACCGATATCGAGCTTCTCGACCACGCCCGGGCCATAATTTTCAATGAAAACGTCGAAGTTTGGCACCATGTCCAGCAACAGTTGACGGCCGGCCGGGTCTGACAGATTCAGCGTCACACTGCGCTTGTTGCTGTTCCAGTTGACGAAGTACTCGGCGTCCTTGCCGTCCGTTGCCCCGCCGACAGAGCGACCGGGATCACCGATGTCTGGCTGCTCGACCTTGACAACATCCGCGCCAAGCCATGCGAGCGCCTGGGTACACGACGTACCCGCTTCCCACTGGGTCATGTCCAGCACGCGCAAACCGTCGAGCGCAGTCATCGCTGCCGCCTCCACTCAATCGTTACTCCCGATGGCGCTAACGACTCCCCTGCACTGACCCTTGCTACGTTCACTCATCGCACCTCTATAGTTGGCCCCCGAGATTGTTGGCCCCCGAGTATAATTTGCCCCCGAGTCGAAAGCGGACTCGTTGTCCGGCCCGGCCATCAACCGGCCCGACCGCAACAATCGTTCGCCGCAACAATAACAGGTTGGAATAAGCGGTTGGCCCTGGCTAGTTCTTGTCCCAAAATTGCCATCCGGACAATTCTTCGGAGTCGGTTTGCAAACAAACCTCGCACTTCCTGCAGAAAACTTGCACTTCCTGCAGAAAAGAGGCCTGCGGAAGATGGCGTTGCATCCCTGCACTGCACGCCAGCGTCCGCCCCAAAACGAAGTTCTGGGACAGGAACTAGCTATTCCCCGTGAGGCGCGAGGGCGACCTCGCAGGCTCCAAACCCCTTTGCGGCCGCACGAGCCACCAATTTTCCGATTCTCAATGTTCAGTTACACTCAATGGAAGGCCTTCACCCCACTGGGTCACACATGCAACCGACGACTTGCCGTATCGGCCGCTCGCCAACGACACTACTGCTGACGATACTGCTCACGCTTCCGCTCGTCCTGCAGATGCCGCCCGTTCGTGCACAATACCCGACGCCGGTCTACCAGATCGGCCCCATTGACACCCCTGCCCGTCTGCGTGAGGCCTAGCGCCGCGTTCGAAATCTCGGACACGACTTCACGACACGGCAAGAAGGCGACTGGCAGTCGCTCGGTTTCATCGTGGTCACGCCCCTGCTCGCCTCGCCACTCGATGTCTCCAACCAACTGGGTCGCCTGCACGATAGCGGGCTGGACGACGTTACCCTGATGCGCAGCGGCACCTACGCACGCCGTGTGTCCGTGGGTGTGTACGGTGCGCAAGCCAACGCCCGGCGGCGCGCGGACCTCGTTCGCTCGTAAGGCGTCCCCGTCCAAGTCATCCAACGCTCCCGCGGCGATTTGCGTGGCTGGCTCGACCTCACCGTTAACGCCCTGCCGCTGCCTGAAATCGAGGCGCTGAGGCGTCACCTGGCCCCGGTCCAACTCACAATCAACGAACTGCTCCTCGCTGACGTGCAGACCGCGCCCGCGTCGACGCGCTCAACCAGCGGGCTTTCATCGCGAGCGAAACCGGCATCGTCAGACAACCCGGCCGAAGCTGCTGCGCAGCGGTCGACTGGCGCAAACGTGCCCCCGCTTCAACCCCTGCTTTGACCTCAACTGCGGCCTCAGCGACTGCGACCAAAACGTCCCCCAACGCACAGGGTTCCTCGACGCAGAGTGCGCCGTTGCGGAGCACGCGCGCCGAGGTCGCCGCCGGGTCCGATCACGGCGATGCCGAACTGGCGTCCCATGCAGGACTTGAACCGCGCCCTCGGCGAGGCCGAGCACGCGCTCGCTCTTGAAACGTCTCTGAGTCAACGGGCCGAGGCCGCTCTCGCAGGCACCCGCGAAGAACCGCAAGCCGTCACGCCGGGCAACGCCCCGAACCACTCGCTCGACCACTCTTTCGACAATGCACTCGACGACATCCGCGACAACGCCACAAACGACGCGACCAACGACGAAGTCGCCGACCCTGCGGCGGAACGCGATCTGCTACGCGCGCACAATCTTGAAACGATGGCTGAGCTCACACACGCCCAGGCCGAAGTCGTTGCGCTGATCGAAGCGCAGCGAACACGAACAACAATGGCCGAGGACGCTGCCGGACGTGAGGCCCGGGCAGCGGCACAAATAGACAGGCTGACCGCCCATATCGGAGAACTGGAGTCGCAGCTTGACGCCGACGACAGTGGGCAGGCGACAACGGCGGCCCCCGCGGCCAAAGGCAGGGAACGGGGAATCCGGTATTCCATCGTATGCAAACACAGTTTCTTGCCGGCCTACCCGGTGCACTCGCGCGCTTGCAAGCCACTGCGCAGCGCAACGATACCGACGCGTTGCAAGCGGGATGCGTCTGGCTCAAGGGAGGAACCTATACGCTCGGTCATCGCGAATTCGCTCAGCCACTCGCGGCACTCGAAGCGGCCATTCGCGCCGGTGACAACAAGGCTGTAACCGGTGCACTTGATGAGTTTTCATGCAGGGCCGATCTCGGGGCGTACCAACCACCGGCTGACCTCGCAAGTCCCGGTCCCGAGGCGGTCCGCTATGCGTTGCGTGAGATGACTCCGCGAAATGCGGCGCTTGCCGAGAAGTTCGTATTCCAGTTGGGCTCGCGGATTCTCGACATGGAGTCCGCCGTCCTACAGAACCGAACGAGTCGACTCGACGCCGACTGCCGCTGGATCAACCGGTACGCCAAACTGCTGCGGTTGGACTAGGTGGCGTCCGCGACGGCGGCGATCGCCGCGCAATTGGCAATCGACCCCCACGCTGTCGCGGGTCAACTTGCCCACCTGACCGGGATCTACGAACGCCTGGAACTCGTGGCGATTGTGGACAGGGCGAACGATCCAGGCGTTAGAGGCGACGAATGACCGGCGCTTCACCGGTGCTGCCGCGAGTGATGCCCGAGACCTTGGCGTTGCGTCCGGAACTCCGTGGAAACTTGACGGACAGTGCGGGACCCGCCGCCGTCAGTCCACCATCAACGACCAGCGCTTCCCCGGTCACAAAGCGCGCGTCATCCCCTGCAAGGAAGAGCGCCGCACCTGCGATGTGATCGCCATCGCCGTACTCCGGCCAGGGTTGGGAGGTCGCGAACGACTCACGGGTCTGCAGAGGGCGCCCACCATCAGCGAGGGGTGTCGCGATGAAGCCCGGGCAGATAGCGTTGACGCGTATGCGGTCCGGGCCCAATTCAACTGCCGCCGACTTGGACAGGTTAATGACCGCCGCCTTCGCCGCGGAATAGACCATCGGGCCGCCGTCACCACTCAGACCGGCGATTGACGCGGTGTTGATGATCGAGCCACCAAGGCCGCGTGCGCGCATCGACCGCGCCGCGTGTTTGATGCCAAGGAAGACGCCCTTTGCGAGCACGTCAAAGGTGTAGTCGAAGTCCTCAACCGTCGTTTCGGTCAGCGGGCCAATCGCGCCGCCGACCCCGGCATTGTTAAAGACGATATCCACGCCCCCAAAGCTGGACTCGGCGAGCGCGATCATCGCCTCGATGTCTGCTTCCTGCGCAACGTCGGTGCGCACGAAACGTATTCGATCGGTAAAACCCGCTTCGGCCGCGGCCACAACGGCGGTGGCGCCGGTCTCTTCGTTGTAGTCTGCGATGACGACCTTCGCCCCTTCGCGCAAAAACCGGTGCACGGTCGCAAGACCCATTCCGCTTGCGCCGCCTGTAATCACCGCTACCTTGTCTTCAAGTTGCATGTCCCAACACCCCTTCCTTTGTCCGGTACGTGGCCGTCATATCCGTCGAGATTTGCCGGACAACCCTATGCTTGGCCAGCCTCTTTCCTGTCAGTCCCATAAATGACAATCCCCTCTACTGTCTGTCCGTGTGACTGTCTATCCGTGCCGCTGGTTATTCGCTTGACTGTTTATTCGCAGAGGGGCTTTTGGCATGAGGGGCTATTCGCATGAGGGACAAATGCTCCCCGTCAATCGATGTAGTCGTTGTAGATCGAAAATCGCGTGTCTTGTCGCGTCCGTACCTCGATGACGACGGTCTCGCCATTCGCGTTCGCCGCTTGCGCATCCCGAATCGCCGGGCCGATCTCGTCGCCTGTGGTCACATGAATGCCCCGGGCGCCGAGCGCTGTTGCCACCCCGGCATAATCGCCAGACTGATTGCCGGCCCCGAATTTAGCCATCGCCGTTGGCATCTTCGAATCGTATCCACCCATCGTCAGATTGTTAATCACGACCGTCGTGATCGGTGTCTCTGCGCGGACCGCGGTCTCGATCTCCATACCCGTGTGACCAAACGCGAGATCACCCATGAGATTCATGCAGAACTTTGAAGGATCGGCGATCTTCGCCCCGATCGCGAGCGGTATGCCATAACCAAGGTGGGTAGTCTTGCCCCAGCCTATGTAACCGTGAGGCACCGTCGCTTCGTAAAACGGCATGATCTGGTCCCGTGGATTGCCCGCATCATGGGTCATCACAGTCTGGGCATGGTCCACATGCTTGTTGATCTCATTGACAACCCGGTACGGATTGACCGGCACCTCATCTGAATTGAGTATCGGTGCCCACTCGGCCAGCCATTCGGCTTTAGTCGCCGCGATTTGCTGCACGGTGCCCTGATTCGCTTCCCGCCCACGCTCACCAATCGCCGCTTTGACCTCATCGATCATGAGTTCGAGCGTCAGCCTGGCGTCGCCGACGAGTCCGAGATCAACGGTATAGTCCTTGTTGATATCGTCGGCATTGATCGTCGAGTGAATCAGGAACTTTCCGGGCGGCATGTCGATGCCAAATGACGTGCGCGTGAGGCCGGTGCCGATTGCAAACACCGTGTCGGACTCACCAAGCCACTTCCAGACCGTCTTCGGCGCGGTGCGATTGGCAGACCCAAGCGCGAGTGGATGGCGATCCGGAAACGCGCTCTTGCCCTGCATCGACGTGACTACGGGTATGCCTGTCAACTCGACCAGTTCCATCAGCAGATCGCTCGCTTGCGCGTAGAGGACACCCTGACCCGCCCAGATGACTGGATTACTTGCGGCGAGCAACGCCTTAACGGCATCGGTGACATCCCGCCGGCTTGGGGCCGAGCGCATTGGCCGCGACACGCGATAGCTGCCCGCAGCGTCGTCCGGCACGTCCTGCCCAAGCGCATCGCGCTGCATCTCGACCAGCACGGGACCTGGCCGGCCCTGGCGCACGGCATGGAACGCACGCTGCATCTGCTTGACGATCCGGGTGGGCGTATCGATCGAGAGCGCGAGCTTGGTGATATCCCGATAATTGCTGGCGGCCGAGAAATTCGGACTCACATCGCTCGCGCCGGTTCCTGCGCCCTGGGGCAAAAACAGAATGGGCACCGAGTCTCCCCAGGCCTGCGCGATGCCGCCGAACGAGTTTTCTGCACCCGGACCGTCCTGGGAACAGAAGATGCCGATCTGCTTGCCTGCAGTCTGGCGTGCATAACCGTCTACCGCATTGATTCCGCCGCGCTCCTGACGGAACACAATCGGCCGGATGTCGACCTTGGCCGCCGCCTCAATGAGCGGGTTCGCCGGGAAGCACGCCATCCACGTCACGCCCTCAGCTTTGAGACAACGGGCGACCAAGTCAAAACCATTCATGCTTCAGTTCTCCTGTTTCATCTGTTCCACCTGCCTGACATCCGCCTGCGATAGCTTGATGTGAACGACGCAGTGACGCGCGTCATCGGGCCAGCATGTTCCGTCAGGTCGACGGCTCAAACATCGCTTTGATATGACTCTCCGGCAGCGGCTGGGTCAGCTTGGAGACAGTGACGGTTACCAGTATGGATGCAAATTCACCCATCGCCGCGCAGGAGAACGGGTTTGGACCCTCGGTGTACAACCACGTGACGATATCGTGCAAACCGCCCTCGCCAAACCATGCGGGGTCAAGTAACTGCATGCGCAGGATCGCGAAGGTCACGAAACCGACCAACAGACCCGCATACGCGCCGTGCCGGGTGACACCCTTCCACAGCGCACCAACAATGAGTGGTCCGGCAAACGCCGCCATCATTCCGCCGACACCCAGCCAGACGATCATCGCGATGTTGACATCGATCAACATCCACGCCATCCCCATACAGATGAGCAGGACGCCGCCCGTCGCCAACCGCGAGATCAGGAGAACCCGCCGGTCAAGTTCTTCAGGGTCTATATCCGGATGCATCCGTGGCGCCAGCGTTCGGCGATAGATGTCGTTCGCGATGATCTGCGACGACGAAACCACCAGTCCATCAGCCGTACTCATGATCGCCGACAGAATGCCGATACCAATCAGCGCCGCGAGCCACGTCGGAAAGAGTTCGATGAACAACATGGGCAGCGCTTCATTGGGATTTGATCCTTCGAGGTATAGCGCCTCGCCGAAGTGCGCTCGCGCCAGCAGACCGGCGAGGCCCAACATGCCGAGCGTGATGCCGAACAGGAACGCGAGCCAGACGAACTGTCGCTGGCCCCCCGTGTCCTTAAGGGCCCAGAGCTTGTTGCCGAGATGCGGGAGCAGCCCAAGTGGAATGTGCGCAAAGATGATCGCAATGATCGACCAGGGCGAATGATACAGCGGCGTGCCAGGGTTCAGGGGCTCAGTGAGAGCAGGATCCTGGGCCGTCAGATTATCCAGCATGCCGGAGAAACCGCCGTCGATGCCGAAGCCGATCGCCGTCAACGTGATGACGACCACCGCGAGGACCAACATCATGGCGCCCTGGACGCCATCGGTGAGGATGTCCGCGTGTGCGCCTCCGAGAACCACATAGAACAGCAACACCACCGTCGTGATGATCAGCGCGACACCCTGCGACAACCCCAGCATGATCTCAAACATCACGAGGCCGGACACCAACTGACCGGCAAGGTAGAAAAAGAGAACGAGTGACAAGAGCGAAACAATCACGCGGATGCCCTCAGACTGATACCGGTCGCCAAGATACTCTGGAATCGAGCGATTGCCGAACTTGTTGCCCGAGGTTGCGATTAGCCGCATGGAGATCAGGATGCCGAAATAGACCCCGATCGGGTAAAGGAAATTACCCCAGTTTGCAGCGAGGCCATACTCGTAACTGAGCGCCGGACTACCGAGAAACGTCGCACCGCTCGCCGTCGACGCTGCGAACGCGAGCGCAAGAAAGATTGGCCCATAGGACCCACGCGCGGTTGCGAAGTCATCGGCGTGGGCAATCTTACTCTGGGCGTAAACGCCTATCGCCAACATGGCGCCGATGTAAAAGACGAGGAAGATCCACGACCAGGTGATCAATGTCATCAGTAAACCCTTAGCTTCTTAATTTGAGCTTCTTAATTTGGTTGGCTGTCTTGGTTTGTATTTTCTTGCCGCCCCATGCGACGCATGCTCTGCGTACTCGCGTCCGAAGGGCGGTTTCCCACTCAACCTCAGCCCAGGCCGTCCAGAAACGGTACGACCGCGTCAAGAAAGCCTGCGGTATTTTGCGAGGCAACATTGTGTCCGCAGTCAGGAACCGTACGCAGCGTTGCCGTCGGCACGGCGTCGACAAACCGGCTCGCGGCGTCGGCCGTCAACACCTTCGACTCGCCGCCGCGAACGACGAGCAGCGGCATTGGCAACTTTGCGAGTTCATCGAGGCCAGGAACCCCGGCAACCCGGGCTTTGCCACCTTCGTTGACGAGGTAACGGCGCCGGTCGTGCTTGGTGACGAACTTGCCATCTGCGCGTTGGATCAGGTTGTACTTGAGCGTTCGGCGAATGTGCTCGCGACTGCGGTAGGCGTCGTATTTGACGACCCTGTCCAGAAACTCCTCCATGTCGTCGAACTCGATATTGCGACCGACGAATTCACGGATCATGCGCGTGCCCTCGTCGTTTGTTTCGGGCCCCATGTCCACAATGACGGCCGCTTTCATCAAATCGGGTCGACTCCGCGCGAGCGCCAGCGTCACCATGCCGCCCATCGAGTGTCCGCAGACAACCGGCGACGTGAGCCCCTCCGCAGCAATGAAATGTTCGACGTCGAGCGCCATGTCGGCGATCGTGTAGTGGGCACCACGATTCCATTCCGAGTCGCCGTGACCGCGCTGGTCGAGCGCAAGCACGTGGTACCGGGAAGCAAGATGCAGACTGACGAGGTCCCACGAGTGTGCAGACTGGTTGCTGCCGTGAAGCAAGATCAGTGTCGGTTTGTCCACATCGCCCCATTCGAGGAAATGAAATCGCTGGTGGCGAATGACCGTGTTTCGGGACGCATAGCCCGCGCCCTCGCTGAAACTGATGCCCAGTTCCGCCGCACTTTGCTTCAGGCTCGCAAACTCCGGATGGTCAGACATGTCGCGCGCGACCAGACCATCGCTGAACTCATTCAGATACACGCGTTCTCGCTCCCCATTTACGTCGACCCACCGCCGTTTCGCTTGCTTGCAACGCCCGGCACTTGCTACGGGCAAGGCAGACGCACAGGTTGCTGAGCACGCGGCGGAAGAAACTCGTCTCCGGCCTTTTTCTCACGTCGCCAGCCTCAGCACGCACGTGACAAATCAGCGACACTCAGATTCAAGAAGCGGACTGTACCATTGCCGGGGATTTCAGGCGCGTCCGGCGGCGGCACTCGCGAAAGCCGACCAGAGTACGGCGTACAAGCGGGTTCGGACGCCAGTCCTGACCGGCAATCAGGGCTCCTGGGGGTCGGTGCGCTCCTGGGAGTCGGTTGGCAAACAAACCTCGCATTTTCTTGCAGAAGATTGGGCGCCGCCTGCGAGCGCAAACCCGCACGGTATGATGCGGCAAACATTGCATCAGGCGCGCCATGTCCGATGGTGTCAGTCATCCCCGTGGATTGGCGAACGAGACAGTCACAGCCCACCTCGCCGGCATCGGCGTGCTGCTTCTGGTGGCCACGAGCCCCGTCGGTTCGGGCGTGGGCGAGTTCATGTTCGTCAAAACGGCGGCCCTGCAGGCCTGGTTGACCGGCGTCGCTGCCCTCACAGCCGCAACCCGCACCGAACTCGTTCTGCCGACCCGAAGTCGCGTTACAGACCTCGCCATGCTCGTGGGCATCATTAGTCTCGCCAGTGCCGCCGGCACAAGCCGTGTCGGCCACTCGCTCGTCCAGACCCTGATCTGGCTGACCGGCGGCGTCGCTTTCCTTCTCGTTTGTCAGGGCCGCCGCCAAGGCGAGATCGTGCTTGGCTGGGTCTTTGCGAGCGGCGTACTGACCGCAGGGCTTGGTCTCGTCCAATATCTATTTCCCTACTCGCCCGTCCTTGCTTTCATCCCGCAGGCCGTGCCGCCCGCCGCAACCTTTGGCAACACCAATGTCGCAACGCACATCGTCGTGCCGGCGTGGGTGGCAGGGGTCGTCCTCGCTCGCCCGGGAGCCGACCCGGCGCACCCCGCCCGCACGCTCATCACCGGCCTTGGCATTGCTTTGTGTCTCGCTTTCATTGTCATCAGCGAAGCCCGCAGCGCCTGGCTCGCAGCCGGCGTACAGATCGTCCTTCTCGTCAGCGCGACAGCGCTTCGGGCGGACCGCCCCCCAATCAGATTGTTTCAACGCGGCCAGGTTCTCCGTCACCGGCGGCTATGGATTGTGCCTGTCCTGGTATTTCTGTTACTCATCAACGTCGATCACACCGGCTTGCGGCCGATTACGGAACTCGTCGAGCTCAACGTTGACGAGTCGGCCCGTGACCTTGCGCTCAGTGATCAGTCGCCATCAGAGCGACCGTACGTACGGCTCAGCCAGTGGACCGGAGCGGTCCGGGTCGCGGCGCAGCATCCGCTACTCGGCGCTGGCCCCGACACATTGCAGACGGCGCATGCACCACACGCGACCGCGTACACCTACCGCAGTCGCTATGCCCACAACGACTACCTGCAGATCCTGGCGGAGACCGGGGTCACCGGATTCCTGGCGATTGTTGGCCTCGCCGTCCTTGCGGGACCACTCGCATTTCGGCGCGCGCTCGGCAAGCAGGCCGTGATACCGATGGTCGGCGCCGTCGCAGTGACAGGAGTCCTGGTTCAAGCGACGCTCAGCTTCCCGTTGCAGTGGATCGGTCCGGTCGTGCTCGTGGGCGTACTCGGGGCCATGGGTAGCCCCCGTCTGCGCGCCGCATCGCCGCCCCTGCACCGCTGACTCGCACTTGCCGCCGCCTGTCTCTTCGTTGTCACGAGCTCGCTCAACGCGCACTTCAGCCAGCGCCTCGACGCGCTCGAAGCCCAGTTATCAAAGGGAGCCGAGACGCCGGTCGCACTTGCATCACCACACCTGCCCCTGCATCCGATATTCATCTACCTCGCCCAGGAAGCGGCATTGCAATATCAGAGTGGCCCACCCGACCGGCAGGGCGCCACCGCGCTCAACGTCGCCCTCAGTCTGCAGCCGCATCGGCCAGATGACGTAATCCTCAACAACGTCGCAAGCCACAGTTACCTGCTGGGCGGGGACCTCGACGCAGCGCGACGCCATCTGCTACGAGCGAGGCAGTCCGAACCCGCCGACAGCCTGATGTCATCCGACGTGGAAATGCTGTACCACCTGCGCACGAACAACCGGGCAGGACTCGACGACCTGCTCAGCCGACTCGAGCGCATGCCAGGCGTCAATTTCCGCGGCGCCGCCAACACGCTCGACAACATGGCTGCGGCCGCGCTCACACTCGACGATTCCGACCGCGCAGATGCGATCACGCGCCGCAATTTACGTATCAACCCCTAGCGAGGGAAGCCCTCCGGCCACTCTGCGCTCTCCTGCTCTCCCCCAGCGGGCGTAGTGCGGTGGCACTCAAGGCTGGGTTTCTTTAACTACATGGGGCTTCCGGTTTTCGTGTGAGCAGATTCGCTTGGGATTGCCCAACGTGCGCCTCGCCGGCGTGCAGTCCGGGTGCCTTTGTCATCGGAACGTCGGCCAGCGTACTGCAGCCTCGCCGTACAAGCCCGTTCGTCGGCTGCGCCGCAGAGCTCTGCAACCGACGAGCCGAGCTTGATGGGTTTTGCAGCTGCGCCTGGCGTTCGATAAGGCTGTAACGATGAGAGATAAAAATCTGTGGAATGGCCTGCTTGGACTGCAACGACCCTGGGTTGTTCGAGAAGTCGAGTTGGCGACCGAAGAGCGCGAAGTCAGAGTCTGGGTGGAACATGCATCGACCGCGCTGAAGTGTCCGGATTGTGGGCGCCGGTGCACGGGCTACGACACGCGCCAGCGACGCTGGCGTCATCTGGACACGACGCAGTATAAAACCATCGTCATTGCCGACGTGCCGAGGGCCAACTGCGATACCCACGGCATTCATCAGGTGTCGGTGCCGTGGGCGGAAAGTGGCGGACGCTTCACCGCGTTGTTCGAAGCCCTGATCATTGATTGGTTGCACGAAGCCAGCACACTTTGTATGGGCTCAGGTTGACACACAGGGCCCCCTGCCTCACACAAATGTAAAGTAAGACAAAGCCCACTGAAGACTAAAGCCAATAACCCGCTCGAACGTGCATCACCACCGACACCACTGGGTCGATCATCAAGACCCGGAAATCGGCTTCATCCACGTACTTTGACCTGGTCCTTCTGTTACGGTTTATTTTTCCTATTTTCACTGATCTCCCTGGTTAGTCATTTCTACTTCCTAGCCCCATCGTCATTACATTAGCCAACGCCATGATCTGCCATTTCGAAGACCGATCGGCAGAAGACCGGTTGCAGCCTTCTGGTTTCCAATTTCCAATCCTCGATCTTCCATCATCAATTCTAATTCCCCAGGTACCCTATGGCAGACAATCCAGCATTCGCCTTGCCGAACGTCCATCCTTCGCTCCCCAACGTGCTCCTGATCGGTGACTCCATCTCCATCGGCTACACGCTCCCGGTCCGAGAGCAACTCGACGGCATCGCCAACGTCTTCCGGCCGCTGATCAACTGCGGACCCACAATACGTGGACTCGAACAACTGGAAGAATGGCTTGGCGATCGAGTATGGTCCATCATCCACTTCAACTTTGGACTTCACGACCTGAAATACATCGACGAAACCGGCCAGATGGCCAACCCGCCCGAGTCTGGGTCGCAGCACATCCCAATCGACCAGTACGAACAGAACCTAAACCAGATCACACTTCGCCTCCTGGAAACAAAGGCCCGTATCATCTGGTGCTCGACCACACCGGTACCCGATGGTTCAAACGGTCGCATCAAAGGCGATGCCGATCGCTACAACGAAGCCGCATCCCGCGTCGCGACCACACACGACCTCGCCGTCAACGACTTGTATTCATTTGCCCTCCGCCGACTCGACAGCATCCAGCTCCCCGCCAACGTGCACTTCACCGAAGGATGTAAGCTCAGGGAATAGACGAAAAAGAGGAAGATGCAGTAAGACAGCTCCCTCCGCTTCCTTCGCCAAGGCTTCGGTGGTCAGGCGACCCCGTTCGTAACGCCACCACCAAACCAACCACCAGCCCCAATCTGACAGAAGCGGCCCCGGATAATGTCGGTGACGACCCGCCATTACGGCAAATTACTCACGTCGCCGGAATCCCTGGCAACACCCATTGGTCAGGCAACCGCTTCATCGATGGGCCGTTGAATGTGATCGGGTATTCGTTACAGAGTCGCAGCACTGGGTGGCGATGGACATGTGGCCGCGTACATCAAATCGACTGCAAAACACGTGCCTGATGCCATGTGCGCATCGTGTTCGACAAATTTCATATCGCTCAATACCTCGGCAACGCGGTCGATCTGGTGCGTCGAGCGGAACACCGAGAACTCATGCACGACGGTGACCCGCGTCTCAAAGGCACCCGCTACTCCTGGCTGCGAAATCCGCACAACATGTCGAGTGAACAACGGCGCGCGTTCGAACCGCTACGCAAGGGCCACCTCACGGTAGCGCGCGCCTGGGCGATCAAGGAACTGGCGATGTCGTTGTGGGGCTACCAAAAACGCGGCTGGGCAGATCGCGCGTGGACACAGTGGTACTCCTGAAGAGCCAACTACATAAACCCTGCAGGAATCTGACAAGTAACTCGCCCGTACTCTTTGAGCGCCACGGAAATGAGCGTCGCAGACCTCAGCGCGCTCGTGCCAAGAGCAGCCTGGTCACTCACTTGCGGGCGCACGGCACACTTCGCCCTACTCTCACCATCCATGTACCA
>Ga0114999_10001707_pt1 | contig 30134 bp, 40 predicted proteins | sample ArcticOcean_MG_C_3_FD_89820 | JGI IMG/M metagenome (GOLD analysis project Ga0114999, IMG submission 89820) | Marine microbial communities from western Arctic Ocean - ArcticOcean_MG_CB8_126 | ecosystem: Environmental > Aquatic > Marine > Oceanic | place: Arctic Ocean: Canada Basin | collected...
AGATCAGATTAGATCAGATTAGATCTTATAAGATCAGATCAGTTAGATCAGATCAGATCAGTATAGAATAGATATAATAATTTTTACTAATTTGTAAAATAAAAAAATGAGAAAAAGTGAAATATTTCTCAAAGTATAGTATAATAAAAGTCATCAGTTGAAAACAGCTGTTAACAAAAAAAAAGGAAAAAAGAAATGAATAAGTCCGGTAATGATCGTCAAGTTTATAAGAAGAACAAAATTATGCATGTTTGTTATAAGGGGAATCTATATGCTCCTGTACAGGAGCCAAGTACTTCGGATCCGAAATATACTTCGAAATCTCACCAGCAATCACTATCGCAGTTCCAAACGGCTTCTGCTGAATCAGCTTTTACGTTTAATGGTCGTGTTACGATTACACCGGTATTGAACGCAGAACAGCAATGGGATGAGAAATATTATATCAAGGTTAAGGATACGTATCACACTGAGACATGGGCAATTGCAACCGATGTTATTAATGCTCCAAAGGTTGTTGTCACACAAGAAGTTACTGATATCACGCCAATGATTTCTGTATCACATGCAACTAATGAACTTCTTAATAAAATTACTAGTATTGACGATATCATTGTTAACGAAAAAAAGGTCGTCTCTATTTAACATATAAAAAATTAATCATTATCAACCAACCAATTAAAACATAACAATACGCTTAAATATTTTGTAATTAATACATCACCATCGTTTGAATGTAATATTTTTATATGGCAAACGATGGTGATGATAAAGACAATGTTGTTGATTTATCAAAATGGCGTAATAAAAAAACAAATTTTAAATCTCGTAATGTATCAAAATCAATTTGGGTTAGTGACTCTGATCCCAAATTGATTGTTAAAATTAATGATTTAGATTTAACGATTGATTTAATTGGGTACGATAAAAACAATAAAAAACATTATTTTAAACGTCTAACATTGTTTGAAATTGCTAAAATGCTTAAGGCTATACAAGATGAGTACTCCAAATTCTAAATTAAATCATTATAAACAAATTAATACTATGCATCATACAAATGATTTGTTTAATAAACATGACGAGCTCCGCCACCGCGTTAACGCTGTATCAAGACATATTGTTGATTCTGTTATTTCGTTAAATGAAGTAACATATAAAGAAAATTTAATACTTTTATCGACCTGTCTTGATGAGCTCGTTAAATTAAATGATGGGTTCTATTTATCAGGTATGATTGATGATCCTTCTTAAGATGTTTTTTTATAAATTAATGTATATTATAAAAAAGAATTATAAATATTATTATGAAAGGTCTTACAAAAAATAATCCTGTAGCCGTTGCTATGCGCAAGCGCCACCCCCGTCGAAAAGATATGATACCTCAAAATATGCGCCGCCCCAAAGATGCAAAAAATTCTTGGAAAAATGATATTGATACCGAACAAGAGTTAGGTACCAATGAGGGTGATAATGTGGTATGGAGGGATCCTGATTATTTGTGGCAGTTACCTACGTAAAACCATAATTATTGCATATAATATTTTGAACACAATAGATATGGAAACGAATAATTTCAATGAAATCATGGCAACATTTCTATAGAAGTGGGTACGCTTGTGCCGTAGAAAAAGATCCGGTGACGGATGAATATGTAGGGCATATAGGTTTCATAGAAAAGCATAGTTTGTATAAGACTAGATTTATTAAAATTAAAGACATAAATCTATATCATATGATTAACAACTGGAAATTTAACAATAGTTCACTTGATAATTTATGGTGGCTTAGCTTTAAGCCTTTTACTGCTAGCTATGATAAACAAAAGATTATTGACATAATTAAAATTATTGTTGATGAATTATTATCAACATATGATGAAAGCAATGATGATAGCATTACAAAAAATGGATATGAGTTAATTTAAGTCCATATTTTATATTGTTACGAATTTATAATAATATTTTTTTATACCTTGTTTTAATTAAAAAAAAGGAAAATAGGCAAAAAGCCTAGTGTACTATACGACTAAAACTCGCGAATTAGCAATTAACAATAAAGAACAAATCTTTAAGGTTGTTGCTGTTTTACGCCGCGGAAAACATATCGTAAGAATAGGTGTTAATTCCACAAAAACCTCGCCAAGATTTCCACAACGTTATCGCGATGGAAATGTTGGATATTATATGCATGCCGAAATGAATGTAATTCGCTTTGCAAAATCCGGCGATACGTTGGAAGTACTTAGATTTCGAAACGATGATAATACAAAAGTTGCAATTGCAAAGCCATGTATACATTGTCAAAAATATATTAAACAAGTAGGCATAAAAAAAATAAAATATACAAATGATAATGGAGATTGGGAAATTATGCGTCTTAATTCATATAATGAATGGAGTACAATATTGATTGACTAGACTTTATTATTGTCTAGGGTTTCAGGATGTTTCGTCCTAAGATACGTTAATGTATCTTGAAAAACATTCTTTTTTATTACGTATTATTATTTATAATCATACGTGCATTTAAATTATAGTCATACGATATTTCCTGCTGATGATGAAAAATATTTTGATTCATTTCCGGCAAAATGGAAAAAAGGTGATCTAGTTAGATATTCTCCTAAGTTTAGCTATAGTAGGATAATGCTGTGTAATAATATTGTTGTTGTTGATAAATGTTATATTTTAGCAGGTATAATGTATTATAAAGTATTTACCAGTAGCAATCGTAGAATTACTGTCTTAAGAGAAGATGAAATGGAAACGTTTTAAAATAGTTAAAAAAATAATATCACTATATTATGATATGTTTGAAAAATCAGTTTGCCTAAATAAAAAAATGCAATTACGTACTGGTGATATAGTATTTAAGGGGTCTGGAGCAAACTATAAAATTGGTAGTGATTATTATCCTGTGATGGTTATGGACTGGTCAAAGGCTGGAAAAACTATTTATTTAAAACCTGTTCGAGCATATACTACTAATAATCACGATTATTTTAAAAAGCAATCATATTTGTATTCATTAAGTAATAAATCAAACATTATATTAAAAGCAACTTGGCGCGATCTAAAAGGTACATATATATTGACAGGTACAGAATATTGTATCGTAGATTTTAGTGGTTACAAAAAATATCAATCACCTAAATAATTTTATAATTAATATAATTTAACAATATTATATTTAATAATGCAGGATTTAATATTATGCATTTTAAGGATCTAATCAATATTGAGATGGGTGATATTGTTAATGTACATGTAAATATTGAACGTGATAATTTTATATCTAAATCATCAATATTAGGCGTTTATATATGTGATGCACCAAATTATTGTAGCTCTGTAAAAATATTATTTAACGGTAAAATTCAGACACTAAACAAAATATTAATTACAAGATTTAATTTATAAAATATATAAAGATATAATTTATTTTTTTATTTTAGTCTTATAATGATATTTACTGCATTTTTTACATCCGATAGTAATCCTGCAACAGGGTTAAATCCGGCAATAAAATTTTATAATGTTTCATCAGGTGCCATAATTGATACAGGAACAATGACAGAGGTTGGTGATGGATTTTATAAATATACGTTAACAAATTATACGGGTTCGGTATCATATATTGCTCGTGCAGATGGCGGCGCAACATTGACGGGAAGAGAGCGATATTATAGTTTTGCAAATGAAAATTATGTAGATGATATATTTAATGCAAATATAACACAATATTCATCTAATTCGATTGGTACCAAAATATCTAAAATATATAATCTGGTAGGTGGTCGATGGAAGATTGAAAATACTCAGTTGGTTATATATAAAGATGACAATATAACTGAGGTTATGCGATTTAACTTGTATGATAGTAATGGTATATCAATACATAACAATACCAATATTTTTGATAGAAGAAAAAATTAATCTTATTCAATATATTATAATATATTTTATTTAATATAAATGGGAGTAATATTAACAAAACCTGTACCGTCACCAGCTAGTGGGTCAAATGGTGGTAAGACGTTCGATGATACGGCGCAATATTTAGTTTTATCATCAACAGGCTCATTAGATAACGAGCGTGCCTTCGTCGCTGACACAGGATTAATATCTAGTGATGGCGGCCCAGGAAATAATTTAACCGTTAGCGTAGATGATTCCATTGTTGCAACTATATCTGGTTCAACATTTCATGGAGCTACCATATTCGATTTAGGGTTAAGTGGTTCATTAACACATTTGCAAGATGGAACAAGTTATCTTGTTGCAGGTGATAATGTAACAATAACCTCCGAATCAAATGGCGCAGTTACCGTAGCGGCATCAAGTGGTGGTTCGGCACTTACGGTGCGATCTGGATCTACCTTAACCATATCGAACGTTTCATCAATCGGCGGCTCCGATGGTATTATCATAACAGACAATGGTAGTGGCTTTGCGGCGCTTACGGCATCAATTGGTATAGCTGAGGATAATGATTATACCGAAGGATTATTTACAGATTTTAATCCAGGAACAAGATTAGGTATTGCGATTGATAGATTTAATGAAGTATTAAAGGCACTGGCACCTAATCCTGCTCCGGATTTAGATGATATTAATTCCTTAGATACAGGAATTACTGCATCATTATCATTCGGTACAGGGAATGATCAATCCAGCGCCACTCCTTCGTATATATCTGTCGCCGATTCTGCAGGTATTGCAAATACAATTGCTACAAATGGTATATACACGGTCACAACAAGCAGTAATAATATTAGAATTGGTATATTTGATGGTACGACACATATTAGCGGCGTTTTGAATGCTGATATTTCATCAAACAGCCAAGGTAGTGATGTTGAAAATTATCCTGCGTTTTCATTTGGTGATGCCGATACTGGCGTCTTGCGTCTGGATGTTAATGACAGCATATTAAAAGAAATTGATTTAACATTAAATTCAATCGGAAGTGGTTCATCTGGTGCATATGGTACAGGTTCGTACGTTGATGCTGATGGTAGTGGATTTAATTTCTTTTCGTTACCAACAACAGGTACATTATCAAATGGTAATGCATTTTCCAGTTTTAAACATAGAACAGGACAATTTGTTGTTGCGTCCAATAGTCAAAGAAGAGGTTGGAATTATGCCCGTGTTTTGCATGTTAAATCTGGGTCAACCATAACGGCAAATTATATTGAATGGGTTAATGATGATAATTCAAGTGTATTGGCCGCAGATGGTAATAGTATAGTATTTGTCGGTAATGGTAGTATTAATTTATCTGGCGTAGAATATTTTAAAAGTGGCAGTGTCGAATATAATTCAAGAATATCTAATGCTTATGCATACGTTTATGATACAAATGATATTACGTTTACCACTTCAAACACCGCGCTATTAAGTTCAAACGTTTCATATTCTATATCAAGCCAAACAAAACCAACAATTGATACAGGATCAGCCGAAGACCACGATAAGATATTACATCTAACAGGCTCGTCGACTGTTACGGCAGATTATTTTCTTAGCGGCGCACTAACAACAAGTACAAACGTTTCCCATCCACTTAAATCTGACTTAGTTGCAGGTGGTGAATCATCATTGACAGGTATTTTGATGTATAATTTGTCAAATACATCAACGAATCAATCAGAAACATTTTTACGAGAAGACTATAGAATTATTAGTGGCGCATATGATACGCAGGCATCTCTATACAATGCATCCAATATTTGGGATTCTTCAAAACATTTAACGGCGTCTAATGGTGATCATAGTAATGGTTTACAGTTCTACAATAGTGGATTGTACTCACCAATTAAAACTGCTAATTCAGGTGATTTTCGAGATTCATCCGAAGGTGGATTATTAGATAATGCTCCACTTGAAAATCCAAATTATTCCAGTGAATCAGGTACCAGAACATTTTATCGTTGGTTTAAAAATGAAACCGGTTCTACAAAATATGATCTCACTCTTACGTTGCAAGGTACGGGTACCATTGTTAGTTCGGCCACGACATTTTCTGGAACTAGATTAAAAGTATTTGCCAAATTTCCTAACAACGGAACTAGGGAAACCGGATGGTTAGATTTAGCAACGGAATTTGTTTTAGATTCATATAGTGATAACGATGGTGCCCATACTGCAAATGGTTCGCTAAGTTTTGATAGTAGTTTAAATGCAACAAATTACATAACGTTAGGTACTGTAGGAATTGCTGACGATGAATATGTTGGAATAAGAATTGAAACTGATGCTTCATGGACAGGTTATATATCTTCAATATCTGTTACGTTTGGTTCCGGTACAGGTAGTATTGCGGCAACTCCTGACCTTGATGATATTGATTGTAATGATGACGGTACTGATTGTAATTTGTCATTTGGTTCTTCAAAAGCAATAACGGGATATACGAGCACTGCCACAACAGCTGGTTTTGGTGCAACAGATATTAATGGATTATATGAAACAGATTCCGCTAGCAATAATTTACGTCGTTCTGTTTTCGCATTAGATAGAATAGTTGAAGGTGATTTAAATGAAGATGTTTCTTCGGCTTCACCTGATTATGTTGCGAATTCGTTTTCCGATGCAAATAGTGGTTCATTAAAATTAGAAATTAATGGTAGTGTAATCCATACCGTAGAAATAACTGGTTCATATAATCTAGTGGGTGCAGGTAGTCCAGGTTCAGGTACTGCTATCGCAACAGGTAGTAATGGTTCAGGATTTTATGATTTAAGTATTTGGTCTGCTGCAGAATTTGATAATGAGATACCTTATTATCTTGAAATTTATAGAACAGGTAAATACAGGGTAGCAATCGCAGATCAACGTAATGGTTGGAATTATGCACGAGTAATACATTCGGTGTCTGGAACCGATAGAGAAACTAACTACGTTGAATGGATTAATGATAACAATTCCAATGTATTAAGTGAAGCAGGTGGAACGTTACAACCATTTCAGGATGATAACGTATTTTATCAAAGTGGCGTCAAGTATTTTATACAACCTAGTGGAAGTTATGACGTAAGAGTTTCTAACATTTATAAAAACGTTTATTCTGATAGCACTTCAGCTTTATCATTTACCAGTTTAAGTAATGCCACTGGCGTAAAAATAATACAATCAGGTTCAGGATTATCTTCGACAAAAACAACTTCCTCATCTACTGATAGTTTACAAACCTTGAACACTAATACGAATTCTGAAACAGAAATATTACATGTTTCCGGAACATTGCAATTTTCTGTTTCAGGATCTTTAAGCGGCTCTCACACAACCGCAGTTAACTGCGCCGCAGCAATGATATTTGTTCATCCACTTAAATCAAACTTAACGTCTGCAACGCTAACGGCAACGGCATTACATGTATATTCTGGTAGCGATAATGCCAATGCAAATACGAACGAACATTTTAATGGTGAAACGTATCGTATACAAAGTAGTAGCTATGGTATTAGTGATACACAATTAGCAGTTACTACAATCACCAATGTCTGGTCGCCAACAGGCTCGTTAAACAATGGCACAGATTATTCTGGTTACTATACAGGGTTAATGACATATGATGGAAAATTAGTCAGCCCACTTGATGGTGGTGTTAGGGGAGACTTTAGAAATCATACTGATGGTGGTGGTATTGAAGGACCTTCTAACAACGTAGATTATAGTAGTTTAGGTGAAACCACAAGAGAATACTATAGAGGATTTTTAAATAATACAACAGATGATCGTCCAAATGTAACAGTTACATTATACGGCGACGCCATATTGGTTGGAAAAACGGGTGGAAATATTGGTACATTAGGTGTAAATAAAAATATATTTGTTGAAGTTTCGGTGCCAAGTAAAACGGCTTTTCTAGATCTTGGTAAACCATCGCCAGGGTCAGGTAATTATAATGAAGGTGATGGCTGTCTAAGTGGAGATTTGGATGCAACAATTGATTCCACTGGCGCCGTAAATACGTGCACGTTTAATGCCAAAACTGTTGACGGTACAGTATCAGGTGCAGAATATTTAGTAATTAAAATATCGGCAAGCTCAGAATTTCGCGGGTATATTAGTCAAGTGGACATAGCATGGAGTTAATTAATGGCTGGTAAATCTAATACTTCGGCAACCTTTTTTGCTCAAAAAAAGCTTTTAGGAAAAGCCCATACGTCTAATTTAAAGGTCGACGGTGAAGAGGATATTGGTTCAAATATCCAGGCCGCTTCATCATTAATATTTGGCGAAACAATTCCTAATTCACCGTCTCAAACGTTATGGCTTTTGCAAAGTGCATCTGCCGATGATACTAATCCGACTGTTGAATATATCCAATTTAAGCTTACTGCTTTGACAGGTACAACATATGATGCCAATGTATCGGGAGGAGGAGAAGGCGCCGATAGCGGCGAAGATACACAAGCATCAGGTGTGCATACGTATAAATTTGTATTACCAAGTGAATATCAGGCATCATCAAGCAATCCTCGTGAAGGAAATGGTGTTTTTAATGATAATCAAATAATTCATGAAACACTTGGTTCATTACAAATGATACCACCGTACTTTTCACAGACATCACCAAATCCTTATATAGTCAAATTATATAAGGATGGTGGCGACGGTGATCCAGGTGATGAAATACCTTTACTTGATAATATTGATTGGAACGTAGATTATTATAATGGTCTGGTATTTGTTCAGGATTATAATGCAAGTAAATTACCAGCATTTGCAAGAGCATTTGCTTATATAGGCAAAATGACAGATGAAGTTATATCTTCTGGTTCTTCCTCTTCTGGTGATAATGGGCCCGGCGACCCTGCTGCAAAATATCTTACGTTAGAAAATACTGGTTCTTTATCAAATGAAAGATTGTTTACTATTGGTACCGGAATTATTGGAACCGACGCCGGCGCGAATTCAACATATACATTGTCTATTGACGATTCTATAATTGCAACTATTTCTGGATCAACATTTGCAGGAGCCACTATATTCGATTCAGGATTAAGTGGCTCATTAACTCATTTACAGGATGGTACAAGTTATCTTATTGCAGGTTCGGGAGTGACAGTGACCTCTGCATCAAATGGGGCGGTTACAATTGCTGCGGCTGGTGGTGGATCAGGAGACATCACTGCCGTTAATACAAATACTGGATTGATAGGAGGTGCTACGTCAGGAGATGTTACGCTTAGCATCGATGATTCAATCGTGGCAACATTAACAGGTTCTGTATTTTCTGGTAATACTATGTTTAATATGGGATTATCCGGGTCAATAACCAATTTAGTTGATGGCAGAAGTTATATTAATGCAGGCAGCAACGTAACAATAACGTCCGAATCAAATGGTCAAATTACGGTATCATCAACAGGAGGTAATGGTAGTGATGTTGCGGTAAATAGGAACAAAGAAACATATATTCTTACAGGTTCACACGTTGAAAACAATGATTTATTTTTATTAGACACCGATTTTTCTGTTGCAACTTATGATGATGATTTAATAGATGTTATGTTAAATGGTATGTTGCTTACATCAGGTACTGTCATAGATATTACTAACAATAATGCAGACTATACTATAACAAATACAAATAGATTACAATTTTCGTTTGAATTATCGTTAGGTGATATAGTAGGCGTTACAACGTTTGTGTCAGGTAGCTCCGCAAAATCTGCTCCAATTGACGCCTCGTATTTAACGCTCTCCGCGGACTCAACATTAACTTCTGAACGCGTCCTAACGGCAGGTAACAATATTGCATTTATTGATAATGGCGCCGGAAATTCATTAGTCGTAACTACAACCGCTGTCTCTAGCAGTATTGCAAATTATGAATTAACAGGCACCCTTCCTTCTGCTACGGCATTAGATAACATATTGTTAAGTACTGATGTATGGGATTTAGGTAATTATGATGTATATTTAAATGGTGTACTACAACGTTCTGGTTCTGCTGATGTTTATGATGTTTATAGGGAAGATACAGGCTTAATGTTTACGTATGAATTAGTAAGTGGAGATTTCTTGTTTTTACGTAAATTCTCATAGGATATTAATAATATGAATATTGTTACATTTTTTACGAACAGTGGTAATCCAGCGACAGGTTTGACACCAACAATTCATATACGAAAAATATCAGATAATTCTTTAATTATTAGCGGCTCAGCAATGTCGGAAGTTGGTGATGGATTTTATAAGTATGGTTTCACCGCGTATACCGGTTCTGTTGATTATGCAATAAGAACTGATGGTGGAACGTCTTTGTCTGCACATGATAGGTATCAATTTGCAGGAAATGAAAATTTTGTAGATGATATTTGGAATGAACCATTGGCCGATCATACAGCCACAGGTACTTTTGGGCAGACTATTAATTTTATTTATGATATTCAAGGAGGTCGTTGGAAAGTTGTTGATGATCAAATGATTTTTTACAAGGATGATAATGTTACAGAAATAGCAAGATTTAATCTTTTTGATGATGATGGTGTTGCAACGACAACGACACCATTTGAGCGATCCCGGGTATGAGTTTATTAACATTTGGTTTTGGTGGTCCTATAACAGGAATAATCGCGTCTGGTCTTACAGGCGTTATCGCCGATGCAATCGACGAAGAATTACGACGATTAGGAAGAAAACCAGAAACACCAACAAAAGCTATATTAAAACAAAAAAAAAGATTAGGTGATGAATATGAAGAATATTTTATTACGGCCGAATTAAAAAAAGTAAATAACGATAAATTAGTTTTACCAATTAAAAATGCAATTATAAAAAAAATATACGATTCTACTGATATAAATGTTACCGTTAAAGATATTTCGGTAAATCATAGAAAAAATGAAAATAATGAGATAGTTATAGATGTTACGTGTTTAACATATAAACAGCCAAGAAAATTTAGAAAAATATTATGAATAACTTAATAGAATTAAAACTTGACGAAAACAATGAATTAATTTTTGAAGTCAATATCCAAGGTACCGATTCTGTGGATGCATCACCACAAATTAGATATATCATAGAAGATAAAAATATATCATATACGTTTAACGCAGATTTAAAAAATAATAACGTAACTGTTGATGTACCTGTATTACAGGAATGTTTAAAAGAAGGCATTTACGATAGTAAACTTGAAGTTATAATTGGTGATAGATATTTTGTACCATTAAAAACAAATGTTGAATTTAAGAAGTCATTAAAAGTCACCGCTGAATCAATATCAATTAATAAAAAAGTAATTACAAACAATACTAAAAAACAAATTATCGAAAATAACCAAAAAACAATGACAGCAAAAATTGTTTCGCATAAACCAACAAGAGTTACCAGTAAAGATATTGTTACATTAAAAGAAAAATTTAAAATTTAACATCAACAATCAATAACAATATTATTATAATATGTCGCTTAAACATATTATCTTACTTATAGTATTGTCATCACTGATTATACATTGTGCAATGTCCGCTGAATCATCATTGCTTGAATCAACTTCGTTTCAAGATAATGATGGTCAAGGCGGCGCGCCAGAAAAAATTAACTTTACCACAACATCCGGCGCGCAATTTGATGGTGATTTTGGTGGTTCAGGACCATGTTATTTTGAAAAGATTGATGAAGAAAAAGTTGATTTAAAAATATTAATTGTTTTAGATCGTTCATCTAGTATGTTAGGTGCGGCTAAATGGGATGTGTCGATTGCGGCACTGACTAAGTTTTTTGATGATCCAAAAATGTCTGGTACAGGTATTGCATTAAACTTTTTTCCGTATTCTGCACCTCCAACTGCATGGGATCCAAACAATCCAAACCCATATTGTAATGCATTACAATATAATCCCCCACATGTACCTATGGGTATCTTACCTCAACATTTTGGTTTGTTATATAATATATTGACTACTGAAGATGCCCAAGGTGGATCAACACCATTGTATGGCGCGTTGGAAGGTAGTTATAATTGGGCCGTTGAATATATAATAAACAATCCTCAAAATAGAATAGTAGTCCTATTGGTTAGTGACGGTGACCCTTCAGGATGTGGTCCTTTAAAGGATAATTCTGTCGAATTATCAAAATTATCTAGCGACGCTCATGATATGAATGTTGATACATTTACCATTGGTATGTCAGGTGCAGATATGTATTCACTGGATTTAATTGCCAAATCAGGTGGAACAAAAGGTGTAATAGACGTTACTGATGATATAGATTCAATGTATGAAAAGATTAACGAAATTAGAAACTTGTTTAGATGTGAATATGATATTCCATTTGGATATGATTTTGATTTTCAAAATATATTAGTAGAATATAGATCTAGTATAGGACTTCCTATCTGGCAGTTACCTCGTGCTGTCGACGCGTCAGGATGCAAAAGTACCTTAGGATGGTATTTTGATAATAATGCAGATCCAAAGAAAGTAATTATATGTGATTTAGCATGTGATATTATAATTACGGATCCTAATCCTGAAGTATATTATGCATTTGGTTGTTTAGATGGGCAAATTCCCGAATAGAATTTAAAAGTGTGTAAAATATAGTGTTTGTATGATATTATAGTATTAATGAGCAAGATTATTAAACCCAACAGATTTGTTGGATTGCACGCCCACACCCATTTTTCACCATTTGACGGATTAGGTATTCCACAAGATCATATTAATTTTGTAATAGAAAACAATATGAATGCCATGGCAATTACAGAACATGGCAACATGAACAGTTATCCTCATGCCCATTTGCATACAAAAGAATTAAATTCAAAAGGTGTAAATTTTAAATATATTCCAGGCTGTGAATTTTACGTTCATCCTAATTTAAGTGAATGGAAAATTTCATACGAAAAGGAAAGAGAAAAGAAAAAAGAATCAAAAATAATCGCAAAACAAGGTACTGCTCAGGTTGTTGAAAATGAGGAAGAAACAAAAACAAATAAATATTTAAGTTCTGTTGGCCGCCGCCATCATTTAATTGTTCTTGCAAAAAATTCTGCTGGATTAAAAAAATTATTTCAATTAGTTTCACATGGTTATATCGATGGTTTTTATAAGTTTCCTAGAATTGACTATTCGTTATTAAAGGCCGCTTGCGCAGATAGCCAAGATTTAATCGTTAGTACCGCGTGTATTGGTGGGCCATTGGCTTGGGATACATTTAAAGAATTTTCCGATGTATCTTTTGATAACCTAGTTCCTAACCTTTTAAATGACAAACAAAAATTAGCAAATGTTACACAAAGAATTGAAAATTCAATTGATCAATTAGTTGACGCCGTTGGTCCTGATAATTTTTTTCTTGAATTACAATTTAATAAATTAAATGCACAACACCTAGTTAATAAGGCATTAATTCATGTTGCAAAAAAGAACAATATTAGTCTTATCGCCGCGGCGGATTCGCATTATTGTCGACCAGAGTATTGGAAGGATAGAGAACTTTATAGGAAATTAGGTAGATTAAATTTTATTGATCCTAATGTTGCAAATTTACCTGAATCAGTTGATGATCTAAAATGTGAATTATATCCAAAAAACGCAGATCAAATGTGGCAAACCTATCAGGATACAAAGAATGATTATGATTTTTATGATGATGAATTAGTATGTAATGCAATCAATCATACATACGATCTTACACATGATTTTATCGGTGATATTAAGCCAGATGTCAGTGTTAAATTACCATCAAGCGTTGTCCCAAAAGATAAGACGGATATTGAAGAATTAATTAACTTATGTAAAACAGGGTTGCAAGAAAAAAAACTTGATAAAAATTCAATATATGTTGATCGTATTAAACATGAATTAAAAATCATAAAAGATAAAGATTTTTCAAAATACTTTCTTACAATGAAAAAAATTGTTGATGTTGCAAAAAAACAACAATTGGTAGGTCCTGGCCGCGGCTCAAGTGCAGGTAGTTTAATTAATTATGTTCTTGATATTACCGAAATTGATCCTATCAAATATGATTTAATTTTTGAAAGATTTTATGGGCCCCACCGTGATGAAGCACCTGATATTGATACTGATTTTGCTGATCGTGATTCTTTGATTGAAGGATTACGCAATGAATTTGGTAATGAAAATGTTTTGTATATTTCAAATTACAACACAATGCAATTAAAATCATTAATTAAAGATATTTCAAAATTTTATGGTGTCCCATTTCTAGAAGTTAATACGGTCACCAGAGATCTTGAAAAAGATGTTAAGCGTAAAGTTTTAAAACCAGGTGATGATAAAAACTTTTTCGCATTAACATATAACGATTCATATAAATATTCTGCTAATTTTAAAAGTTTTATCGATAAATATCCACATATTGGCGAACACGCAAAAGTATTGTTTGGTCAAAATAGATCATTAGGAAAGCATGCCGGTGGCGTAATTATATCAGATAATATTGATAAAAATATGCCTGTTATTATGGCCCGCGGAGAGCGCCAAACACCTTGGACCGAAGGTATGGCAAGAAAGGATTTGGAAAATTATGGATGGATTAAATTTGATCTACTTGGATTAAGTACATTAAGAGTTATTCAGCGTTGTATTGAATTAGTCTTAAAACGACATCATAATATTAAATCACCAACATTTGAAAACATAAAAGAATGGTATAATAAAAATCTTCATCCAGACGTTATTAATTTGGATGATCAAAAGGTTTATGATCATGTGTATGGAAAAGGTAATTTTGCAGCAACGTTTCAATGTACAGAACGCGGCGCACAAAACTTTTTTAAAAAATCAAAACCAACAAATATAATCGAGATTGCTACGCTAACGTCAATCTATAGACCTGGCCCACTTAACGCAAAAGTAGATAAAATCTATTTGGATGCAAAACGTAATCCCGATTCTATTGATTATGGTCACAAGCTCGTAGAAAAGGTTTTGCATGAAACATATGGTGCAATTGTATTTCAGGAATCAATTATGAATCTTGCACACGTTGTTGCAGGATTTACTCTTGCGGAATGTGATAAACTAAGAAAAGCAATCCTTAAACGTTCTTCGAGTGGTATGTCAAAAGCAAAAAAAGAAGCTATAAGATTAGAAAAACTTTTTATTGTTGGCGCTCAAAAAAACGGGCTTACCGAACAAGAAGCAATTGATTTATTTGAACAGATTGCATTTTTTGCTGGATATGGGTTTAATAAAAGTCATGCAGTATCGTATGCAATGGTATCGTATGTATGCGCCTATCTTTTGACTCACTATGAACCTGAATGGTTATGTGCATATATGGAATCTGTTGCAGACGTTCCTGGTAAACGGGCAAAAGCAATTAATGAAATTAGATCGTTCGGATATGATATTGTAAAAATCGATATTAATCATGCAACAACTAGTTGGACAATCCTAGAAAATAAAACATTTATGCCATCATTCCTAACGTGTAAAGGAATTGGTCGTGTTGCTATTGATGAAATAGAACGTTTCCGGCCTTATGAAAATATTGAAGATTTTTTGTGGAATAAAGACGGTTCATGGAAACATTCAAAATTAAACAAACGTGTTATTGATGGTCTTATTAAAATTAATGGTTTTAATTCGTTGGATATTATTGGAGAGGGAAAACTATTTAAAAACGCAAAACAAATGTACTTTGTTGTTGTAGAGAATATGAATAAAATCAAACAGCGTACAAAAAATAATCCATTTAAAGGCATGAACAATTTTTATGAATTAGTAAAAGAATCAAAAGATATTGCTGATTGGACGACACAAGAAAAACTTGATCAATACATGGAACTTATTGGCGATCTTGATTTAGATTTGTTATTACCTTCTGAATTACGACAAAAGTTAATTGACATTAAAATTAAATGTGTCGATGATTTTGTACAAGAAGACATATATTGGTGTATTACAAGTGATGTTGTGTATAAGAAAACAAAAAATGGTAAACCATACGCATTGCTAAGCATTCTTGGCGAACAAAATAAAACATATAAAACATTTGTTTGGAATTGTAATTCGGATACAAAGTTTAAACGTAATACATTATATATTGCAAAATTAAAAAAGTCAGATTTTGGTTTTTCGACGAGTGTTAATAATATTAAGGAATTAAACTTAAAAAGTACGTGATATAAATATGCAAAAAATTATTATATTTGATGGTCCAGATCAGTGTGGCAAAACAGAAATTGCCAAGAAATTATCAAAAGTAATTGGTGTACCATATTTTAAAAATGAAAATGAAAGACAAGAATTTAAAGATGATGATAAAGATTATTTTATGAATATGACAAAATATTCTGATCCTTTCTTTATTTCTTATTTAAAACAATCAAAAGCTAATATTATTCTAGACAGATCATATCCGTCGGAATATGTTTATTGCAAAGCTTTTAATCGCGACACTGATTGGGATACACTAAAATGGATTGATAAACAATATGCAAAACTTAATGCTTTAATTATTATATGTCATAGGTCAGAATATACGCTGGCTGATGATTTGTGTCCGGATAGATTAAATGTCAATAAAATTACCGAGCTTGACAAATATTATAAGCAATTCGTAAAATCTTATACGGAGTGTAATGTTAAATTTTTAAATGTTGATGATGAAAATTTATCAAGAGAAATACTTGAAATTCTAGATTTTATGAAAATAATATCTTAAAATAATTTTTCGCAAAAGGATAATACTAATAATACCATGAATAAAAGATTGTTAATTCAGTTGCAGTTGTCAAATTATGACGCAAACAAAACATTTGTTTTAGAATGCGATAGCGGCTGGCAAATGATGTCTGGCCGTATTTTAGAATTTTTAAAGCATAATAAAAAATTAATAATTGATGTTATATGCCCTTTAGATACACAGGTCAAAACATTACCCGAAGAATTGATACAACATTTTGATCCATCGTTTCTTGAACGTATCAATTTTTTAAAAACAAAATTAATACCAAATGCTCTTGCAACCAGATATGATTTTAATTTTGATGAAATCAAATCATTATTAAAGCCGTACGCAAAACAATACACACATGTTTACATGAATGATCCAATGTTAGTTAGACATTATAAAAGTTTGTTTTTTTTAGCATTTAAACATTCTCCTTTATTTATTACTCATTCTCATTTTATTGATAATCCCGAAAATCCTAAAGTACCTTTAGAGGTATCATATTGGCATGGCCAAGTAGAGGCGGCGCTGAAGAGTGATTATAATTTTTGGCAATGTGAAAGTTCAATGAATGTATTTTTTGAATCAATGTCAAAACAATATTCAAATGAATTAGTTCAACAAATAAAAGATAAAAGCGAACCATGGGATGATGGTTATTCAACAACAGAAATTAATTCTCAGATTGATTATTATAAACTAAGATTTGAAATTCCGTCAAATAAGATTGTTATATTCGTACCAAATAGGGTAGGTGGCTCTGGTAGAAGTTTTGATTATACAAATGCAGGTAAATTCTTATTTGAAATTATAAATAAGGTTTATCATGAGCGTGATGACGATTTCATTGTCATTGCCGGAAATCCTTCGCAAAAATTTTCAAATGATGAATTAAATAATATGTGTAAACCATATCTAAAATTAATAAATGATACACCTACTAGAAATGAATATCGCTATCTTGCCAAAAGATCACATATTAATGTTGGGTTATATGATAATGACTCCTATGGTGGAACGGCGTGGAGAGAATGTATTGATTTAGGGACCCTACCTTTGTCTATTAACATGTATGAATATTCGGCAATATTACAAAAGGCAGAATATCCATTTTTATGTAAGGCAGATTTTTCTGACATTAAGAAAAAAATACATGAATTAATTAATTATGCAAAACAAAATTCTCGTATTAAAGATGATAAAGTTATATTTGATAATGACTGGAATTTACGTAACATAATCTTAGAACGCTGTAGTTATGAATATACTACAAAAAATAAAATGAAAAAAATTAACTTATTATAATATAATAAAATAACAATAAATACGGGAGAAATATTTTGCATTCTTTAGTTACTGGTGGAATGGGATTCATTGGATCACATATGGTTGAGTTGTTGTTGTCTAAAGGACATAATGTAACAGTAATCGATGATTGTAGCGCCCCCCAAAATACAGAATTTTATAAATTTGATAACGTTAAATACGTATCTGATAATATTTTAGATGAAGATACGCATAAAAATTATAAAGGTATTGATTATGTTTTTCATTTTGCTGCGCGGTCTAGAATTCAACCCAGCTTGGTGGATCCTAGATGCACTGTCGAAAATAATGTACTTGGAACACAAAGTGTTTTGCAAGCAGCAAGAAAGTATAATGTTAAAAAAGTCGTATATTCCGGTAGTTCATCATATTATGGTTCTATAAACCAACCACCACACGTTGAGACAATGCAGTCTGATTGTTTAAATCCTTATTCTTTATCAAAATATCAAGGCGAGCAACTTTGTAAAATGTATTCTCGTCTATGGAACTTAAGCACTATTGTACTACGTTATTTTAATGTATATGGCCCAAGAGAACCATTACATGGCGTATACGCTCCTGTTGTCGGTATTTTTAAGCGCCAAAGAGATATAGGCGAGCAATTGACAATCGTTGGCGATGGTGAGCAACGTAGAGACTTTACTTACGTAAAGGATGTTGTTATGGCTAATTGGAAAGCAGTAACTTCAACGGTACATCATGATGTATTTAACATTGGTACAGGAACAAACTACTCCATTAATGAAGTCGCAAAATTAGTAACAGGTAAAACTGTTAACATTGAATCTAGACAGGCTGAAGCCCGCGAAACATTGGCAGATGTTACAAAAGCAAAAAAACTTCTTGGATATGCTCCACAATATTCTCTTAAGGAAATGATTAACTTATATTAATATGTTGTACAAATTTATCTTAGCATCGATTATAACCGCATTAAACACTAGCCCATATAACGTAAACGTTCTTGATGAACATGATAGGGTTATACATATTGCAAAAACTTTTCAACATGCAATAGAACATAATGCAGATCTGATTAAATTTACAGGTCCCGCAAAATATGAAGCAACCGCAACGCTAATGGTCGCGACCGCCTTCCGCGAAAGTGGTTTTCAAAAAAGTGTCCAACATTGTATTAAAAAAGGTGATGGTGGTAAATCAATTACGTTGTTTCAAATGATGAAACCTTGGGCATTATCTGTTCGTGCGCAAAATAAACATGGTTATTATTATTGGAAGAAAAAATATACCGAAAAAGATATGTGTAATAATTTAACTTTGCAGACACAGCAATTTATGTATTTGCATTCGTATATTCAGAGTATTTCAACAAGATATGTACCTGCAAAATGGTTTGCATTATATTGTACAGGAAAACCAAAACAAATAAAATTTACAAATAATGCTTGTTGGCAATGGTCAAGATTATCGCAGCGGATGAAATTAAGCGGAACATATTGTGAAAAAAATGCATCAATTACATTTGCAAAAGATTATGAAAATAATATTAAAAATGTATTAAAAAAATATAAAAATTATCAAAATTAAGGTATATTAAAATATGAAAAACAGAATATTAGTAACAGGTGCTGCCGGATTTATTGGTAGCCATGTTGTAGACAAGTTTGTCAAAGAAGGCTGGGAAGTTACTGGCGTCGACGACATGTCAAACGGCCATATGGATAATATTAATAAAGGTGTAAAAGAATTTATTGTTGATGATTTTTCATCCGAACTTGTACTAAAAAAGATCAAAGATCAACAATATGATGTTGTTTCTCATCAAGCCGCTATTCCACGGGTATCATATTCCGTTGAGGAACCTGTCAAAACAAATACTGTTAATGTACATAATAGCGTTATATTACTTGATGCTTGTCGTAATAACGTTAACAAATTTATATTTGCGTCAAGCTCATCAATATACGGAAATAATGAAAATTTACCTACCCCAACAAACATGTTAAAAAATCCTAGATCACCATATGCATTACAAAAATCAATAATGGAAGATTATTGTAAAATGTTTGGCGAACTATATAAATTGCAAAGTGTTTGTTTACGATATTTTAATGTCTTTGGTCCTCGCGCAAAAGGTGATAGTCCATATTCAACCGCGGTCGCGGCCTGGCTTGATGCAATTAAGGCCGGCACTGCGCTACGTTCGGATGGCGACGGCGAACAATCTAGGGATTTGTGTTACGTCGATAATGTTGTACAGGCAAATTATCTAGCAACCACAACATCTAACAAATATTTTGGTGAGTGCTTTAATGTTGCATGTGGCGATCGTACATCAAACAATGAAATATTAGAATATCTTAAAAATAAATTTGGTGAACTAAATGTTGTTCATGCTCCAGAGCGCGCCGGCGATGTTAAACATACACAAGCCGATATCAGTAAAACAATAAAAGAATTAAAATATAGTAATCCCGTTAGTTTTTGGAATGGATTAGATATTACGGTCCGCCACATGGGTCTAGAATAAAATGCAATATTGTTTTGATAATTTTACCGACTGTTTTCAGACACTAGTTAAAAAAGTATATCAAAATTATGACTTTATTTCTGCGCCTCGAGGAATGTCAGTAAAAGAAACGTTAGGGGTTTCATTTGAAATTACGAACCCAAGAAACAGATTGTTATATGTTAAGAGCCGTAAATTTTCTCTTGATTATATGATTGCCGAATGTTTATGGTATTTATCAGGAAACAATGAAACAAAATGGATTTCAAAATATTCAAAATTTTGGTCTAATATTTCTGATGATGGTATTCATGCTAATTCTGCATATGGTCATAGAATATTTACTAGTGGTTCAGATAATGTTTCAAGATCATTTTCTAACGGACAGTTTATATCACAATGGAACCACGTTAAAAATGAACTAAGCCAAGATCCTGATTCTCGCCGTGCCGTCATACACATTAAGATGCCAACTGATTCTCAATATAAATTAGATGTACCATGTACATTAACATTACAATATTTTATTCGTAACAATAAGTTATATGCAATTACAAATATGAGATCAACTGATATTATATTTGGATTATCTTATGATGTTCCTGCTTTTACGTTTTTACAAGAATTAATGGCACTAGAATTAGGTGTAGAGCTAGGTACATATAAACATCTTAGTAATTCATTACATGTTTATGAACGACATTTTGATATGTGTAAAGATATTATCGATAAATCAAAAGAATCATATGCATCAAATACAATACAGCAAATGGATCCAATAATATGTAAGCCTAACGTTGATATGTTAATGAAATGTGAAAACGAAATAACAACTGCGTCAGAAAAAGATTTGCTTAACATAAAAAGAAAGTATAATATTGATGATAATTTTTGGCAAGACTGGATTACTATATTACTTGCAAGAAAAGCAAAAAAATTAAAATTAAATTCAATGTATGATTTTTTTATTAATGATTTAAATTTTTCTGGTTATAAATGTGTTGTCAAATGATAAAGGATGATATCAGTGAAAAAAGTATATTATAGTTATAACGATATTTTTTTGATTCCAAAATGTACTTCACTAAAATCTAGAAGCGAAGCATCAACCAATGTTAAATTAGGTAAGTTTGATTTGTCAATACCTTTTATTAGTGCAAATATGGATACCATTACAGGTCCACAAATGGCTATGGCATTATGGAATATTGGTGCCGTAGGTGCATTACACAGGTTTAACGATACTAAAAATGCTGTTAGTGATTATCTAGAAGTTGTTGACAATTCAGGGCACCACGATGGTGATTGTATTGTTTCTATTGGTGTCAACAAAGATTATCAAAACCGTGCTAAGGCACTATATTCTGCTGGCGCAACAGTATTTCTTGTCGACGTCGCCCATGGCCATAGTATACAAGTTAAAGATACATTAAAATGGTTAAAAACAACTTTTAGTGATAGTATTACAATTATAGCAGGAAATGTCGCGACCCCAGATGCAGTTACAGATTTAGCACAATGGGGTGCCGATATTATTAAAGTTGGTGTTGGTCCAGGTTCTGTGTGCAAAACAAGAATAGTTACAGGACATGGTGTACCACAATTTTCATGTTTATTAGATTGTTCCGCCGCGGCAGATTTAAATAACGTTAAAATTATTGCAGATGGTGGTATTAGAAATAGTGGCGATATTGTTAAATCATTTGTTGCAGGTGCCGATTATGTTATGATCGGTTCTTTATTTGCAGGTACAGAACAAACACCTGGTGAAAAACATATTGTTAATAATACATATGTCAAGTCGTACAGAGGTATGGCATCAAATGATGCCCAAATGTTATATAAAGGTAATGATACAAAATTACCTGCCGAAGAAGGTATAACATTAACAATACCTTATAAGGGTGATGTAGGACAGATTGTTGTTGAATTACAGCAAGGACTAAAAAGTGGTATGTCATATTGTAATGCTTATACATTAGACAACGTCTATACCAATGCGCAATGGGGTATACAAACAACGAGTGGGTATGCAGAAGGAACACCTCATTTAAAACAATGATATTATACTATGAATCATATTAGACCAACGTGGGACGATATCTGGATGCAATATGCAAAAATTATTGCAACCAGATCGTATGATCCAAGGACACAAGTGGGTGCAATAATTGTATCAGAAGATAATACGACCGTGTTATCCTTAGGATATAATGGTAATTATACCAGCGGCCCAAATGTACCTGATAGCGCCGAGCCTGGTAAATCTGGGTTTATTCATGCAGAAATTAACGCATTAATTAAAGCTCCATTTCATTATCACAAGAAAAAAATAATGTATATTACATTAAGTCCTTGTTTTCAATGTGCAAAAATGATTATTACTGCAGGTATTGAAAAGGTTGTATATGATCAAGAATATCGCGATACAACTGGTATTGAATTATTAACGGCTCAAGGTGTTATAATTAAACATTATAAGAAGAAAAAACAAAAATTATAGTAAACATGATTTTATTATCTATATATTTTGGAGACAATAAATTATATTATTTTAAAATTAATAATTAAAGATAATATTTAATAATGTTATGAAAAAAATTAATTCAAAAGATTTTATAAAGATTATGCGCGAAGAATATAATCGTACGCTTGAAAAATTATCACAAATTGATGATGCAAAATATAATGAACAAGATAAATCAGATGATTCAACTGTTGATATGTCGGATTTAACCCAGCTATTAAGTGTAGGGCTAAACATTAAACACGTTAAAACTGGCATAAACTATGAAATAATTGAACTTGGAGAAAAAGAGTCAGCATTACAATCTCCTGATGGAAAAAAATATGTTGTTTCAAATGATGCTCTAGATAGAAATTTTGCTATAAATTAAAATTACTATGAAAACAAAAGAAATAAAAAAAATTATCAACAATTCCTTAGGCGTAAAAACACCTAATAAAACTGTTACCGAAGCTTATGTTGCGACCGCAAAGCAAATTGAACAGGTTACAGATATATTATCTACAGACACAAAGGATTCACACGTAAAGCTATATGAAAATTATGTTAAATCTTTCAATAAAATCAGTGCCGAATTAGACGCTGTTGATTTAGAAAATTTAAATTCGAATAATTCAAAATTTCGTAATTTAAAAAAAGATGAAACGTTTACATTAAATGCAATTTATTTACATGAATTATATTTTGCAAACTCTGCCGATGTTAATTCAGAAGTATTTGTTGAATCATTGACATACATGAGATTACAAAGGGATTTTGGTACATTTGATGATTGGCAGAAAAATTTCATTGCAACAGGACTATCATGTAGAAATGGTTGGGCCGTGACAGGATATAATATGTATTTGCAACGATTTCAAAATTTCTTTATTGATTTACATGACGTCTCTGTACCATTAGGTGTATATCCTATTATCGTTGTTGATATGTGGGAACACGCGTATGTACGAGATTATCTTGTAAATAAGAACAAATATTTGCTTAAACAAATGAGCGAACTAAACTGGACCGTCATTGAGTCTCGTATTAAGACTGCCGAAAATATTGGCTCCGCATTAAGGTAGAACGTTATGAATAGAAAGCAAAACTCACTATTAAGAAAACTTACCAAAGAATTTTTATTTGAAGATGTTGATGTCGAAGATGCTCAAGGTGATACATCATTAAGAAAACTTACCAAAGAATTTTTATTTGAAGATGTTGATGTCGAAGATGCTCAAGGTGATACATCTTCAATATCATTAGATCTAACTGTCGACGCATTAATATTAGATTATGGCGAAGCTTCAGAAACAAAAAATGATGAAGAAGAATCTATTGATTTAAAACAGTTTAGTTCTAAGGTTGCTAATCTTATTGAAAATTATAACAATATATTAGATGTACCAAGTTTTGTTGTAAATGACGCAGTTAATTATTTACAAGAAACGTATGATGATAATATTGCAAATGAATTTAAAAAGATACTTTTTGATATTTATGATATAAAATTAGATAGTATTGATAGCGACTCTGATACACCACCGCCATTGGCAGGTGCAGCAGGACCAGTTGGTGCTGGTGGTTAAGATAATTTAAAAATGATATTAGATAAAAAATCAATCCATATTAAATTACTACATAATACTCACAGTGCATTTAGAATAAAATTGCTTGAAAAACAATTATCAATGCAAGAAGTATTTGAGGAATGTGCATGTAGAATCGTATCAAACGATCCTATTTTTGCCGATTTATTAAGTGAGATTGTTGTTAACAAAAAAAATAAACAGATTAAACAATTATATAGTTCAGATGCCGAATCAATATATGATGCAATTGATAATGTTAGTCCATTAAAAGAATAATAATGTTTGGTTTGTTTAAAACAAATAAATTACATACATATAAAAATGTTAACGCTGCCTTGTCAAAAAAAGTTGTTAGTCTTGAAAAACAGTTACTAAAACTAGCAAAACAATGTAATGAACTAGCAAAAAGTGTAAAAGTAATGCATGATACTTTAAGGCTTATTAATGATATTCCTGATGTTATAATTGAAAACAGAAAAATGATAGTTGAATTACATAATTTATTAGCAAAAAATAATGATGATAAAATATTAGATTTTGACAAAAAAAATGATGATGATAAATTACCAAACTAAAGGTGGGATTTATGACTTTTTTAAAAAAAATATTGATATATGTTAAAAATTACTGGTATATTCCTGTTGTTGCAATTTTAGGTATTATATTATTTCTTGCGACAAGGGATGATAATAATATATTTTTTAAAATGTTTCGTGATGCTCTTATAAGAAATCAAAAAGATTTAGAAGAAATTGAAAAAAACAATTTTAACGCGCGAAAAGCCCAACAACGCGCTACAGAAAAAGCAGTAAAGCAAGTTGAAGCTATTAAAGAAGAATATAATAAACGAAAAAAAGAACTTGATCAAAATAAACAGGAACGTTTTGAAGAACTGTTAAAGGATAATAATAATCCTGAAAAACTTGCAAAAGAATTAGCAAAAATTACAGGATGGAAATACATTCCACCTATTGATTAATATACATAAGTTAGTCGTGCATGATATAATATTGTATGATTAAAAAATTAATTATTATGTTTTTAATAATTTTGTTATGCATATTAAATATGGGTTGTGCGGTATCGTTTAAGCAACCAACAAAACATAAATTACAAACATCTATTGGTAAATCATATAATAAACATTATATGTCAGGCCAACTTCCTACCCCACCTGAGCTTGAACCTGGTGAGATCAGTGTTGGTAAAGCGGTATCAATATTAAAAAAAGGTCAGACCGCTCCGTTTACAGGCATCCTGCTTAGTCCTGAAGCCACTGCCGAATTAATTGTTAGGTTAGAGAATTATGATTCTGAATGTCAGCTAAAAATTGATAAAGATTTACAATTACAAAAAGCATCACACGATTTAAAGTATGAAAATCTTGAAATAACTCATAATACATACAAGACTAGTTGTGAAATAAAGTTATCATCAAGAAACGATACAATAAAAATATTAAATGATACCTTAGAAAAATACACAAATCCCAAAACAGAATGGTGGTTTGTTGGTGGTATTGCCGGTGGGTTTGTGTTAGGTGCTACGATTACGATTGCAACCGTATATGCAACGTCCGCAGCATTCAAATAACTAAATGATAATATAATTAATAAATATATAATATACGTTGATATTTAATACAAACGTATTGAATTGGAGATTATTATGTGGATTAAAAATTCTGATGGTGACAAGTCAGCAACCGTTACATTAATGTGGGTTGCATTTATTGTTACAACAATAGCATATATTGCAGGTATGTTCGTACAAATTGGGCCTGTTGTATTTAGACAATTTGATGTTGGTGCCGCCAGTACATATTTTATTCCTATTTTGACGCTATATGGTGGTCGCAGATGGACCAATGCAAAATACAGCGTTAATAACGGTGGATTGTCTCAGGAATATACATCTACTAACGAATCAAAAGAGGGTTAAAGTGGCTGATAATATTAACGTTAATAATAGTTTAGAACAATTATCTTTTGAAGATATGCCAATAGACGAAGAGGATTATGTACCTATTAACAATGTTCAACTTGCAAAAAGTTTATATGAATACGCAAAACATGTTCAACAAAACGACATTGAAAAATTTTATGATGATTTTAAAGAATTAATTACAAAATATGTCATAGGAGATGATGATATGAAATTAAAAACCGAAAACGCAGTAAGAGCACGTATCAGAAAATTATTGTTTGAATCAAATGATTGGGATGATAATCGTAGTTGGGATCCGGCGGATATTGCAGCAGATGAACAAGAAGAATATCAAAAAGAAATAATAAAACAAGCCCAGCAAGATGATCAGTATAAATTAAAGTCCATCGCAAAAGAACTCGGTAAAACCGAACAAGGCGTCCACCGTGATATAAGAGTTGGATTAAATAAATTACGATTCATAATAGATGATTTAACAGCACAGGAATTTAAAGACATAAAATTAACGGCCGCAAAAGATTATATAAAATATATTGAAAAATCTGCAAAAACAAATAAAGTAGGACTAGATCAAGAAGAAATTGATTTATTAAAAAATAATGTTGAAATTGTCATGACACTAGATGGCTATCGTGACTTTTTAAGAAAATACATTCTAGCGGCTGCTAGAAAAAAAGACATAAAACTATAGTATAATATATTATGAAAAATAAAAACATAAGCGTCAAAGAATGTTTTACTAAAAGCTTTATAAATGAAGCAACTAAAAATGATTCCATTATTGATTCAATAATGGAATCCAGTGGATTGATAAACGTTAGAAAGGCACCAAAAGATTTCAAAGTTGAATGGCACACCGTAGAATCTCCTACACGACTTCGCAAAATATTTGAGCTTGAAGATACAAAAGTTTTAAAATTATTTTTAAGTGAATTAATTGATTATGAAGATGAACATGACCATTTCGCAAAATTAATTACCGAAGGTACAAATGTAACAATTGAAGTTAATACTAGGGATATTCAAACAATTACACAATTAGATTATGAATATGCAGAATATGCGAACGATTTATATAGTGATTTAATGCAAGCGTTATATAAAAATATGACAATTGAAAAATAGAGTATGTCATGCAAGATAACGATGCATGCTTTATAAGTGATAAATTAAAAGGCAAACTAGATTTAAAATCACTAGCCCATCAAAGTACTGAAAATTATGATACACCATATCAGCATGAATTTGATAATCATGTTGATACGTCTAACATGGTACAAATAATGTTTAATGATGATACCACAATATATGGTATTTTACAGAACGTTATAGAATTAAAGCAAACAACTAAAATTAAACTACATACAAATATTGAATATCTTGATTTTTTATTAAAAAATCAAATAAATAAAATAGATATTATTAATAACGATACTGTTTTACAGACTTATAAAATAGTTGATCATGTTAAAAAATGTATTAAAATAATTAATAATCAATATATTCAATTAAAATTAAAATTTTATAAATAGTTATATATGGTAAATAAAACAAGTTTATTGATACTAAGGAATTTATGAAACTCACGCTAAAACAATTACAACATTTTATAAATGAAGAAATTCAAAAAATGAATGAAACATTTACAAAAGAAGATACAGAAGAAATTTCAGATTCGACAACATTTACTGAAACGTTTGGTGCTAATGAGCAAGATGGTTTTTGTTATGATGATGATGACGAATTATTGCATGAAAAGTTTAATTTTAATAAATTTGTAGATGATATCTGTAAACGAGAAAAAGATAATAAAGATAAAGTTAAACAAAATTTAAATAATAGAAAAAATCTATTTAAAGAATATACAGATACATATGCCGAAAAGGCAGTCAATAGGTTAGTCATAAAAGGAAAGTAACATGTCATTATCTACTAGGGAGAAAAGTTTTGAATTATTACTTAAAAAAATTATACGTCACGGCATTAAGGAAGCGGTTCAAAATAAAAATACGTTTATAACAGAAGAAGAGGATTCTAAAGAAAAAGATTCCAAAGAAGCATCTGTTGAACCTGAGGCTCCTATAAAGGCCGACGCGGCAGCTCTTGTAGACTTGGAATCATTAAATTTAAACGTATTAAAAGATGAACTAAATACAATGCGTAGTGGTAAGTCTGTTGATAATGTAGTTGTTACACAAGAATTAGAAAAATATTATAATGGTCTTTCACCTCAAGAACGTATGACAATGTATACGTATTTAAATGCCTTGGCAAAAATCCTTACAGGTGAAGTATCAGCCGCTGACGCACCAGATCCGTCCGAAGTACCAGATACGACAGGTGGTCCTAAGGATGAGCCTGAAAAAAAACTATCTGATGTCGTAAAAAAACCTAAACCGGTTGAAGATATGGCTCCACCTGTTAAGGTGAGTGGCAAAACAGAAAACGCCGCAAATGAATCGTTTAGAAAATTTATTAAAACATTGTTAACAGAAGAGTTATAATATAATAACTTTTATGAAACAAAAGACGTTTAAAAAAAATATTACGTTAAAAACAGGAAATATACTTGAGCTTGAATGTACTCAAGAATTTCTAAATAAAATACAAGAGCATTTTAAATTAAATGACTCACCATCAAATGATCACATAAGGATGTTTCTGTATGGAAGCATGAAATCTGCAATTGATAAGACAAAAGATTGATATGCCTAAAGGTATTAATGTTTGTGCAATTATTCCTGCCAGAGGTGGTTCTAAAAGACTTAAAAACAAAAATATATATCCAATATTTGGAAAACCAATGCTATGTTGGGCTATTGATGCATGCAAAGATTCGGCATATAATATAGATATATGGGTATCTACGGAATCAAGTGTTATTGCAGATGTTGCAAAACAATATGGCGTAAACGTTCATCCTCGTAAATCATCGTTAGCCGGTGATAAAGTATATAAACAAGTTGCAATAAGATCCGCCGCAGAATATATTGAGAAATCAAAAAAATATGATGTGTATATATCATTACAAGCTAATTCACCAGAAATAAAAGGTTACCAACTTGACTTAGGTATAGAGACGTTACTTCAATTTTCAAAAGATGAAATATTTAGTGTTGACAATAATTTAATGCAAAATGCAGCATTTAGGATTTTTAGGAGTAATTACGTATTTCAAAAAGATTTAAGCACAAATTGTGGTGTTGTTGTTTGTGAATTGCATGATGTACATACTGTTGAAGATGTAAAGTATATTGAAAATAAAAATAAGGAATCATATAAAAATGAGTAAACTAAATAAACGTATTCGGTTCATAGATTGTGGTGCAAATATAGGACAATCGATTGATTGGGCACTAGATGCTTTTAAGGATTTTGATTTACAAATTGATTCATTTGAACCGTTACCAAAAAATATTAATGTATTACAAGAAAATTATTCTAATATTAAAAATGTAAATATTCATGCTGCGGCTACATCGGTTTCTGATGGAGAGGCAACATTCTATTGTCAAAATTGGGGGGCCCGAACCGGTTCATCGCTTGTTAACGGAAAGAATTCTGCTAGTACAAGTGATGTATGTGTTGTTACTACAATAAATTTAGCAAAT
>Ga0114999_10001708_pt1 | contig 30131 bp, 35 predicted proteins | sample ArcticOcean_MG_C_3_FD_89820 | JGI IMG/M metagenome (GOLD analysis project Ga0114999, IMG submission 89820) | Marine microbial communities from western Arctic Ocean - ArcticOcean_MG_CB8_126 | ecosystem: Environmental > Aquatic > Marine > Oceanic | place: Arctic Ocean: Canada Basin | collected...
CGCCCGTCGCGCCCGTCGAGATAGTCCGCGACCTGCGCCTTCAGGTCCCAAAAGTAGGCCCCCTGCCGCTTGCCCCGATAGCCGAGTTCGATTGCCGATGAGTCCATGCCCACCTCCCCTGCCGCAGCCAGAAGTGGGCGACTTGAGATATGTAATAAGCAAACAATTACTTATTACAAGAGTAATGAATTCACCCGTTTCGGCGCCGGGAGGTTGAAATGGAGGATTGGCGATATGTCGGAAGGCTCGGGAAGCTGCGGAGCGTGGGACCCGTTTGACTCCCCGTCAGAGCGACAAACCCCGCAGGGTAGCGTCGGTAATACGGTCGCACCAGCGCGACAACGGTTCGGGCAGTTCGCCGTAAACCACAGCCGTCGCGACCTGGATCACGGGTGCGATGGCCAGGGCGGTCGCCAGACCCGCGGGCTCAACCGCGATGTCCTTCGCCGCGATCCGCGCCTCGAAATAGGCACGCAGCACGCCGAAGGGACCGGGCATGCCGTCGGTCACCCGGCTCAGGTGATCGTGCTGGGACAGCAGCAGATAGCGGAAGCGGTATGGCTCGGCGTCGAACAGGCGGCACAGCAGGGCGACGATGCGGCGCATGGTGGCCGAAGGATCGCCACCCTCTCCGATCGCCCCCTCGAGTTCCGTGACCAGGGCGGCATAGCTGTCCCGGAACAGGGTCCAGGCCAGATCCTCCTTGCCTTCGAAATGGCGATAGAGATTGCCTTCCGACATGCCGCAGGCCGCCGCGATATCGCGGGTCGTCGTGCCGTCCACCCCCTGCTCGACGAAGAGGCGCAGGGCCTCCTGCCGGATGCGCTCGTGGGTCTTGGTGCCGTCCCGCGCCATCCTGTCGCCTAGCGCCGCCCCTGCACGGCCTCGGCCAGGGCGGTCATATGCTCGACCCCCACGCCGCAGCAGCCGCCGACGACCTGAACGCCCTCGTCCAGCCAACCCAGGCAGCGGGCTGAGAAATCGGCCGGGTCCAGATCGCCTAATTCCCAATGGGGCATCTCGAAATGGCCGCTTTCCGGATAGGTCATGCGCGGGCCGTCCCAGGCTTCCTTGAGGATCGCAAGGGCCGCGTCCATGTCCTTCACCTCGGTATGCATGATGCCGGCGACCGAACCGCCGGCCGCCATGATCGGCGGGATCGCCTCGGCGATCGGCAGGTCGGGCCGGTGCCAGGAGACCAAGGTTCCGTCCTCGCCCGGCCGGGTGCTGAAGCCGACCCAGACGGGCAGGCCCGTGGCCACCGCGGCGCACACGGCCGGCACGGCCAGGACCGGATCGGACATCATCTCCATCAGGATCAGATCGACCCCGGCATCGGCCAGCAGGCCCGCCATCTCGGCGAACATCGCCTCGGCGCGCGCCAATTCGGGCACAGCATCCGAATCGCGCCGGTCAGCCCCAGCGGCGATCGGCACCATATGGGACATCGAGCCGGCCACGACCACGGGGCGGCTATGGGCCGCGCGGTCGCGCGCCTCCAGCGCGATCTCGACCGCGCGCCGGTTGATCGCCTCGAACTGATCGCCCAGACCCGCAGGCTCCAGCATCGCGCGGCCGCTGGCGAAGGTATTGGCCGTCACCAGGTCGCAACCCATACGGATATAGTCTTCGTGAATGCCGCGCAGGATATCGCCATGACTCAAGGTCGCCCGGCCGCACCAACAGGCGTCGTCCATGCCCGCGCCGCGCCGCTCCAGCTCCGTGCCCGTGGCGCCGTCGATCATCACCGTGCCGCCGGCGGCGAGGCGGGATTCGAGTCCTTGGATGGGTGATTCGGTCATGGCCGCTCCTCTTCGTCGCGCGCGGCCTGCGTCTCCCAGCTCGTCCGGGAATAGCCGTTGCCGCCTGCGAGGGTTGGGCTAATGTGGCGCGGTTCGACGCCGCCCGCAACGGGCGGTGAATTCCAGCCCGCACCCGCCGTCCCGGAGAAGCCCTCATGATCTACGACCATCGCACCTACACCATCCAGCCCGGCAAGATGGGCGAGTTCCTGAAGATCTACGAGGCCAAGGGCTGGCCGCTGCAGAAAAAATATCTCGGCGAGCCGCTGGGCTATTTCACCTCGATGGATATCGGCGAACTCAACCAGGTCGTCCATCTCTGGCGTTACGAAAGCCTGGCCGACCGGGCCGAAAGGCGCACCAAGCTGCAGGCCGATCCGGCCTGGCCCGACTATATCGGCAGCGCCCTGCCCCTGGTCCAGCACATGGCCAACAAAATTCTGACGCCCGCCCCCTTTATGAAGGGGCTTTGAGCGTCCGCCCCATGATCGTCGTGCACCGCAGCTACGCGGTCCAGCCGGGCCGGATGGCGGAATTCCTCGCGGTCTACGAGGCGCTCGGCTATCCGCTCCAGCGCAGGCATCTGGGGGAGCCGATCGGTTTCTTCGCCTCGATGGATATCGGCGAGGTCGACGAGGTCGTGCATTTGTGGAGCTACCGGGACGAGGCGGACCGGGCCGCGCGGCGCGCGGCGCTGAAGGCCGAGCCCGGATGGCAGGCCTATCTCGATGCCGCCATGCCGCTGCTATCGCGGATCGAAAGCAAGAACCTGACTCCCGCGCCCTTCTCGCCCGCGATACCGGCGGACACGCGATGAGGGATGCGCCGCGTTGACCGCGCCGACCGCCGACGAGGCCCGTGCCGTTCTCCTCGGCAACCTCGCCCTTATTCTCTCGGTCGTGATCTGGGCCTCGATGCTGCCGGTGACGGAAATCCTACTGCGCCTGTGGGACCCCATCAGCCTGGCGGTCGTGCGCCTCGGCGCGGCCTGTCTCATCCTCAACATCGCCTTCATCGCCACCGAGGGTCCCAGCGCCTATTTCCGCAGCCTGCCCTGGCGCGCGATCTGGATGCTGGGCGCCAGCGGGATCGGCGTCTCAACCCTCTTCCTGATCTTCGGCATCGCCTATTCCAACGCGATCATCGCCGGGATCATCGTGACCTCCGGCCCGGTGATCGGCGCCCTGCTCGCCAAGCTCATGATGGGCCTGTCGTTTCGGCCCGGCCTCTGGGTCGGCATCGCCCTCGCCGTCTCCGGCGGTCTCGTCATGGCCCTCGGCAAGGTCTCGGGCGATGCCGGGTTCCGCGGCGGCGAGTTGCTGATCCTGGTCGGCATCACCCTCTGGCTGACCTATTCGATCGGCGTGCAGCAACGCCTCAAGGAATTGTCGCAGCTCGGCATCACGGCCCTCACCGCCCTGACCGGGGTTATCGTACTCTGCGGCTTGGCCGCCGTCGCGCTGGGCAGCGGCCTGATCGAACAGCGCGTATCCCTCGACACCGAATCGGTGGTCCTGATGGCCTATCTGGCCTGCGGGCCGGCCGCCCTCTCGATCCTGCTCTGGCATTACGGGGTCAGCCGCGCCGGGGTGACCGTCGCCTCGATGTATTCCAACCTGACCCCGGCGGTCGTGGTGCTGATCGCCATGACCTATGGCAGCTATCCGACCTGGTGGCATCTGGGCGGCGGCGGGCTGATCCTCGCCGGCGTGCTCTATGTGCAGCTGCGCCCGCGCCTCGACCGGCGGCGGGCCGAAAGAAAGGAAAGCCGATGAAACTGCCGGAACAGGCCTTCATGACGACCGATTGGAGCCAGGTCCCCGTCACCGAGCATCCGGGCGAGACCGGCAAGGCGCTGTGGCGCACCGTCGAGATGGGCGATATCCGCATCCGCATGGTCGAATATTCGCCCGGCTATCTGGCCGACCATTGGTGCGACCGGGGCCATATCCTGCTGGTGCTGGAGGGCGAGATGGTCTCCGAACTCAAGGACGGACGCCGCTTCACCCTGACGCCGGGGGTCAGCTACCAGGTCTCCGATTTCGGCGATTCGCCCCACCGTTCCGTGACCGAAACCGGCGCCAAGCTGTTCATCGTGGATTGAAGTAGCGACTCAGTATGGGCATTGCCTCGTGGCGGTGAGGGTCTTGGGGGGCTGCTAGCTATCTTCCAGCGACCGCCTCTCACAATCGGTTGCCAACCGAATGTCACATCCGTTACCGGCATCGCAGATTCAATCTGCCAGAGACTGAAACATGGCCGGCTTTTAAACCGACACAGCAGGACAAGCCCCACCGTTAGCGTGGCCGAGTTTTGCACCGTGAATTATCCTCTCCGCCCCCGGGGACGGAGAGGGAGTTAATTCGCGTGTTCGCTCCACACGAATCGAAACGCCCACCGCGGGAAAAGCGGCGGGCGCTATCGGTCTAGGGATGGCCGGTGGTTCAGCCGCCGAGGGTCGAGCGCAGCATCCAGGCGGTCTTCTGATGGACGGTCATGCGACCGACCATCATGTCGAGGGAGACCTCGTCGCCGACCTCCTCGGCAACCGCGCGGGCGGCATTGGCCGTTCGGCTGACGGTCTCATGGCCGGCTTTCGAGTTGGCGCACCATCTCCTCGGCGCTCGGCACGCCCTCGGCCTCGTCGATCGAGGTCAGCTTGGCATACTGCTTGTAGCTGCCCGGCGCGAAATGGCCGAGGCTGCGGATCCGCTCGGCGACTTCGTCCGCCGCGTCGCGCAGCTCGATATACTGCGCCTCGAACATGGCGTGCAGGCTGTTGAATTGCGGTCCCGTCACATTCCAGTGGTAGTTCTGGGTCTTCATGTAGAGGACATAGGTGTCCGCCAATACCTTGCCAGAGCCTCGGCGGCGGCCTTGCGGCCCGCTTCGTCGACACCGATATTCATCTTCATCATTCCGCTCCTTATATTTTAGATTTCCTATAATCTACTGGATAAAATATAGGTATAGCGGGATAAAATTTAAGAAATATCGGACCTTTCAGCAACCGAAACACGGCTCAATCGGTGAAGTTCAGGCGCACCTGCCCGAAGCTGCCGAAATCGGCGACGATCTCGGACACGGCCGGGGCCATCTTCACGCCAGTGACGCTGCCGGTGGTGACGAATTGCCCGGCCTTTAGCCCGTCGCCCCGGCGCGAGCGGTCGTTGGCCAGCCAGATCAGCGGCATGATCGGATGGCCGCCGACATCCTCGGCGTCGCCCTCGCCCACCACTTCGCCGTCGATCGTCATGCGCACCCGGTGGGTTTCCAGCGGTTGGTTGCGCCAGTCGGGAATTTCCAGGGCAAAGACGAAGGCGCCGGCCAGGGCGTTGTCGGCGATCAGGCTGAACGGCCCGGCCTTGAGGCCCGTGGTGTAGTTGCAGTCGGCGACCTCGATCGCCGGATGCAGGGCGGCGACAGCGTCCTCGACCTCGGCGCGCGAATAGTTGCCCGCGCGCGGTGGCAGGTCCTTGCCCAGACGCCAGCCATATTCCGATTCGACGATACGCATGTGGAAGGCGCCGCCATAGATCTCGGCCGGGCTCTCCAGGATGGTCGAGGCCAGCATGCGGCCGGCCACCGGGCAGGGCGCGCCCACCAAGGCCTGGAACTTGGGCACCGCGGCGCCGATCTTCCAGCCCCCGATCTCCTGACCCCATAGCGCAACCAGGGCGTCCTGGATGGCATAACCCTCGTCCAAGGTTTCGGGGCGCAGCTCTTCCGGCAGGCCCGGAATCAGCCGGTGGTCTCCCCGGGCCGTAGCCAGGATGCCGGCAGCCTTTTGGATTGCCTCTGGCGTCACGGTATCTCCCTTTCGCTCGATGGATTCAGGCGGCGGCCTGGGCCACCACGGTCTCGTCGGCCTGACGGCCCTGCAACTCCTGCAGATGGTCGAACCGGTAGTCGAAACTGCCGACCCCCTGGGTCAGGGAGCGGAGTTCGACGATCATATCGAACATCTCGCTCTGGGGAAGATAGGCCGTCACCTCACCCCAGGCTTTCCAGCCCTCCTTGGGCTCGAAACCCAGGATCTGGCCGCGCCGGCCGCTCAACAGGCGCTGGATATTCGCCGTGTAGTGACCCGGCGTGCGCACCTTGACCTCGAGAATGGGCTCCAGCAGCACGGGGCCGCATTTGGGCAATCCCTCTGCTCATCGCCATGCGCCCGGCGGTCTTGAAGACGGTCGCCGCAGCCTCCGACCCGGCGGGATCGATGCCCAGCGCCTCGGCCCGGACCGAAGACTCGGCCGTTTCATGCCGCAGAGCCTTGAGCAGGCGGCGCACCCCATGGTCGCGCTCGGCAGCGCCCAGGAAGACCGGCACGGTCCGGTCGGCGTGCAGGTTGTCCGTCAGGTGCTGGTAGATTTCGTCGGTCGGCGGCAGGGTGTCTTCCAGCAGCGCCTCGAGCAGGGAATCGTCGAAATCGGCCAGGGATTCGAGCATCTCCTGGCGGGCGATCTGTTCGTCGTCCTGCTCGCCCTCCGGGATCGCGACCAGCTTGGACGCCTCGCCCGGGCGGTATTCATAGGCCCGCTCGCTGACCAGATCGGCATAGCCGGTGGTCTCGTCGCCTTCGACAATCGGCATCTGGCGCAGGACCAGGGGACGGTCGGAGACGGATTGCAGCGCCTCCATGACCGAGCGCAGATCGGCCTGGGCGTTGTCCATCTTGTTGATGAAGACCATGTGCGGGATCGCCTGGTCGTCGAGGAATTTGAACAGGGGCGCGACGGCGATCGCCCGCTCGACCAGGCGTTCGACGACGATCACCGCGACATAAGAGACCATCAAGGCGTTCAGGGTTTCCTGCATCACTTCGATCGAGCCGGGACAGTCGAGCAGCGCCCATTCCTCGTCCAGGTAGGTCATGGAGGCAACGTTGACCTCGGTGCTCATGTTCCGCGCGCGCGCTTCCTGGGCGCTGTCCCCGGCCGTGTTGCCGTCCTTGATCGGACCCTTGCGGGGCACAGCACCGGCCTCGGCCAGCATGGCTTCCATGAGCGGGGTCTTGCCGCTGAGATACGAGCCGACGAGCGCGGCGCAACAGGGGCTGGATGGCTTTCTCGCGGTCACGAGGCTGCCTCCTCTCCTGTTCCTCCCGGGAATCCGCCGCCGCCGGACGGCGCGGCGGGTTTTTTTACTTTTGTTGTTCTTCCCGATCTACCCGCGTTCCGCGCCTCTCACGGACGGCTGGGATACGACGATTCCATCGTTTCCAGCTCCGCCCCAGCAAGGCAAGAGGGATTCCCGGGACGGCGGGGAAGCGGCCGCCAAGCCCGGGCCGCGCACCCGCATGGGTCTAGGCGCGGCCCATCGCGTGCAGCTTGAGCGCCTGTTCGATGAAGCGGTGGGTCGGGGTCTCGATGCCGGCCTCGCGGCCCAGGCGGACGAGGCCGCCGCTGAGCCAGGGCAGTTCGAGCCGGTTGCCCCGCTCAAGATCGTTGAGCATGGACGATTTGACCCCCGGCGGCAGGCCGTCGGCCATGGCCATGCGCTCGGCCACCACGCCTTCCGAGAGGGGCGCGCCCAGGGCGCGGCCGACCGCGACGGCCTCCGTGATCGCCGCCTCGAACAGGGCGCGGGTGGCGGGCTCGGCCAGGACCGGCCCGATCGAGGAACGGGTGACGCAGGTGATCCCCGACAGGGAGGCGAGATAGACGTATTTCTCCCAGAGGTCCTTCTGGATCGTCTCGCTCAACCGCACCTCAAAACCGGCGGCCTGGCAGGCGGTGAGAAAGGCCTCGGCGCGCGGCGTGACCGAGCCGTTCATCTCGCCGAAGACCAACAGATGCACAGGGCCGGAATGGAGAATACGTCCCGGCTCGGCGATCAGCGCGAAGATGAAACTGACCCCACCCATGACATGTTGGGGCCCCAGGACCTTGCCCAGAACCGTCTCCGCTTCGACCCCGTTCTGGGCCGAGATGACGGCCGTGTTTGGGCCGATCAGGGGGCGGATGGCCTCGCCCGCGCTCTCCGTGTCCCAGAGCTTGGTGCAGAACAGGACGATATCGACCGGGCCGATGGTCGCCGGGTCGTCGGTCGCGTTCGTCGGGTGGATATGAAGGTCGCCATGCTGGCTCTCGACCCTGAGGCCGTGTTCGCGAATCGCCGCGAGATGGGCGCCGCGGGCGATGAAATGGACTTCCTCGCCCGTCGCCGCCAGCCGCGCGCCGTAATACCCGCCCACTCCGCCGGCTCCCATGATTGCTATGCGCATGGAAGGCCCTCCCGCCGCGCTATTTCAGCGCGCCGCAGGCACGCTGAATGCGCTTGCAGGCATCTTCCAGAAACTCGTAGGAGGTCGCGTAGGAGACCCGGAAATGGGGCGACAGGCCGAAAGCCTCGCCGTGGACCGCCGCGACCCCTTCGGTCTCCAGCAGGTAGACGACAAAGTCGTAGTCCTTCTCGATCAACTTGCCTTCCGGCGTGGTTTTGCCGATCACCCCGGCGCAGGAGGGATAGACGTAGAAAGCGCCCTCGGGCCGGTGGCAATGCAGCCCGTCCGCCTTGTTCAGCATGTCAACAACCAAGTCGCGGCGCTTCTTGTACTCGACATTATGCTCGGCAATGAAGTCCTGCGGGCCGTTCAGCGCCTCGACCGAGGCCCATTGGCTGATCGAAGCGGCGCCCGAGGTGTTCTGGCCCTGGACCTTGCTCATCGCCTTGATCAGCGACTCCGGCCCGGCGGCATACCCGATGCGCCAGCCGGTCATGCAATAGGCCTTGGACATCCCGTTCATGGTCAGGGTGCGGTCGTAGAGTTCGGGGGTCGCCTGGGCGATGGTCGCGAACTCGAAGCCGTCATAGATCAGATGCTCGTACATGTCGTCGGTCAGGATATGGACCTGGGGATGGCGCTTCAGGACCTCGCCCAGCGCCTTCAGGTCGTCCATCGAATAGCTCGCGCCGGTCGGGTTGGAGGGCGAGTTCAGGATAAGCCATTTGGTCTTGTCGGTGATCGCCGCTTCCAGGTCCTCCGGCCGCATCTTGAAGCCGTTATTCTGGGGGCAGTTCACGATCACCGGCTCGCCGCCGCAGAGCACCACCATGTCGGGATAGGACACCCAATAGGGCGCAGGAATGATGACCTCGTCCGCCGCATCGAGAGTGGCCATGAGGGCGTTGTAGATGACGTGCTTGCCGCCCGGCGAAACGAAGACTTGGCTGGGTTTATAGTCCAGTTCGTTGTCGCGCTTGAACTTGGCGCAGATCGCCGCCTTTAGCTCGGGTATGCCATTGATCGGGGTGTACTTCGTCTCGCCCTGGCGGATCGCGTCGATCGCCGCCTCCTTGACGTTGTCGGGCGTGTCGAAATCGGGCTCGCCCGAACTCAGGCTGATGACGTCGCGGCCCTGGGCGAGCATGTCGCGTGCCAATTGGGTGAAGACGGTGGTCGCGGATTCCTTAACGCGACCGAGTCTCTGCGCGATTAGTGTCATGGCGCTCGGGCCCCCTGTGAAATCTAACCTGGGATGCGATCGGCGGCACCCTACGCCCGGCGGTGGCGGCTCGCAAGCGTCCGGAAGCGCCAAAAAGCGGCCCGGATCGTACCAGGCATCAGATCCAGCGCAGGCGCCGGAACAGCCAGTATTCGACGACCCCCAGCACGGCCAGCAACCCACAGACGAAGGCGAAGGCCCAGGGCCAGGACGAACCCGGAATACCGTCGACATTGACGCCCAGAAAGCCGGTCACAAGGCTCAAGGGCAGCATGATCGTGGCCACGATGGAGAGGACATACATGTTGCGGTTCAGCCGCTCGGACAGATGGCTCATCGCCTCGTCGCGCAGCACGGCCGCGCGCTCGCGCATCGCATCGAGGTCTTCGACATAGCGTGTGATCGCATCGACGACCTCGCGCAGATGGGCACGGTCGAGCGGATCGATCCAGCTCATGGTCTCGGCCTGAAGCCGCGAAAGCGCCTCGCGCTGAGGCGCCATATGGCGGCGCAGAGAGATCGCCTGGCGGCGCAGCGGCCCCAGCGAATCACGCGGCCTTTCGGTTTCCACCTCCGGCGCGAAAGCCTCCTCGAGTTCGTCGAGGCGGTCGTCGATATCCGACACGACAGGGAATATCCGTTCCGACAGGCTCAGGGCCACGCGGCTGATCACGCCGCCGACGTCGACGGGTCCCTTGCCTGCCTCGATCCCGTCCCGCAAGTCCTGGATCGCCATGAGATGGTAGCGCCGCGTAGTGATGACCCGCCGCTCGGTCGCCCAGAAGCGGACGGAGATCATATCGTCCGGCCGCTCGCCCGGATTGAGGTTCACGCCGCGCAAAAAAAGCCGAAGCGTGTCGACAACCAGCCGCTCGCTGCGCGGCCGCGTCTCCTCCGTCAACATGGCGTCGGCGGCCAGGCGATCGAGACCGCTTTCGTCCTCGATCCAGCTCCGGGCGGCGGGCGCGGTCCGGTCGAGATGGGTCCACACCACCCCGTCCGCCGGTTTCCAGGCCCGCACCCCATCCCAGTCAAGCCTGCAGCCCCCGCCCCTGCCGTCCAGAAGAATAATAGGTGCAGATCAGCCTCTCGGCCTGGGTCGGATCATCGAGGCCCGTCATTTCGACTGTCATCTCAGCCACTAACCGCACTGCCCGCCAGCCAGCCGAGCGAGACCGCAACGAGGCAAAGCACGACAGAGACGACGATATTCAGCCCCGCGGCGACCCAATCGCCGGCCAGGGCCAGTTCCAGGGTCTGCATACTGAAAGCGGAGAAAGTGGTGTACCCGCCCAGAAACCCGACCATCAGAAGTTGTCGTCCGACGACGTCGAGCATGGGCCTACCGTCGCCCAGGACGAGCGCTGCCAGAACCGCGATCAGGAAGCAGCCGCTGACATTGGTCACCAGGGTATCCCAGGGAAACCGCTCCCGGCCCTCCGCCCGGGTCAGACGCATCACGACATCGGACACGCCGAAACGCGCCATGCCACCGAACGCGCAGCCGAGGCCGACCAACAGATAGGATGCAATACTCACGACAGCGACCCTCGGATTGCGAGAGGTTAGAATCGGCCATAACCGCCCCAGGGGTCAATCGGTGCAGCCGAAACAGATTTCGGCGAGGCATCGGAAAATGCCCCGCCGAAGAATGCGTGCCTGACGGCGCGCCGGCGGGGTCGAAGCCGCCCGATCAGGGATTTCAGGCGGCGACGAGCGTTTCCTGACCCTTTTCCCAGGCGCAGGGGCAGAGGCAGAGGCCCCCGGTGCGCAGGGCGTCGAGAATGCGCAGGATCTCTTTCGGGTTCCGCCCGATATCGAGGTCGTTGACCGAGACAAAGCGGATCACCCCCGTCGGGTCGACGATGAAACTCGCGCGCAGGGCCACGACGTGGGACCGCTCACGGCCCCGAATGACCCGTTAAGTGGAATAATTTTAATATGCATCGCGCGAAGATTTGCGAATTATTCGCAATTGTTTCCGTCTGACCGCCGGCACTGGCAATTCGCCGCCACGACGGCATATTAAGGGTATGAGCCTAGACCTCGACGAACGCTCGATCGTCCTGCCGGAAGAACGCCCCGAAGCGGGCAAGCCGTTCGATCTGGTCTCCGACTACCAGCCGGCGGGCGATCAGCCCAAGGCCATCGAGGATCTGATAGCGGGGCTGAAGGAAGGCGAGCGCGATCAGGTGCTGCTCGGCGTCACCGGTTCGGGCAAGACCTTCACGGCGGCCCAGGTCATCCAGCGGGTCCAGCGCCCCAGCCTGGTCCTGGCCCCGAACAAGACCCTGGCGGCCCAGCTCTACGGCGAGATGAAGGGCTATTTCCCCTACAACGCCGTCGAATATTTCGTGTCCTATTACGACTATTACCAGCCGGAGGCCTATGTCCCCCGCTCGGACACCTATATCGAGAAAGAAGCCACGGTAAACGAGCAGATCGACCGGATGCGCCATTCGGCGACCCGGGCGCTGATGGAGCGTGACGACGTCATCATCGTGGCCAGCGTGTCCTGCATCTATGGCATCGGCGCGGCCGAAACCTATACGGGCACCGCCTTCACCCTGCGCAAGGGCCAGGTCATCAACCGCAACCAGTTGCTCAAGAAGCTGGTCGAGCTGCAATACAAGCGCAACGATTCGAATTTCCTGCGCGGCGCCTTCCGGGCGCGCGGCGATGTCGTCGAAATTTTCCCCGCGCATCTGGAGGACCGGGCCTGGCGCCTCGATATGTTTGGCGATCAGATCGAGGAGATCGTCGAGTTCGATCCCCTGACCGGCCACCGGGACGGGATTCACGACTCGGTCAAAGTCTATGCGGCGAGCCATTACGTCGTGCCCAAGCCGACCCTGGCCCAGGCCTCGGCCAAGATCAAAATCGAACTGAAGCAGCGTCTGGACGAGTTGACCCAAGAGGGCAAACTGCTGGAGGCCCAGCGCCTGGAGCAGCGCACCAGCTTCGATCTCGAAATGATCGAAGCGACGGGCGCCTGCGCGGGGATCGAGAACTATTCCCGCTTTCTGACCGGGCGCAACCCGGGCGAGCCGCCGCCGACCCTGTTCGAATACCTGCCCAAGAACGCCCTGCTCTTCGTGGACGAGAGCCATATCACCGTGCCGCAGATCAACGGCATGTATAAAGGCGATTTCGCGCGCAAATCGACCCTGTCGGAATTCGGCTTCCGCCTGCCCTCCTGCAAGGACAATCGCCCGCTCAAATTCGAGGAATGGGAGGTCATGCGCCCCGAAACGATCTTCGTCTCGGCGACGCCCGGCCCCTGGGAGATGGAGCGCACGGGCGGGGTATTCGTCGAGCAGGTCATCCGGCCGACCGGCCTGATCGATCCCGTGGTCGAGATCCGCCCGGCCGAGACCCAGGTCGACGATCTGCTGGCCGAATGCCGCGAGGTGATCGGCCAGGGCGGCCGGGCGCTGGTCACGACCCTGACCAAGCGCATGGCCGAGGATCTGACCGAATACATGATGGAGGCGGGCATCAAGGTTCGCTACATCCATTCCGACGTGGACACCCTGGAGCGGATCGAGATCATCCGCGATCTGCGGCTGGGCGCCTTCGACGTGCTGATCGGCATCAACCTGCTGCGCGAGGGGCTGGATATCCCCGAATGCGCCCTGGTCGCCATCCTGGACGCGGACAAGGAAGGCTATCTGCGCTCCAAGACCTCACTGATCCAGACCATCGGCCGCGCCGCGCGCAACATCGAGGCCAAGGCCATGCTCTATGCCGACCGGATCACCGCCAGCATAGCCGCGGCGATCGAGGAAACCGACCGTCGGCGCGAGAAGCAGCAGGCCTACAACGCGAAGCACGGCATCACCCCGGCCTCGATCAAGAAGAACATCTCGGACATCCTGGAAAGCGTGTACGAGCGCGACCACTACACGGTCGAAACCGGCGACGAGGCGACCGAGCATCTGGTCGGTAAGGATCTGACCGCCTATCTCGCCAACCTGGAGGCGCGGATGCGCGAACATGCCGCCAATCTGGAGTTCGAGGAGGCCGCCAATCTGCGCGACCAGATCCAGCGCATGCAGGCCGACGACCTGGGCCTATCCACCCGGGGCAGTCTCGCCGAGCGCATCAAGATGGCCGACGCCTTCTCCAAGGGCCGGAAATACAAGGCCAGGCCGGGTAAACGGCAGAAGAGCGGGCAGCGTCGCGCGCGGGCTTGAGATCGACGACGTGCGACTAGTACGCCCAGATCGCGCGGAGGAAACAGACCACGCCGGCCACGCCGAACACCGCGAAGGTCAGGAGCATTCCTATCGCCCGGGCCGCGGTGGAAACCGACCCAATCCCCCAGGCATGACACAGACGGCTAAGCACCAGGGCAATGCCGAGGACGTGAAGCAGGATATGGCCTGTACCGCTAATTTCGGCCATCGCCATCAGCAGCAGGGCAAAGGGGACGTATTCGGCGAAATTGCCGTGGGCCCGGACTCGGCGCAGCAATTCCTCGTCTCCGCCCTCCCCGAGATCGATCCCCGCCGCACTGCGCCGGAGGCTGACCCGCATGGCGAGCAACAGAAAAAGCGCGGCCAGCAAACTTGCGTGGAGCATGGTGACGGTGGGCGGGGTCATGGATATCTCCTGGGTCATCGGAGCAAACGAGGTTGCACAATTAGTGATGAAGCCACACCTGCGAGGCACGCGGGACCAGAGACCCACCCCCTTGCCCGTCGACGCCGAATCGTGTTCCTTCGCGCCGCGTTGGAAGGCGAAGCGAGTACGGCCGCGCCATCCGACCGGCAAGCACGGAAAATGAGGCAAGAACCGGTGACCGAGACCTATCGCACCCTTTCCGCGCCTCGGGCCTGCCCGTGACCCACCTCTCCTGGATTTTCGTCGCCCTCGGCCTGGTGCTGCTGTTCTTCGGCGGCGAGGCGCTGGTACGCGGCGCGATCTCCATGGCCCGACGGCTGGGCGTTTCGCCCCTGGTGATATCGCTTTCGGTCGTGGCGCTGGGAACGAGCGCGCCGGAGATGGTGGTCGCGCTGGATTCCGCGCTCGACGGCCATACCGATGTTGCCATCGGCAACGTGGTCGGCAGCAATATTGCCAATACCCTGCTGATTCTCGGTGTCGCTGGGCTGATCGCGCCCATCGTCTGCAACCTCTCCACCGTCCGGCGCGACGGCGTCGCCGTGGCGCTGACCAGCCTGGTCTTCGTCGCCCTGGCCTGGGTCGGCGAGCTGCGCGCCTGGTCGGGCGCGGTGCTGCTGGTCCTGCTGACCGCCTATATCGGCCTGTCCTATTGGCGGGACCGGCGCGACGCCAAGGCCCTGCGCGAACATGCCGAAGAGGTCGAGGAGATCGGGGGCCGCCCCCTGACCCTGACCCGGTCCCTGCTCCTGGTCGCCGTCGGCCTCGTCCTGCTCGCCCTGGGCGCCGATCTCCTGGTCGAGGGCGCGGTGGATATCGCGCGGCATTTCGGCGTGTCCGAGACCGTGATCGGCCTGACCCTAGTCGCCTTCGGCACCTCCCTGCCCGAACTCGCGACCTGCGCCATCGCCGCCTTCCACCGCCATGCGGATGTCGCCCTGGGCAATATCCTGGGCAGCAACATGTTCAACATCCTGGGCATCATGGGGGTGGTCACGATCGTCACGCCCGTCCCCGTGCCCGCGCAGATCATGGATTTCGACGTCTGGTTCATGTTCGGGATCAGCGTCCTGGTGCTGCCCCTGATGATCACCCGCGGCCGCCTCAACCGCCTCGAATCGGGTGGCCTTGTCGCCCTCTACCTCGCCTACCTCTGGGCCCAGTTCCACGGCGTCCAGGGCCTTTTCGACCTGATACCGGCCTAACCCGAGCACTCGAGGGCCACGCGCCCCGGACGGGTCTTGCCCGGGGCGCGGGCTTCACCCATCTTCATCGGCGATGCCCATGACGACAGACACCATGCCCAGACGCGCGCTCGTCACCGGCGCAGGCCAGCGCATCGGCCAGACCATCGCCACGGCCCTGGGCCGAGCGGGCTGGGATGTCGCCGTGCATCACAACCGCTCGACCGAGGGCGCGGCGGCGACGGCCGAGGCGGTGCGCGCAACCGGGCGCCGGGCCGAACTGCTGCGCGCGGATCTGAGCCGCGAGGACGAGACCGCCGGCCTGATCGAACGGGCGGAAACGGCCTTGGGCGGCACCATCGGCTGCCTGGTCAACAATGCCGCGATCTTCGAGATGGACACCGTGGCGAGCGCGACGCGCCGGACCTGGATGCCCATATGGAAATCAACCTGCGCGCGCCCTTCGTGCTGATCCAGGCCCTGACCCGGCGCCTGCCCGAGGACGCCCAGGCTTGCATCGTCAATATGATCGACGCGCGGGTGTGGAACTTCACGGCCAATTTCGTGTCCTACACGGTCGCCAAGAGCGGGCTCTGGACCCTGACTCAGACCATGGCCATGGCTCTCGCCCCGCGCATCCGGGTCAACGCCGTCGGCCCGGGCCCGACTCTCCAGGACAAGCATCGCACGCGCGAGGAATTCGAGGCGCTCTGCGCCTCCATGCCCCTGGGCCGAGGCACGACGCCCGAAGAGGTCGCCGAAGCCGTGCTCTACCTCATCGATTCGCCGGCTGTGACCGGCCAGATGATCGCCCTCGACGGCGGCCAGCATCTGGGCTGGGTGCGGCCCGGCGGCGCGCGAAACCCCGCCGCCTAGGCGGGCGAAAGGTAAAGAAATGAGCAAGTCCGGCGACACACTCGCGCAAACCGGGAGCGACCCTGCCGCGGACGGCCGGCGCGGTATTCGCCATGTCTTCGTGCGCGACCTGGAGTTGTCCTGCCTGATTGGCGTCCATAGCCACGAGCGGCTGCGCCGCCAGCGCGTCCGCATCAATCTGGATCTGGCGGTCGAGGAAGGGCCGGAGCCGGTCGGCGACGAACTCGCCAATGTCGTCTCCTATGAAGACATCCTGGATCGGGTCCGCGCGATCGCCGGCGCGGGTCATATCAACCTGGTCGAGACCCTGGCCGAAAGAATCGCGGAAACCTGCCTGGAGGATGCCCGCGTGCGCATCGCCCGCATCCGGGTCGAGAAACTCGACGTTTTCGGGGACGCCGCGAGCGTGGGCGTGGAAATTGAACGATTAAACGCACTTGACTGGGCTTGACAAAACCCCCGGGACGGTGCTCGACACAGCACGTTTTGCACACCGGCCAGAAATCGCCCGGGGTCGTGTCCGACCCGTCGCAATTTTCCGAAACGATTGACATACACTCACAGGACTCTCTTATAAGCATTGCAAAACAACGACTTAAAGAAACTGCCTATTTTTTGTGCAAACCGATGGTGCACTTGCATTACAGGGCGATGCGCACCGAGAATCGCTCTTCCCCACAGACTTATCCACACGATTCGTGGATATTACATTTCGGTGACGCATCCATTGCTTTCGCGCCGCCGGTTGACGCCGCATCGATGCCGCCCATGCTGATCTGATGGCCAAGGCAAACAAGGATATCGCCCCGCCCGACCTGGGCGCCGAGGCTCCCTCGCCCGAGGGCGCGGGCGAGGCACTGCCCTCGCTCGCCGCGGGCATCGCGGTCATTCAGACCCAGCTCAAGACCATGCCCGCCACGCCCGGCGTCTACCGCATGCTCGACCGCCGCGGCGATGCGGTCTATGTCGGCAAGGCGCTGAATCTGCGCAAGAGGGTGGCCTCCTACACGACGCCATCGAAGTTGCCCTACCGGCTGCAACGCATGGTGGCAGAGACGACGGCGATGGAGGTCGTCCAGACCCATACCGAGGTCGAGGCGCTGTTGCTGGAAAGCAATCTCATCAAGCGCCTGCGCCCGCGCTACAACGTGTTGCTGCGCGACGACAAATCTTTCCCCTATATCCTGATCTCCAGCGACCAGGAATGGCCCCGGATCGTCAAATACCGGGGCTCGCGCTCGTCCGGCGGCCGCTACTACGGCCCCTTCGCCTCGGCCGGCGCGGTCAACCGCACCCTGAACGCCCTGCAGCGCGCCTTTCTGCTGCGCTCCTGCTCGGACAGTATCTTCTCGTCCCGCACCCGGCCCTGCCTGCTGTTCCAGATCAAACGCTGTTCGGCGCCCTGCGTCGGACGGATCGACCGGGCCGGCTACGACGCCCTGGTCGCCGAAGCCCAGCAGTTCCTGGAGGGCAAGACCCAGCGCATCCAGCGCCAACTGGCCACGCGCATGCAGGCGGCCAGCGAGAACATGGAATACGAGCGGGCCGCCGCCTATCGCGACCGCATCAAGGCGCTGACGGCGGTGCAAACCCACCAGGGCATCAATGTCGCGGGGCTCGACGAGGCCGATGTGCTGGCTGCCCATCAGGAGGGTGGGCAGACCTGCGTGCAGGTCTTCTTCTTCCGCTCGGGCCGCAACTACGGCAACCGGGCCTATTTCCCGCGCCACGACCGCCAGACCGAGGTGGAAGAAGTGCTGGGCGCCTTCATCGGCCAGTTCTATGAAGACAAGCCGGTGCCGCGTCAGGTGCTGTTGAGCCACAAGGTGCCGGAGCAGCCCCTGCTGGGCGAGGCCCTGACCCTGCGGGCCGAGCGCGCGGTCAAGCTCTTCCGGCCCCAGCGCGGAGAGAAGCGGCGCATGGTCGAACACGCCCTGCTCAATGCGCGCGAGGCCCTGGCGCGGCGCCTGGCCGAGAGCGCGAGCCAGAACAAGGCGCTCGAGGGGCTAGCCGAAATTTTCGACCTGGACGCGCCGCCCCGGCGCATCGAGGTCTACGACAACAGCCATATCGCCGGCAGCCATCCCTATGGCGCGATGGTCGTGGCCGGGCCCGAGGGGCTGATGAAGAACGCCTATCGCAAATTCTCCATCCGCGGCGCCGCCAGGGCGGCAAGCGTGGCCCCCGGACTAGCCGAGGCGCAGGCCGGTTACGCGGCAGGCGACGACTACGCCATGATGCGCGAGGTCCTGACCCGGCGCTTCGAACGCGCCATCAAGGAGGACCCGGAGCGCGAGCGCGGCGTCTGGCCCGATCTGGTGGTGATCGACGGCGGCCAGGGCCAGCTCGGCGTGGCCGAGCAGGTCTTCGCCGAACTCGGCATCGAGGATGTCGAGCTGATGGCCATCGCGAAGGGCCCGGACCGCAATGCCGGGCGCGAGCGTTTCTTCCGCCCGGGCAAGCCGCCCCGGGAGTTGGAGCCGCGCGACCCCGTGCTCTATTTCCTGCAACGCCTGCGCGACGAGGCCCATCGTTTCGCCATCGGCACCCACCGGGCGCGCCGCTCCAAGGTGATCGGCCGCTCCCAGCTCGACGAGGTGCCGGGCATCGGCCCCCACCGCAAGCGCGCGCTGCTGCATCATTTCGGCTCCGCGCGCGGGGTCCAGCAGGCCGGACTGGCCGATCTCGAAGCGGTCGACGGAATCAGCGCGACCGTGGCCCGAAAAATCTATGACCATTTCCATGAGGACGGCTAAACTCCCCCATCATGCACTATCTGGCCGCGGTCGCGTTCCGGGGCCGGTTTCCGCCCCGCGACGGACCTGACGGACGGGAACGCGCAATGGAGCGTCATGACCGCCAATCTGCCCAATATCCTGACCGCCTCGCGGATCGCCGCGATTCCCATTCTCACCGCCCTGTTCTTCCTGGAGGGGGACGCTGCGCGCTGGGCCGCCCTAGCAGTCTTCGCCCTGGCCGCCCTGACCGATTATCTCGACGGCTATCTCGCCCGGGCGCGGCATTGGCAGTCCAAGCTCGGTCAGTTTCTCGACCCGGTGGCCGACAAGCTGCTGGTCGCCTCCGTGATCTTCCTGCTGGCCGCCTTCGACCGGATCTCCGGCTTCGCCATCGTGATGGCCCTGATCATCCTGTGCCGGGAAATCTTGATCTCGGGCCTGCGCGAATATCTCGCCCAATCCGCCGTCGAGGTGCCGGTCAGCGCGCTTGCCAAGTGGAAAACCGCGATCCAGATGCTGGCCATGACCTTCCTCATCATCGGCGATGCCGCGCCCTGGGCGCAGGCCAGGCTGCTCGGCGAAATCGGCCTGACGGCCGCCGCCGCGCTGACCCTGATCACCGGCTATGGCTATCTTCGCGGGGCGATCGGCCATATGCGCAGCCAAGGCGGGACCGGAAGCGGCGAGGAGAGCGAGGCAGAAGAGAAACCGGACCCCAGGCCCGCCACGCGGACCGGCTGACCCCGACACGGCAGAAGGGCGGAACGGCAGAAAGATGGCATCCGTGGCGGATTCGAGCCCCAAACGCAGGACAGCATGAAGATATTCGGCCTCGCCGGCTGGAGCGGCAGCGGCAAAACCACCCTCGTTACCCGCCTGATTCCGGAAATCGCGGCACGCGGCCTGACGGTCTCGACCGTCAAGCACGCCCATCACGAATTCGACCCCGATCTTCCAGGCAAGGACAGCTATACCCATCGCATGGCAGGCGCACACGAGGTCATAGTCTCGTCCTCCCAACGCTGGGCCCAGATCCACGAACTAGCCGGCGCGCCGGAACTGACCCTCGACGAGTTGATCGCTCGGATGAGCCCGGTCGATCTGCTGCTGGTCGAGGGTTTCAAGCGTGCACCGATCCCCAAGCTGGAAGTCTGGCGCGCGGCCAATGGCAAGCCCCTGCTCCACCCCGAGGACCCGCATATCGTCGCCATCGCCAGCGATGCGCCGGTGGCGGGCACCAGCCTGCCGGTCCTGGCCCTGGACCGGCCCGCCGCGATCGTCGATTTTGTCCTGGGCCATTGCCGCCTGGCCGCGGCCTAGGCGGCGCGGACCGATGGCCCAGCTGACCGACGATTGTTTCGCTTTCGGCGGCGAGTTGATGCCGGCGGCGGAGGCGCTTGCCCGCCTCAAAGCCGTCGCCGTGCCCGTGACCAGGATCGAATCAGCCCCCCTCGCCGCCTGCCTGGGCCGCATTCTGGCCGAGGATGTGATTGCCGGGCGCAGCGTGCCGCCCCACGACAATTCGGCTGTCGACGGCTACGCTCTCTATTTTGCCGATCTATCGGCGGACCGCGAAACCGCCCTCGCGATCGCCGGGCGGGCCGCCGCGGGCCATCCCTTTGAGCGGCCGCTCCGCCGGGGCGAAGCGCTGCGCATCTTCACCGGCGCGCCCATGCCGGATGGTGAAGCCGAAGGCCCCGACACGGTGCTGATGCAAGAGGATTGCCGCGAGGAAGGTGGCAAAGTCCTGGTCCTGCCAGGCATCGAGCGCGGCGCGAACCGGCGCAAAGCAGGCGAGGACGTTCTGGCGAGCAGCCTCGCGCTCGCCGCCGGCCGCCGGTTGCGGCCCCAGGATATTGGCCTCGCCGCCTCGCTCGGCCTGACCGCCCTGCCCTTGCGCATGCCCCTGCGGGTCGCGCTCTTCTCCACCGGGGACGAATTGCGCGATCCAGGTCAGCCCGCGCCCCCCGGCGCGGTCTATGACGCCAACCGGGCGACCGTCGCCGCCCTGCTCGCCCAGGCCGGCATGGCCGTCACCGATCTTGGAATTCTGGCCGACCGCGCGGCGACGATCCGCGACGCCCTGGCCGAGGCCGCCGAGAGCCACGACGCCGTAATCACAACCGGCGGCATGTCGACGGGCGACGAGGACCATGTGCGCGCGGCGGTCGAAGCCCTGGGGCGACTCGATTTCTGGCGCCTGGCGGTCAAGCCCGGCCGCCCCGTCGGCCTCGGCCGGATCGGCCGCGCCGCCTTTATCGGCCTGCCCGGCAACCCGGTCGCCGTGATGGTGACCTATCTGCGCTTCGCCCGGCCGCTGCTGCTGGGCCTCGCCGGCTGCGCCGAGACCGAACCGCGCCTCTATCCGGTGCGCGCTGATTTCAGCCATCGCAAGAAGGCCGGGCGGCGGGAATGGGTGCGCGCGAGCCTGGGAAGCGGGCCGGATGGCGTGCCCCTGGCCACCAAGTTCCCGCGCGACGGGGCGGGCATCCTCAGTTCCATGGTCGGATCCGACGGCCTCGTCGAGCTGGACGAGACGGTGACGACGGTCACGGCTGGAGACATGGTAAACTTCCTGCCCTTCGCCGAAGTGAGCTGACCCTGCAATGAAGATTCTGCAAGTTCGATATTTTGCCTGGATGCGGACCCGAGTCGGCACCGGCGCCGAGAGTGTCGAAGCGCCCGACACGGTGCGCGACGTCGCCGGCCTGATGGATTGGTTGGAAGGACGCAGCCCTGGCCATGCCAAGGCCTTCGCCCGGCGCGAAGCGGTACGGATCGCGGTCAACCAGGACTATGTCGAAGCCGACCATCCGGTCGCCGAGGGCGATGAGGTCGCCTTCTTCCCGCCGGTGACGGGCGGCTGAGATGGCGGTGCGGGTTCAGCGCGAGGATTTCGATCCGGGACTGGAAATGGCGGCTCTGGGCAAAGGCCGGCACGATATCGGCGGGGTGGCCAGTTTCACCGGCATCGTGCGCGAGGAAAAGGGCGCGGGCGGGATCAGCTCCATGACCCTGGAACACTATCCGGGCATGACCGAACGCAAGTTGGAGGAAATCGAGGCCGAGGCCCATCGGCGCTGGCCGCTGGAGGCCAGCCTGATCGTCCATCGTTACGGCCGGCTGGAGCCGGGCGAGCGCATCGTCTTGGTCGCCACCGCCTCGTTCCACCGTAAGGCCGCCCTCGAATCCTGCGCCTTCCTGATCGACTGGCTGAAGACCAAGGCGCCCTTCTGGAAACTGGAGGAAGGCGCCGGCGGCGAGCAATGGGTCGATGCCCGCGAAGCCGACGACGAAGCCGCCGCCCGCTGGACCAAGGACGCCTGAGCCCCTAAGGCGTGTCCGCCAGCGCCGTCTCCACGGCCGCGCGGCAATGGATCTCGGTCGTCGCGTAAAGCGGCACATCGGCATCCTTTTCGCCGATCAGCAAGGGGATTTCCGTGCAGGCGAGAACGACGCCTTCCGCGCCCCGTGCATTGAGGCTGCCGATCAATTCCGCGTAGCGGGCGCGCGTGGCGTCCAGAAAAACGTCCTTCACCAGTTCATCGAAGATGGACTGGTGAAGATAGGCCCGCTCCGCCTCCTCCGGCACGATCGTCGCGATGCCATGGGCGGCGAGGCGGTCGGCATAGAAAGTATCTTCCATCGTCTTGCGGACGCCGATCAGGGCGACGGTCTTTTGGCCTCGGGCGCGAATGGCGCCGGCCGCCGCGTCGGCGATATGCAGGAAGGGGATTGAAAGTTCCGTCTGCATCATCGGCACGAAGCGATGGGCGTCGTTGCAGCTGATGACGATGAAATCCGCCCCGGCAGCTTCCAGCGAGCGGGCGGCGGCCAGGACGACCCCGCCCGCGGCCGCTTCGTCGCGCCGTTCGATCACGGCATCGACATAGTCCTGCCGGTCGACACTGGCCAGGACCAGATCGGCCGAATGCACCCCACCCAGGCGCTCCTGCACCAGTTCGTTGATCCGCCGGTAATATTCCGCGGTCGAGACCCAGCTCAGGCCGCCGATCACGCCGATTTTTTTCATGTCCGCCCCCTTTTGGTCGCGCCGTCGGAATGGGGCATAGCAAGGCCCCACCGATAGCCCAAACGAAAAACGGCGGAACCCGCAGGCTCCGCCGTCTTCGTGACGATGGCTTCGCCTATTCGGCGGCGGCGGACTGGTTGCCAGCGCCGGCCTGGCGCACGAGCGCGTCGTAGTCCTTGAGCAGGTTGAGCGTGATCTCGCCCGCCTTGAACTTGTACTGGTCGATCTCGCGCACCGGCGTCACCTCGACGGCCGTGCCGGCGATGAAAACCTCGGTGAAGCTGGGCAGCTCGTCGGGCATGACCGCGCGTTCACGGACCACATAGCCGCGCTTGCGCGCGAGATCCATCACGGTGCGCCGCGTGATCCCGTTGAGGAAGCAGTCCGGGGTCGGCGTGTGCAGCTCGCCGTCGCGCACGAAGAAGATATTCGCCCCCGTCGCCTCGGCGATGCGCCCGCGATAGTCGAACATCAGCGCGTCGTTATAGCCCTCTTTCTCGGCCAAATGCTTCGAGAGGGTGCAGATCATGTAGAGGCCCGCGGCCTTGCTGTCGGTCGGCGCGGTGTCCGGCGCCGGCCGGCGCCAGGGCGAAATCTTCATGCGGATGCCTTCCATCCGGGCCTCGGGCGTGAAATAGGCCGGCCATTCCCAGGAGGCGATGGCCAGATGGATCTTCGACTGCTGGGCCGAGACGCCCATCATCTCGCTGCCGCGCCAGGCGACCGGGCGGATATAGCCGTCGACCAAGCCGTTCTCGCGGATCAACCCGCGGCAGGCCTCGTCGATCTCGGCGACCGAAAAGGGAATCTCGAAGCCCATGACCTTCGCGGAATAATGCAGCCGCTCGGTATGCGGGGTCAGCTTGAAGGTATGGCCATCATAGACGCGCTCGCCCTCGAACACGCAGCTCGCGTAGTGCAGAGCATGGGTCAGGACGTGCAGCTTGGCTTCACGCCAGGGCACGAATTCGCCGTCGAGCCAGATCACACCGTCGCGGTCGTCGAAAGGTAGCAGAGACATCGGCCCCGTCCTACGCTGAATTGCTATAAGAAACGTAAGGAATCGTTGCTATCATCGGCCTATGGGGGTGTCAACATGACGGACCAGCATCCCGGCGCAAGGCTGCTATACCTGCGCGAGGACGAGCTGCGCCTGGGGCTCGACCTGCTGTTCTACGTTCAGCGCGATCTGGCGCGCGATCTGGAGGCTGTGCTGACGCGCGAAGGCCTGGGCCATGCCCATCATCGGGCGCTCCATTTCATCGGCCGCCAGTCGGATATCCCCGTCGGCGGCTTGCTGGCCCTGCTACGGATCACCAAGCAGAGCCTGAGCCGCGTGCTCTCGGAACTGGTCAAGGCCGGGTTTGTGCGCCAGATAACCGGACCCATCGACCGGCGCCAGCGCCTGCTCGCCCTGACCGCGACCGGCGCGGCGCTCGAAGCCGAACTGTTCGAATGCCAGCGTCGCCGGGTCCAGCGGGCTTATAGCGCCGCCGGGCCGGAGGCCGTGACCGCCTTCCGCGAAGTGCTCGAGCGCATGGCCGATTCGGAGGAGGGCCGCGCGGGCCTATCCCCCGCCGCCCCACCGTCCCGCAACGCAACGCGCCGCACGCCCCGGTGACCTTCGCCGTGACATCCCCCCGTTATGCCCCCGAGGATGCCCTGCGACGCCTAGGAGCGCGCGCCGACGGGCGATATAGTCGCGCCATGCAGGAAGACCAGCCGCATATTCTGGTGGTGGACGACGACAACCGGCTCCGCGAGCTGTTGCGCAAGTTCCTGAGCGAGAACGGCTTTCGCGTGACGACCGCAGCCGACTCCGCGGAAGCGCGCGCCCATCTGGGCCATATCGCCTTCGACCTGCTGATTCTCGACGTCATGATGCCGGGCGAGAGCGGCATGGAACTGGCTGTCGCCCTGCGCCGCACCAGCACGGTCCCGATCCTGATGCTGACCGCCATGGGCGAACCGGAAGATCGCATCGCCGGGCTGGAACTGGGGGCCGACGACTATCTGCCCAAGCCGTTCGAGCCGCGCGAACTGGTTGCGCGCATTCGCAGCGTGCTGCGCCGCGCGCCGACCGAGCCGCCGGCGGCCGAGGTCGCAGAAGTGTCCTTCGGCGCCTTCCGTTTCGATCTTGGCCGGGCGGAGTTGAGCCGCCAGGGCGCGCACGTGAAGCTGACCGAAACCGAGGCCCGTCTGCTGGCGATCCTTGCCCGCCACGCCGGCCGAACCTTCTCGCGCGAGGAGTTGCAGATCGAGCTCGGCGGCGGCGAAGCGGCCAGCCGGACGATCGACGTCCAGGTCACACGTCTGCGCCGCAAGATCGAGCCGGATCCGAAAATACCCCGCCACCTCCAGACCGTGCGGGGCGCCGGTACGTCCTGCGGCCGGACTGATCTTGCGCGCCCCGCCCGCCTTCAACCGAATCCTGGCCCCGGCCAAGCATCTGCTGCCGCGCTCCCTGCTCGGCCGTTCGCTGCTGATCATCGTCACGCCGCTGATCCTGCTGCAGGTAATCTCGACCATCATTTTCTACGACCGCCATTGGGACACCGTGACGCGGCGGCTGGTCGGCGGTTTCACCGGCGAGGTCTCGACCCTGATCCGCCTGCTCGACGACAACCCCACCCCCGAGGGACAGGCCAACATTGTCGAACTGGCGCGCAACAACCTGAACCTTCAGATCACCCTCAAACCGGGCGAGGTGCTGTCACCCAACGTCCCTAAGACCACCGGCGACGGTATTCTCGAACGCACCCTGGTTCTCCAGTTCGACGACCGGGTCCGCCGCCCGGTCATCTTCGACACCGAGTCCTACGAGCGTCTGATCGAGGTCAACGTCCAGCTGCCCGACGCGGTGCTGCAGGTCTTCGTGCCGCGCAAACGGCTGTTCAGTTCGACGACCTATATTTTTGTGATGTGGATGGTTGGCTCCTCGCTCATCCTCTTTGCGGTGGCGACCCTGTTCATGCGCAACCAGGTGCGCCCGATCCGCCGCCTCGCCATCGCCGCAGACGATTTCGGCAAGGGCCGCGACCATCCCGAGTTCAAGCCGGCGGGCGCGACCGAAGTGCGCCAGGCCTCGGCCGCTTTTCTCGACATGCGCGACCGTATCCAACGCCAGATCAGCCAGCGCACGGATATGCTTTCCGGCGTCAGCCATGACCTGCGCACGCCGCTGACCCGCATGCGGCTGCAACTGGCCCTGCTGCCGGAGTCCGACGACGTGGCCGAATTGCGCTCGGACATCGCCGAAATGGAGAAGATGATCGACGGCTATCTCGCCTTCGCCCGGGGCGAGGATGCGGAAAGCGCGGTCGAGATCGACCTGGGCGCGTTGCTGGCCGAGGTCGCCGCCTCGGCCAGGCGCAACGGCGAGGACGTGACCCTGGCGGCTGCCGGACCGTTGCGTCTGACGGTCCGGCCAACCGCCATGAAACGCGCGCTGACCAACCTGGTCGAGAATGCCGGGCGCTATGGCGATCATGTCCGGATCGCCGCCCGGCGTGATCGCAAGGCGGTCGAGATCACGGTCGAGGATGACGGGCCGGGCATCCCAGAAAAGCAGCGGGACGAGGTTTTCAGGCCGTTCTACCGAATCGAACGATCGCGAAACCCGGAGACCGGCGGGGTCGGGCTCGGCCTGGCCATCGCCCGCGACACGGTGCGCCGCCATGGCGGTGAAATAAGCCTCGGAGAATCGGAGATGGGCGGCCTCCTGGCCACCGTCCGCCTGCCCGTCTAGGAGGGGCCCATCTAGGGGGTTCCGGGCCGGATCGGGTCTAGAACAGCCGGCCGCCGTTCGGGACCGGATGGTCGACGCCGGCCAGGACGACCTCGCCATCGGCATCAGGAAAGCCGAGGACCAGGACTTCCGACATCACGGGGCCGATCTGCTTGGGCGGGAAATTGACCACTGCCGCGACCTGACGCCCCGGAAGCGCAGCCAGGTCGTAATACTTGGTGATCTGGGCCGAAGTCTTTTTGATCCCCAGTTCCTCGCCGAAATCGACCCAGAGGCGATAGGCCGGCCGTCGCGCCTCGGGGAAATCCTGGGCGTCGACGATCGTGCCGACACGAATATCCACTTTCAGAAAATCGTCGTATCCGATGGTCATGATATCCCCGTTTCCGGTTCGGGTTTGGCCCGCAATCGATAGCGCGGACGCTAACACCCGCCCCGAACCCGCGACAACCCAAGAAGACCAGGAAGAGATAAACGGGCCGGGATGGGGCAAGCGGGCGGACAAAAGAAAAGTGGCCGCCTCATGGGGCGGCCACTTCAACTGCAATCCGGCGATGTCGCCGGGGCGGGCGCCTTACTTCGCGGCCGCGCCATCCTTACCGAACAGGCCTTTGACTTCGTCCATGCCGGCGGTCATCCGCTTGGCAACGACGTCAACGGTCTTGTGCGTGGTCTCGGCGACCATGCCGCTCATCTCGCGATAGCTGGCGAGGGCGGTCTCGAAACCCTCCTTGGCGGAGGCGACCTGCTTGGCGGCCTTCTCCTCGGGGGTGCCGGTGGTGAAGAGGGCCTGGGCGTCCTGGCCGGCCTTCTCCGCGACGGTGCGGGCAATCTCGCCCTGGCGCATCGCCATCTTCTGGAAGCCCTCGACCGCGAGCTTGTTCGCAGTTGCAACAGCTTCAAAGTTCTTGCGGTTATAGGCCATCAGCGCGTCGAAATCCACAAAGGGCATGCGCATGTCGCCCATGACCTTGCTGTAATAAAAATTGGCGAAGTCGGCGCCGTTCTTGGCCATTGTCGTCTCCATTGAGAGTGGGGTGGCAAAAAAATCATTTTCTGCACTGCAGCATATGATTGGGAATATGAGGGTCCCAGCGCTCCGTGTCAATGGGTTATTTTGCACTGCAATATAAATTGTTTCTGACCCGACAACCCCGATTCTGCTTGCGTTCCAGGATCGCGAACCGGACCAGCACGGGTCAGTTTGCCGCCAGGGCCTCGGCCTCTGCGGAGCCGGGTTCGTCCGATCCGGTCTCGGCAGGACGGCGATAGGAGAGGCACGGCCCCCGGGCGATGAAGCGCATCGCGCCGTCGGCCTGGCGCAGGCGGCGATCGAGGGCCGCCATGGTGCGAGCCAAATCCGGGCTATCATCGCGCAGCCAGACCCGCAACACATCGAGATAGATGGCGGCGAGGCCGGTCCGCCGGAGCGCGCCCCGCAGGTGCGAAGCGCTTAGATCCGTGACCTCGAGCAGCCAGTCGATCGAGCGCAGAAAGCCCGGGGCGTGGCAGACGGCCCAGAGCGGGTCACGGGTCACGTCATGCAGGATGGCCGCGATCGCCGCCTTATGCGGCTCCATGAGATCCAACCGGCGCATGACGGCATCGAACAGGCGGTCGCGCGCGGATTCGCCTTCGACATCCGCCCCCTCGCCCGCCTCTACGTCTAACAATGTCGCGCAGTCGAGCCTGCGCGCGTAGCCGGCGAGGATCGCATCCTTGCCCGGAAAGGCGTCGTAAAAGTCGGCCAGGCCGATACCGGCCGCGCCCGCGATTTCGCGCAGGCCCAAGCCGCGCCATCCATTGAGGGCGGCGAGGTCTAGCGCCGCGTCGATGATGCGGTCTTCGGTCGAGTTTTCGGCCGCCATCATTCGACCCCCTTCACGCTGTCCACTTTCTATGAAGTAGGTCCGCGACATAGGCCGAACAAGAGAGCCCCGCCGGCGGGCGCCACGAACCCATTGGCCTCGTCTGGAGCCTGTGCGATGCTTCGCCGTCTTGAAAACACCATGGAACCCACGCGGTAACGCTGTGATTCAGTACTCTGGACAAGTTCGCGCGAACAAGGGGCGAGAAAGCCGCTTCAGCTTGGCCGCGAACTTCATTCGCGAAGTGCGCCGCCAGCCGATGTTGAGCCGTGAGGAAGAACAGGCCCTCGCCGCGCGCAGCCGCGCGGGCGACGATGCCGCATCCAACCGTCTTGTCCTCAGCCATCTGCGCTTCGTCATCAAGATCGCGCGCACCTATCGCAGCTTCGGCCTGCCCATGGCCGATCTGGTTCAGGCGGGCACGGTCGGCCTGATCCAGGCCGTGCGCCGTTTCAATCCGGAGCGCGACACCAGACTCTCGACCTATGCCATGTGGTGGATCCGCGCCTCGATCCAGGAGCATGTCGTCCGTTCCTGGTCGGCCGTGCGGGTCAGCACGACGGCGGCCCAGAAGGCCCTGTTCCTGCATCTGCGCAAGTTCCGCGCCGATCTCGCCGACGGGGCGGACGCCCTGGGCGACGAGGTTGCTCAGAACATGTCGCGCCATTTCGGCCTGCCGCTGCGCGACGTCCTTTCCATGGCAGGACGCGTGGCCCGGTCCGACTGGTCGCTCAACACGCCGGCGGGCACGCGTGGCGACGGCACGAATGAGGAATGGCTGGAACGGGTGCGCGACAACCGCCCCAATCCCGAGGAAGTGGTCGCCCAGGCAAGCGAGGCGCATTTCTTCCGCACCTCCATTGCCCGGGCCATGGAGGCACTGGACCCGCGCGAACAGGTTATCATCCGGCGCCGCTATACGGACGATGCCAAGACTACCTTCGCGGCCCTGGCCGCCGAACTCGGCCTGTCCAAGGAGCGGGTGCGCCAGTTGGAGGCCATCGCGCTGGACAAGCTGCGCAGTGCCCTGGTTCCGCAAGTCAGCGGCGACTTGGGAATCCGATCTTAACCGCCGATCCCTCGGCGATTCACGAAAAGCCCGAAGAAAATCAAACGAGAAGGGCCGCCCGATTCGGGCGGCCCTTCCATTGTCAGACCTAGGTCCTCGATCAGGACCGGGACAATCCCGTCAGGCGGAGCGGATCTCCGCAGCGATGACAATCCAGGTCCTGTGGTCCGAAGACCTCTTGTGACAATGAAGCACTGGATCACCTCCTTTCCGTTGTTGACGCCAAGGTCAAAATTATCGCCCGTTCCAGTTAGGTTCGCAACCGGCCAAATTGCCAGCCCGGCCATAAACCTATCGAAGGGGGAGGCCCGCGGCAGGGGCAAGAGCCTCTTCTAAGCGACCGCGGCGCGCCGCCCGCCGGTGATGCGCAGGAGCTGCTCCGGAGTCAGGCGGAAGACCGCGCGCGGCGTGCCGGCGGCGGCCCAGATTTCCTCGAAGCGGAACAGGTCTTCATCGATCAGGGTCTCGATCGCCTCGGCACGGCCCAGCGGCGGCACCCCGTCGATGACATAGCCCGTGCGGGCGCGCACGAAATCGGCTTCGGCCTTGCCCGGCTTCTCGCCGATGACCTCGCGGATCTTCTTCTCGTCGATCCGGTTGACCCCGCTGGCGGCCACCATCAGCGGCCGGTCCTGGCTCTTGATCCTGAAGACGATGGATTTGGCGATCTGGGCGGTTTCGCAGCCGATCGCCGCGGCCGCCTGGGCCGAGGTTCCGGTCGACCGGTCGAATTCCACCA